>PPCM01001101.1_pt1 | contig 14093 bp, 10 predicted proteins | sample 1555541 | NCBI WGS metagenome assembly PPCM01 (sample SAMN05284479, study PRJNA326546) | Marine sediment metagenome, whole genome shotgun sequencing project. | isolation source: marine sediment | place: Germany: Wadden Sea | collected 2012-09-05 | reverse complement strand
TCTATCAATCTTTAAGGTACTTGCCTCAATACTAGAGATGTACTTCAATGAAGCATAACCAGCACTAAAATCATCAATTGAAACCTTGTATCCCCTATCACTTAACTCATTAATCACCTTGAGAGCATCATCATCAATCAATACTTGTTCAGTTATTTCAATTTCTATGTTGGCTTTTGAGGCCCCATTCATTTCAACGATTGAATCTAATTCGTCAATATTTAAACGATGTAACCCATTGGCTGAGAAATTCGATGAACTAATGTAGTTATCAGGTAATAGTCCCTTGTTAAATAATTCTACTCCAAATCTAACACTGAAGTTAAACATAATTACATCTAGTTCGGTAATTTGATTTATGTTTTCAAGAACTGGAATAAACTCATCTGGAGTGTATACATTGTTATTAATAAGAATTCTTGCTAATGATTCAAACCCAATCACTTTGTGAGTATCTAAATCAAAATATGGTTGATACAAAGGAACAACTGTTCTTATATCTAAGCCATCTTTGAACTCTGCAAATAATGCCATCTTTCTTTCAAATCTTGAAATCAATTCTTTAGAAATATCAATAAACTTATTCCTACCTAACTTAGAAACTTCTGTTTTAGCAAAACTTAAATATGACAGTAATTTCGTATAATCAATACTCGAGAAATCTTTCAATCTAATTGCTGAGAAAACAATATCTGTCTTCTGCGGGATATCATCAATATAAATATATTTAGTTAAACGATTAATCAATTTATCTGCCAAGAAAAATGAGAAATCCTCTACAGCAATAATGAAATTAGAACCGTCAAAACGGTAACAACGAATATTTTCTTCAAGCTTTCGCAATTCCTTCGCTAGTTCAGTGATAAACTTATCACCCATTTGATAGGAGTAACTTTCATTTATGTATTTCAAATCAATAAAATTTAATAAAATTATAGTTTTATCTCTCAACTTCCCTAATTCGAAATCATACTTAAGGGCATCACGATTTCCAAACCTTGTCAGAGCATCCTGATGGGCATTCCTTAACTCTTTTTCATGTCTTAATTGTTCTTCAGTCGCATCTTGAACAATCAAATTGTAACTGTTATCACTACTAACACTACATTTCAAACGCAAGTATTTATCCTCTTTACTATATAACTTAACAACCTCGTTAAAGGTAGTTATTTCACCATTTCTGATCGCGTGAAGTCTTTCTTTCAAGTTATCACCATTGATCATTGTTGAGTTAGCACTAACAATTTCGACAAAATCGACAAAGTTTAACCCCTCGCCATTATTGACTCCAAACAATCCTAAAACTCCATCACTAATATAGATGTTTTCTGATGTACTTGCAGCAAAGTGAACAACTCCAATCCCATTAAAGGCATTAACATCTTCAAGGATATGTTTAATATTTATTTCACTAGAGTTAGTTGAATCAGATGAAGAAATGTCTTCTAACACTATTAGTATCTCATTGTTTTCAAGTCTTTTAATAGTTCTTCTATAGGTCGTGTAAATCATTAAACCCTCTGAGTGACTTTTACCAACAAGCACAGAAGAGTACTCATTATCTATTCCACTAAATACCCTAGCATTCATCGTGAGATATCTTGAAAACTCCTCTTTAGTTAAATCAAAGTACTTATTGAAAATAAACTTCCAATCAACCTTATATAAGTCGTCTGCAACTTTCTTATAATCAAACTCGACAATACCTAACTTCGTCAAAGCTCTTTTATCAAAATAACTTACTGACTCATCTCTTCTATCAATATAACCAACATATAAGTTCTTTATCTCAAGAACATTCTCTAGATAGTGATTTCTTTTTCTTAAAACCCTTGAAATCTTCGCTATTTCTGTTACATCTTGAAATATCGTAATCCCTTCTATCTGATTAATTTCAACCTCTTCAACAGGATCGTAAGACTTCGTTTCTACAATAAATGTCGTTAACTTAACAATCTTTGTTAACCCTTCTTGAGTCCAGTCAAAAGTAACATTCATCTTCGTAAGTTCACCACTTAAAAGCTTTTCAAACTTCTTGTTATTTTCAAGATAGACAGCTTGTTCAAAGTTTTTTAAGTAGTCACTAATTATACTCATTGGTGAACTAACACTACTTGGAAGTGCGAAAAACTTTCTAACTGTATCATCCTCATTATAAATTGTTTCCCCATCTTTATGAGTAAACTTAACAAAACAAGAGTTACTTTCTAGCAATGAATCATTAATGATGAACTTATCACCATTTAACTTCGATACATCCCTTACAAAAGTAAGCCACACTACTTCTGCTTTATTCTTATATAAAGGAATGACATCTAATATCATCTTCTTAGTTTCTTCTTTTTGTTTTAAATCAATGATATTCCTAAAAGGGACCATTGAATCTTTAATTGTAAAATTAATTAAGTTTTGTAAATATATATCAAACTTAAAACTATTAAATACATCTACAATTACTCTTTTTGTAAACATTGAATTTCTAGGGTCTTCAAGATATGACTTTGAAAAACCTAGATACTCAAAACAACTTCGATGAAATCTCCATGTGAAGTTATGTCCGGCACTACATTTTGCAATAAAGAAAGTTGAATCAGATTCCATCAAGGTATCGAGTCCTAGTTTTGTAAGAATTTGCTCTTCTCTCATTTGGTCTCTTTCAACTGAAAACAAATCTGTAAGTAATTTGTAACTTGGTTGCTTCATTCTCTTCACCCCTTGTAAATAGTATATTGACTTCTACAATTTATACTTTAATTATATTAAATTAATTGAACGATTACAAACTGAAAAGGCATTACTTAAATAGTTCCATTTGATATTCCACTTCTGTCTCAAAGCTTGCAATAACACTATCGGCATCTTTGTTTATGTTCAGCCAGTCTTTCCATCTATTTTTAGGTACAATTACTGGCATTCTATTATGGATAAAACTAATGTTATCATTTGCATCCTTAGTTAGGATTGCAAAGACTGGCAACTCACTATCCGATTCTATTCTGTATATAGCTGCCATTAAAAACATTTCTTGTTCTTTTGATTTTAAAGCATACTTGTTCTTTTCACCATTATCAGCAGCCCACTCATAATACCAGGTAGCTGGTACTAGGCAGCGATGTGAAAGCATGCCCTTTGTAAATGTTTGCTTTTGGCTAGCACTTTCACTTCTAGCATTAATAATGGGTTTTTGCTTATCTTTAAATGGTTTGTACCCCCATTTCATTAAAAATGCTCTTACTTGTTTGCGTTTATTGATTCCAATTACTGGTACCACATCAGTAGGATATACTTCTCCTTCAAGCTTGGGATTAAAGGCACCGTATTTTTGAATTGCTTTTTCTACCACTTTGGCAACATTGAAAATCTCATCTAGATTCATTCTTGTTTTATCTGCTAAAAAATATCGTCCACACATCCAATCCCTCCTTACTAATAATAGTATATCACTTAAAACTTATCTCTAAAAATAAAATGATGCCCAATATCCTTCGGCTATTAAACCACTTAAAATTGTATTATTCCTCAAGCAGAGCAGTAAATCTTCCGGTAGTCATCAACATTTTGTGAAGAGCATGTAAAAAAAAATCAAACTCAATTTTAGTTCCTATTTAACAAAATAGTCTTTAAAAAAACGTGACTTACTAAAAATGCTAATAATAGGATATCCAGCTTTGAAAACAATACTTCTAAAAGATCTAAAACACCGATAAAGTACACAACATCATCTCATAGAAAAATCATAAAGTATAGAAGATGAAATGCACTTTTTCAAAGTTAAACAGTTATTCTTAAGCTTTAAGTGGTAACAAAATCCTAATATAAGTAAAAAAGGAACTTAAAGTTCCTTTTTGCTAATAATAAAATTTTGATGATCCTTTGTGTAATTTCGATTCATGTTCTTATTGTACTTCTTGATATAAGCCTCCGATAACTCTTTTGCATCAATCTTAAATCTATTTAAAGCATCGGTGTAATACATTAAAACATCAGTGAGCTCTTCAACTAAGTGATTTCTTACTGCTTTATCATTCATGATCTCATCGATACTTTTTTTCTTAATGACTGCAATCACTTCCCCTACTTCTTCAATCATATATAATATAGAATCGCGAGCATGTTCGGGTTCCATCGGTTCCCATTTATCTGCATACTTTTGATGTAAGGTTTTTGAGTAGTTCAATAACTCACTCATCTTTAAATCAGATGGATAATTATCGTACAAGTCGTACTCTAACATAATATCATATGGTTCTGCTTCAACTGCTTTCTTAGAAATCCATTTAGCGTCAACACATCCCAGACGATTGTAAAACTCTTGAGTTTCTAAGGCACTATGGGCAGATATATAAATCTTCTTAGCAGATAGACTCATTGCCTTCTTGATAATATCTGAAAATATCAGCTTACCAATACCTTGATTTCTGTATTCAGCACTTACTTGAAGGTGTTTTAGTTCTAGATAATCACTATTTTCCATCGGTGTTACTTCTAAAACATAAAATGCAATTACTTCACCCTCTACAATAATTCCACCACTGTAATAACTATCACTTAAAAAGAAATTTTTGACAATGTCTCTTCTTACATCTTTACTCCAATCATCTGTAAAACTGATTGGTCGTATCGATTTTACACCATTATCAACAAAGTAATGACTAGTGACAACTTGTCTTCTTTTATAATTATCTAACATTTCTAGATTAACAACCTCTTTTGTAAACTCAACTATCTGATACATATTACTCCTCCTAGTCTTTGTATAACTATTTTAGCATATCATGCCAAGGCAATAAATCCCATTATATTATTGAAAAAATAATTATGAAAGGCTATACTAATATTAGACAAATACTAGGAGGACAATATGTTAGAACTAATCGAGAAACACATAGCTAAATACAAGATATTTATCAATCTATTAATGCTGTACTTTTGCTTTGCAATTGCAAGATTATTATTTGTATCAAAAAGATTGTTAAGCCTTTTTGAGACGGGTAATTATGAGCAAGTTGAAAAAGCTTATGCATCAGTTGCTAATGCTTCTAAAACCTTCACTACTGGTTTATTATCGCACGGATGGTTAGTAATTCTTATTCTTGTTTCAACTTTACTACTTGCTGGATATTATCTACAACAATGGTATTATAAGGCAAAAGAGTCTAAAGCATTAAAGATGGATTTAATTTTGGCAATTACATCTGCTGTAATGTTAGTATTATTAATCTTTGGAGGAAACTTGATTTCAATTAATCCGATTGACTCTTTAGATGGAGGTCTAAATATAGTTAATGACATTCTCTATAAAATGTTATTTGCAGTATTAGTAATTGCATTCTTCCATTTAACATCTCTTTTACAAACTTTATTTATTACAGACTTCAATTTATCAGACCATGATTTATTTAAGAAAGGAAAAGCACTACACTTCCTGGCAAAACTTGCTGATAAAATGGAATCACCAGTAAAGTAAGAAAAAAGTTACCGAAAGGTAACTTTTTTTATTTAACGCCTCCACCTGATTGTTTAGCAACGTACATTTTATCATCTGCTGCCTTTATCAAATCAGAAGCATTACTTACATTATCATCAATTGATGCAACACCTAAACTTAATGATGGTTGCCAATACCTTTGAATATCGTGTTCTTTTTTTAACTCATCATCAATCTTATTAGCCAGTTCAAGGGCTTGATCATATTTACTTTCCTTGACTAAAATCAAGAACTCATCACCACCAAGGCGACAAACAACATCGGTCTTTCTTGTTGTATCAGTTAAGAACTTTGAAATCCATATTAAAACCTCATCACCAATATCATGTCCATAAGTATCATTTACTGATTTGAACTTATCAACATCAACAAATATTATGCTAAACTCATTGCCATATCGTTCGTTTAAACTGAAAGCTGCTTCAATTTCTTTTAAAGCATACCTACGATTTGGCAGAGATGTTAAAGTATCAGTTAGAACTTGTTTACTTAGTTTATCATTAGCAACCTGCAACTCGTTAGTTCTTTGCTTTACAGTTTCTTCTAACTCATGGTTTTGTTTTTCAATTTCCTTATTCTTTTCTAAAACCGTGTTATAAAGTACTTTTAAAGCTTTTAAAAGCGGTTCAGCTGAAGCCACGTACATTTCTTGGTCTTTCTCAAAAGCTTCCTCAGAACTTAATCCATCACTTTTAATAAACTCAAGTTGTCTCGATAAGCTCTTATCAACACTTAGGATGTGATAGGCCAACCACCTAACTAAGTACTCAGCAAAATCCTCTAAGTCAGTTTCTTCTGATTCAAGAACCTTGGTAAATATATTCTGAACTTCTAAAGTAAAATCATGATGAAGCTTACGGTGATTCATTTGATGGCGCTGATCTATCTTCATCTCTTCCATCATCGCTTCTTCGGTATCAAAATGTTCTACAACATAGTGTTCAAGTTCATTAATAATTACATTTAAATCACTATCTTTATTTGAACTTAAATTTCTTTTAAATAACGAGTTGATAATTTCAATAAGTTTGTAGTGTTGTTGATCAATCTTTTTTACACCAGTTTCATATTGAATATCCCACTCAAATAAGGTATTCGTCATATTAACCCACTCTTTCTAAGAGTAATCACTTTAAACTACTTAAGCAATTCTCTATACTTATACATTATCTCTTCAATTAGAAGTTCTAAAAGTTTTTCATCATTTTTAATTTCAGAGACTAAAGAAACAAGTGAATCAATACTCAAGTCTTTTTCTTCAAACTTAACAATATCAAAATCGATCCAATTACGATCACTTATAATATTATCGCTCTCTAAAAATACTGAAATCTCATCTAAATCCATTTTCTTAGCATATGGTGAGTAATACCCAACAACTAAGTTTTCATTCATTTCAAGCCTTACCCAGATATCATAATCACACTCTTTTAAACCACTGTATTTAACACTTATTCCTGGAAATGACAGGTTTCCAAGGTTGAATGATTCAATCAGATTAGGATTAGTTGAAATATCAAAAACATTCTTTAAAACTTGTTTCTCAATAACTTCTAACTCAACTTCAATCATATCAAAAAGTTGAATAATAAACTCTTTCATATTCTCTTTCAATTGCTTTGCCTCCTTAAAGGTGCATCTTTCTATCACATTATAACTTATTGACCAATACACTTCAATTGATTGCCTTTGACTGTTGAAGATAATTATAACTACTAACTAGTTATTTACACTACTGTTACAGCAATGGATAGGTTTAAAGGAGTTTAAAGACCAATGACCGCTATATTTCATAGTATTTCTCACTTAAACTTTCCATTTAGTAATTAAAAAACACTTTTATCAAAATTTTCTTAATCAGATAATAGTGTTTTTACTTTATAATATATTTTTATTTCAACAAGAATCTTACTGCAAACTTCTTCACAAAATCGCGGTGCAATAAAACAAACTTACTTTTTGAGAAACTACTTGGTGAGTAAAGAACTGTCTTTGCATTTGAGAAAGTTTGGAATCCTTCATAACCATGATACTGGCCAGTTCCTGAATGACCAACTCCACCAAAAGGAGCATCATCAGCCATTACATGCATCGCCGTTTCATTTACACCAACACCACCACTATGAGTTTCCTTAAGAAGTCTCGAAACCATCTTTTTGTTTTTAGTCATTATGTAAAGAGCTAGAGGTCTTTCATTATCATTTATATATTTAATTACACTCTCAACATTGTCATATGTAATTACTGGTAAGATCGACCCAAATATTTCTTCTTTCATTAATTTTGAGTTCAGGATATCACCACTAACTAAGTGCGGAAGTAATAAACGTTCTTCTCTTTTGCTACCTTCAATAGTATTTACTTCAGCCATTTTTTCAACTTCTAAAAGTAACTCATTAATTCTTCGGTACTGACGATCATTTACGATATGGGTTTGTTGATTCAATGATTTTGAATCAATAAAGTATCGCTTATATCGTTCTAAGTACATCTTGATAAAAATTTCTTTTTTATGAGTAGGTATAAAAACATAGTCAGGTGCAACACAAATTTGTCCTGAATTGATAGTTTTTCCAAGAATTATTGAATCTACTGCAACTTCAAGGTTAGCATCATCACAAATAATTGTCGGTGATTTACCACCTAGTTCTAAGGTAATTGGCGTTAGGTTTTTAGCACATGCTCCTGCCACCAACTTCCCTACCTGAGTTGAACCAGTAAAGACAAAATGATTAAAAGGTATTTTAGAAAACTGTGGTCCGGAGTTATCTATTTCATCTATAATCAATATATCATTTTTAAAATCCTTCAAAATTTCTCTTAAGGCCTGATTAGTATTAACTGTATCTTCACTCATCTTAATCAAGACTTTGTTACCTGCTGCTATTGCTTGTATTGTCGGACCCAAAGCTAAAAATATCGGAAAATTCCAAGGAGTGATTACTCCTACTACTCCTAGTGGTTGGTAATGAACTCTAATCTTTGAAGGTTTAAGTAATAAACCTGTATGTCTCTTAGAAGGTTTCATCCATTTTTTAAGGTTTTTCAAAGTATAGTTTAACAAACTGATTGTCGGTAAGACATCAGAAATTAGTGAGTCAAACTCACTACGATACCCATAATCATCATTCATCGCCTTAACTAAACGATCTTTATTATCTAAAATAGTCTTTTTCAAAGACTTTAAAAGTTCCTTTCTTTCCTGATAACTAGGATATTGATTCTTCTTATAAAGTTCATCCATTCGGTCGAACTCACTTTTTATATAATCATATGTTTCTTGGTCTTTATTTATTGAATTATCCATAATAATCCTCCTTAATCCAAATTAAATATATCACAGTCTGATCGCTTTAAACAAACAGATGCAATTATTTACTATATGGCTTTTGAAGTGGTAACTTCGTAAGTCGTTTTTCACCTAGAGCAAACATCTTCTCAATGATGATTTTTGGTTCTCCAGCTTTCTTTATATAACCACTCACTTCTCCAAAACCAAGAGTATAATCTATTTTCAATCCTCTTTGTTTTTTATCTTCATAACGTTGTTTGACAATGAAAATCAAATTAATCGTATCATCACTATCTCTAATAGTCCAGTAGTCGTCTTTGCGGTTAAACTTTACACTGTTTAATGGGTAGAACTTATCATCTAACCAATATCCATTCTCTGTAATACTCGAGTTCAAGTTTTTATAAAATGTTGTTAAATTCAAGCCAAACTTTCTATTTCTACCTCCAAGTTCTATATCCCCAAGGGTTGTAAACCAATCATAACCACTACTAAGGGGATAATAACCACGGTGATCATCTAAAATAGAAATATCTTTTTTGGTCAAATAGTACTTTTTGCCCTTAAAAGTAAGATACCCACTCGGTACAAACAAATCCTTTTCTGTATATACAGTATGTCTTTTTGTCATCGGTACCGAGATAACAACTGGTTCAGCTATTCTTTTAAAATCAATTGAAAACTCAAGATCTGTTGTTGAACCTTGAAGTTTTAACTTATCATGATTTAAGCTATTAACTATTTTTAGATAGGAGTCTTTTGCCTTTCTTTGTGATACAGCTCCATCTGTTAACGAGTTAGCAACAAAAGCTATATGCTTTACAAAAGAAACTGAAGAAAAATCATGTAGTTGATCTGTAATGCGATCATAAAAGAGTAAAAGTGTCCTATTCATTTTTCCAAACTTAAAAATAGCAGCAATCATAAAAAAATCTTGATGCAATACTTCTACTGCTTGCCATTCTGTTAAACTATTTCTATTCACTAACTTCTTTAGCAACAACCTCTTCTTCTCCAAAAGATTGAAGTTATCAAAATAGTCAGCATATATCCCTTGCTTCATTTCATTATCACTATCTAATATTGATCTTTGCTTTGGATTAATGCTACATCTCTTCCTCATTACAAATCCTCTTTTCATAGTATAAATCTCTTTACTAGATTGTATTTCTTTAAAATGACAATGTCAACCGATATTGACACAGACAACAAAAAAAGGCTTCTAAAAGCCTCTTATTACTTAATATCCTTCTTCATTGAATAGCACTGGTATCCCTTTGGATTATTTTCTTTAGTATAAACTACTTGATATCCTAACTTCTCATAAAAGGGTTTTGCTTGAAACTCAGCTGTTCCTAAGTCAATTGATACGACTTCTTTTTCAAGGGCAAGTTCTTCTATCTTATTCATCAGTTTTGAACCAATACCTTGACCTTTAAATGATTCATTTACTACAAGTAAGTCAATATACATTGAATCTTTCTTAATAATTGCCACAATACCTCCAACAAAAGTATTTTCTTCATAGTAAGCCATTGTGAAAACTTCTTGATCACCATTTAAGTTATTTGTCTCCTTAAAGACTTTTTCATAGTTATTTAAAATTACTTGATATTCATCAATTTCTGTATCACTGATTATTATGTTTTCATCTTTTTTTACTGTTAAAGGCTTATATGCCATACAATATGTAGGATCAAGTAAAACAGTTCCATCTACTTTTGTCTTAACTTCAAATCCTACTTTTTCTAAATCTTTCATTCTCTTTACTACAGTTGTATAGTAACTAATACCCTCAATAACATCATGAAAATCGCTAGCTACCTGTTTTACAATTATATCTAACGCCTCTAGGTCCTGGTAATATAAATTAGCTAAGGAAACCCAGTTCCAACTAAGGTGAGCATTTAGTCCTGCTACTAACTCATTGTCCTTTATTAGATAAAAAGATTTACTTGCAGGTTGTACACCACCTGTGAACTTATTATTATGTTTTCTAAGATGAAATAGTATATCTTCGCGATATTCATTTCCTGTTGTTATTTTTAGTTCCATAAGTACCTCCTAATTTAACTCTAATACTAGTATATATAATCACATTCTTTTAGACAATAAAAAAAGGGAGTAAAACTCCCTAACTTACTTCAATAATTCTTCAATTCCATATTTTTGAATTTTCTTCAAAGCTTTCTTAGAACCTCTTTTTATATCATGGTCTAATTTGCGTTCCTTATATGTGATAAAGATTTGATCTAGGTTATATCCTTCAGGATACAAGTCCTTAGCGCTAACTTCTAAAGTTAAATGCTTAGCAGGTACCACTTCAACTACTCCCTCAAAGAAAACTTCTATCATATTTTGGAAACTGATCTTCGAGTGAACGACTCCTGACTTATTGATGATTTTAACAAATACTTTGTCACCAATCTCAAAATCAGGAATTACTATCTCTTGGGTAGTCTCAACTTTTTTCTTTACCAATACTCTTTCAAAGTCATATAAAGCTCCATCCATGTATTTTCTTGCATCGGTTAAGATACTATCTTTAATTCCCATTTGTTTAGAAATCCATAGAGCGTTACTCTCACCGGTTTGACCTATTACAAGTTTATACTTTGGTTCTAACGTTTCTTTATCAAACTGCATGGCAGCAGTTTCAAAATCACTATGATTTAGTGCATAATTCTTAATCTCATTATAGTGAGTAGTAGCAACAGTAATTGCCTTTCTCTTGTAAACATGTCCAAGAATTGATATTGCTAGGGCAGCCCCTTCACTTGGTTCTGTACCACTACCAATCTCATCAAATAAAAGCAATGTCGAACTAGTTGTATTATTAATACAAGTAGCGAGATTCTTGACATGTGATGAGAAAGTAGACAAAGCATTTTCGATACTTTGATCATCACCAATATCTACAAAGATATTATCAAACAAGGCAATTTTCGTATTTTTACCACAATGAATATGAAATCCTGATTGAACTGCTAGTGTTAATAAACCAATTGTTTTTAAAACAACAGTTTTACCTCCAGCATTAGGACCTGTAATCACTAAAGAGCGGTACTTGTCACCAATACTGCAATTCAGGGGCACTACATCCCCTTCTAACAATGGATGAGTAACATTTGATAACTCAATTACCCCATCATTATTTACTGCTGGCTCAGAACCATTAATGGCATTTGAATACTTAGCTTTAGCAAAAGCTAAATCCAAAAATCCAATGGTATCTAAATTCCTTTTAATATCATCTAAACTCTCAAATACCAAGTTAGTTAACTCTGCGAGAATTCTATAAAGCTCAATCTCTTCATCTATTTTCAATTCATCTAACTTAGTAACATATTTCGTTACTGTAGATGGTTCAATAAATACAGTTTTAGCAGTACTATCAATAATAGTACCAGAAATCTGTTTCTTGTAAGTTGCTTTAATCGGAATAGTATAACGATTATTTCTTTTAGTAACAAAAAACTCCTGAATCATTGTTTTATTCTTACTATTACTTAAAAACTTACTCAATAACTCATTGATTTTCTCTTCATTAATTAGAATATGCCTTCTAATACTCTTTAAATTAGAAGTTGCATCATCTAATACTCGACCATTCTTAATCTTCTCTTCTATCAAAGTAGTTAAATCCTCTTTTAAGATGATTCCCTGACTTACAGAGTATAAGTATGGAGCAACAAACTCCTTATCTCTAAGTTGATTCATAAAACGCTTGTTACTTCTTAAAAAAATCATTACCTGATCTAATTCTGAAGCAGTTAAAACCAAATCCTTTTCAAGCTTAGAAACTATATCTAGTATTGTACTAGTACCTGCAATTGCAATAGAGTTCATTAAATCTAGAAGCATTTTAGCTTCACTAGTAACTTTAAGTCTATCCCTAACAGAGACTAAACTACTACTTGGTTTCAATCTACTTAACTCTTTTCTTCCTAAACTACTTACGCAAAAACTTTCAACCTGACTCTTTAATTTAAAATAATCAAGTTTTTCTAATGTATTTTGATTCATTTTCTTTATCCTCTTTCTATTTATATAGAGGGATAAATTAACATCTTATTTACTTTCTCCCTCCAAAAGTAAACTAATGTTTTTAACTACACTCATAAAAATCTCCTTCCTAGCATAAATGCTTCTTGAATTTTTTCCCTACATCATTATACCATAATAGTTAAAAATCAAAAACTAGTTATCTAACAGCTTTTTATGAGTTATAATGATATTGAGTTATTTTGGTCAAGAATTTAATGATTGCAAGTAGTATTATCAAATCAGGAGGTAGATGATGAAAGAAAACCAAATAGGTAAATCAATTATTGTCAGAACAATGCAAGATTTCATCCACTTAAACTTCAAAGAAGAAATAACCTTAAAGCAGCTAACTAAGGTTGCTAATGTATCACCTTCATATGGAGCGAAGTTGTTTAAAGAACTAACGGGTATAAGTCCTTACAAGTATATTAAGAAGTATCGACTTACTCAGGCTGCCAAAATGTTAAGAGATAGCGATAAAAAGGTTATTGATGTTGCGCTTGATTTTGTATTTGATTCCCACGAGGGATTTACTAGAGCCTTCTCAAAGGAGTTTGGACTTCCACCGAAGAAGTACAGCATCAACAGACCGCCAATTCAATGGATGATGCCAAACCCAATAACTATAAAGAAAAAGGAGAATTTAGAGATGCATGATTTTATATTTACTCAAATCGTTGAAAGACCAAAAAGAAAATTATTAGTTTTAAGAGCAAAAACAGCCACAGAATACTTCAAATATTGCGAGGAAGTAGGTTGTGATTCTTTCGGGACACTAAGTAGTGTAACAGAAGCCCTTTATGAACCAGCAGGATTTTGGCTTCCTGAAAGCATGATTAAGGAAGGAACTTCTCAGTACGTTCAAGGTGTTGAGATTCCCCTAGATTATAACAATCAAGTACCAGAAGGATTTGAAATTATTGAACTCCCTGAAAGCATGATAATGGTTTTTCAAGGACCTACTTATGATGATAACTACTTTGAAAAATATGTTGGTGAAGCGATGGAAGCAATCAAGAAATTTGATCCAACAATATATGGGTACAAGTATGATACTAGTGCTCCGAGATTCCAATTAGCTCCACTGGGGGAAAGAGGATATATTGAAGGATGGCCTGTAAAAAAGATATAAACTAAAAAAAGGAGTTTACACTCCTTTTTGTTTTACTCAAATCCCAACTTAAACAACGCCCCACCATGTTTTCCATCATTAAGGTTCTTTTTAAACCCTAGTTTTAAAAGTAGATTGCATGAGCTTACATTCTC
>PPCM01001100.1_pt1 | contig 14134 bp, 14 predicted proteins | sample 1555541 | NCBI WGS metagenome assembly PPCM01 (sample SAMN05284479, study PRJNA326546) | Marine sediment metagenome, whole genome shotgun sequencing project. | isolation source: marine sediment | place: Germany: Wadden Sea | collected 2012-09-05 | reverse complement strand
ACTGAGCGGGAATAACTCAGTGGTAGAGTGCGACCTTGCCAAGGTCGAAGTCGCGGGTTCAAATCCCGTTTCCCGCTCCACCCAAAAGGCGGCTTGGCCAAGTGGTAAGGCGACGGCCTGCAAAGCCGTTATTCTCCGGTTCAAATCCGGAAGCCGCCTCCAAAAAAAATCAACAGGAATCGAAATCATTCGGTTCCTGTTTTTTTATGGGCGAATTTCCCGCCTTATTGATTACCTTCTCCCGGAAGCCCTGAGCAGCCGCCTTCCGTGCGTCGTCTCAATTCAATGAACAGCCGCCCCTTCCGTGCGTCGTCTCAATCCAAATGGGGGCAGTACCTTTCCTTTAACCGGATGGGAGAGTTAGCGGGGCGTGGCACTCCGACCTTTCCGCTGTGATCTTATCGATCGATACGGCTTGAAAGAGGCAAGGCCGGTAAGGGGGCCGGAGCATTTACGAAACAAGTGGACAATGCAGCGTATGGGCATGGTGGGGATACATGGGTGAAAGCGGCGCGGGACGGCGCCCCGTGCCGACGGATGGGGCACTTGATTTGCGGAAGAAGCAACTTATTCTTATACCAGATATTGAAAGAATGTCTTAATAAATCGGGTGTTTGTTGTTTCCATGGAGGCGGTGTCGGCCCCGGGGGGAGCTAAAGGGAAAACGGATGTGTTTCGCAGGCCCCTGTTATGATGGATTAATAACATGAAAGTTGAATGGTGTTGGACATGGAAGCGTCGAGAAAGCTTACGGTACGTTCGGTTATGGATCGCAGGTCACCCTTTCCAAGGCGAAAGGAAACGGATATATGGGAAACAATTTTTCACGGCTTCCTCCCCGAGAGAGGGCGATTCGACAGGCGCCAGAGGGGAGAGGAGAGAGCCGGCTGGGAAAGAATAAGTCAATGGAGCAGCATCTACCTGCATAACCTTTACCTCGCGTAATCCCTCCCCCCTTTTGAAATTCCCCTATACGGAAACACGAAACCTGCGTCGGTCCCTCTTTTTCCTTCGATCCTTCCGGGTGGACAGGGAGACGATGATGCCGTCCCTCACATCCTGCCTTCGGTCGCGCACTGCTTTTCGCCTTTCTTTTCGGGTGTTTTTACGCCGGCTGTTTGCGCCGGGCGACGGATTGCCGCCTCCCGAAACAACCGGTTTGATTTCCTGTTTTTCCCCGGGAGGGGTTACGATATTGAGAAACACGACGGCAGCCTCCTTTCCGGTATTCGAATTCCGATCTCCGTTGCTCTCTGGTATTACTCATCGGATTATCCGTTAAAAAACTTGAACCGGAGTCGCCGGCCGGGGGATACCCGCATACCCGGGGAAGGGGAGGGGGAAAGGGCAACATCTCCTTGACTTGGGGGCGGATCATGATCATATATATACGCCGACATTTGAGGCGATGGCGACCACATGGCCAACAGAGGCGAACAATAAAACGGTAATACAATGACGAAAGGGAGTTGATCGACCATGCTCATCAGACTGTTTATGATATTTACCCTCATCCCCATCGTGGAGCTGTATCTCCTGATGACGGTATCGGATTACGTGGGGGGCTTGAATGCGTTGCTTTTGGTTATCGTAACCGGATTTCTCGGAGCTTATTTCGCGAGGCTTCAGGGGGCGCAAACCATGCTCCGGGTGAAAGCAAACCTGGACCAGGGGCTGACGCCGGCGGAAGATATGCTGGATGCCCTCTTGATCTTCGTGGCCGGAGTCGTTCTTATCACACCGGGGCTGTTGACGGATATTGCGGGCCTGCTCATTCTTTTCCCGGCCACCCGGTTTCGTTTCAAGCGTTTTCTTAGAAGGAAATTCGACGAGTGGATGGGTAACAACACCATCAACATTACGCGTTATCCCTGACCTGGGGCGGGGACCCCGTTGTTTGATCGGAGCCGGAAAACGAACCGGTAAGGCGAAGGTTTCCTAGCTGTTTTTTTCCTTAATATCGAAAAGTTTCGTTTTCTATGTTGAAATCTTTCTGAAATTGTATTACGAAGAATTCAATCCAGTTGTAAAAAATGTGACGACCGGCTGAGCGGGTCGTTGAAATCCAGGGGTCTTTTTCCGTCGCTCGGAAGGCGTCGGGTGATCCGGGATCGTTTGTAATTGTATTCAATTAAGGAGATCATGGTTATGGCAAACGGGATTGTAAAGTGGTTCAATGACAGCAAGGGTTTTGGGTTTATCGAGCAGGAAGACGGTCCGGATGTATTTGTTCACTACACAGCCATCAACGGGGCCGGTTTCAAGACACTTGCCGAAGGTCAGCGTGTAACTTTTGATGTTGAAGAGGGCAACAAGGGGCCGGCCGCTGCAAACGTTGAAAAAGCTTAGTTTGCCATAATACGGTTCTGAGGGGCTGAGCAACATGGAAACATGATGCTCAGCCCCTTTTTTTTGGCGTGTGGATCAGAACAGCTTCAGAATCTCTTTTTCCCTGTCTTCCTGAACCTCGAATATCAGGTGCTGAAGCTTCAGGCTGTTGTATTCAACACGACATCTCCTTGCTTTGCCGGGCTTCAGCTCTATCATCGTTGTTTTGGTTTTCCAAAGGAAAAGATAGTTGGAAGGGCCGGCGTCCCTGCTCTCGAGGGGGGGGCCGTACTTTTTTTGGAGCAACTTGCGAATGTTGAGGTAATCCCTGCTGTTGAGGGTCGTGAAGCTGTAGTACGCCCCTATGAGCTTGAACTTGACAAACTCGAAGGTGAGCACCACATCCCTGTTGATGATCTTGTCCCTGTAAGTAATGTGCGCGTCGTTGAACGATTCCGGGCTCAGCGTCTCCAGCGACATGACTTCTATTTTTTTCATCCCCCACCTGCTTTTCCTGAAATCGTAGTTTTTCTCCCCAATGCAAGGGGATGATTGCAGTAAAACAGCAAGGAAAAGTAGGAATACGAGTGTCGGTCTGAATTCCGTCATGCATCTCTCCGATCAAAGGGCCCGGGGTGGAAAAGGCCGTGCGCTTTCCCCGGTCGCGATGTTGGTGGTATCGGTTTTTCGCCGTCAAACTTTAACGCGAATTCGCGCCGGCCTGCGGCGTTTCCCATGGAACGAACAGGGCAATTGCCGGCGTTGGTGTTGAAAATGGAAACGTCAAGGCTCGGCGGGCCGCGAAAAACGAGCCCGGCGGGAAAAAGGGGCCGACGGAAACGATCTTTCATTCAGCCCATCTCCCTGTTGTAAATGTAACTCCTCGATTTGGCTGCTGCTTCGAGAACCCCCACCCGGATATCCACATAATCGAAAACCTTCGCCTTTTTCTTTCCAGGCGCCGGTCTCAGCACCCTTCCCAGGTACTGGAGGAGCCTGCCGCCGAATTTTACCGGCGTTGCCAGAAAGAGGGTGGAGAGGTCCTTGCAGTCAAACCCCTCTCCGATAAGCTGGCCGGTTGCGATCAGGACCTTGACTTCGCCCCCGGCCAGTCGCTCCAGTAGCTCTTTTCGCTGTTTCGGTGAGAGGTCGCCGGTGAGTACCTCCGATGCGATGCCGTGATGGCTGCCGAGGGTCGCGCCGATGGCTTCGCAGTGGGCTTTCCTGTCCGAGAGGACCAGGCAGACCCCTTCTCCCCTCTTGCTCTCTTCCGCCACGTCCGAGCAGATCAGGCGGTTCCTTTGGTCGTCCTCGGCCAGCTCTCCCAGCACCTTTGCGTAATACTGGCTTGCATCGGTCTGGGTGTCGAATTCGGTTTCCCGGAAAACAACCTCCGCCCTGAGGATGTCCCCCCGGGCAATGAGAAGGGACTTGTCCACCTCGTGAACCATCTCGCCGAGGTGCCAGAAGATCAGCCTGGAAAGCCTGTCGCGCCTGAAGGGGGTTGCCGACAGGCCGGTCATATAGCGGGCGTCGAAACGGCTTATGCACTCGTTGAAGGTTCTGCTGGGTGTCCTGTGACATTCGTCCACGACGATATGCCCCACGTGTGGCGAGACCCTTGGCGCGTGCTTGTAGAGGGTCTGAACCATTCCGACGCTGATCCTTTGGCCGATGTTGAATTTACCGGCCCCGATAATGCCGATCTCATCCCCGGGGATCTTAAGGAAGGTCTCGATGCGGGATACCCACTGGTTCAGCAGTTCCTTGGTGTGAACGATGATCAGGGCGGGTTGCTCCCTACTGCATATGAGATACAGGCCCATGACGGTCTTGCCGGCACCCGTGGCGGCCGTGAGCACCCCGAACTCTTTTTTCAGCATCTCGTCGACGGCCTTTTGCTGGAAGGGCTTTAGTTCTCCGGAAAAGGTGAAATCCGCTTTCTCGAGCTTGCGCCGTTTGTCGATGATTTTGAACTCGATTCCGAACCGCTTGCAGGTGTTGATCAGGGGGCGCATGTATCCCCTGGGCAATACCGGGCCGTCGTCGGATTCGGAATAGAAGGTCAGAAACTCGGGGGTGCCCCTGTTCCACCGGCCGCGATGGTTGTTTTCGACCCACTTGGGGTTCTTGAGGGTGAGTTGATTTTTCAGCTCCTCCCGGAGCTGTTCCGGTGCGTCCGGAAGGAGAATGGTGCTGCCGAGAATTAAATCCATGTTAAACCTTGTCCTGTGGTCCCCGATGTTCCGCGAAGTCGTATCATAACTGCCTGATACGATATTATTCAATACGATTCAAGATGTAAACGGGCTCCGGGGGGATTTGGCAAATGCCGGCAACTCCGGTATTCCAACTCCAGTTGGGGGTAAAGCGTATTTAAAACAATGACCGTCAGCAATTGACGCACTCGTAAAAAAAGTCCAAACCTGATTGTTGGGGCGTACCTTGTTGTTTGGCCGATATGAACGACCGCCGGCGGGATGAGGCCGGGGACGGAAGGCGCGGGTTAACCGGCATCCCTGGCCCTGAAGCGCGCTTCCCTTTTTTTCCAGGGGGCGTCGGGGTTTGATTCGCCGGCATGCCAAAGCAGATCTTTTTTCATCCACTTTTGATCCCTCATGCGATGCTTGGATTTTTCGGATGCCTCGCCCTTGATCCACGCGGCATCCTTTTCCATCCAACGCTTGTCCCGGGATCGCATGCCGGACTCGGAGGAAGCCGTCGCGGCCCACGGGGGAAAAGAGATAAGCAGTCCAACCAGTGCAAGGTGAATCATTTTCAAGGTTCAGCATCCTCCGTGGGGTGCGGTGTCACGGCGTTCTTCCCGTTTGATAAATCAACCTCGGTAAGAGGGGGAACCGTTGTCGATGTTCGGCAAGAGACGGCTCCAGTTTCATCGCGCCGCACGGTTCAGGGCGGTTGCGCTTTATTGCATATGATAATTTCGTCACTATTATAAAAATACTTTAATCAATATTGGAATTCCCCCCCCCGAGCGGTCCGCGACTCAGCGGATTGCAATCCTGTTGCCCAAGTCCCCCCATTGGTGAATCATGTTGATTGGACGGTGTTGAAAATTACCGGGTGATGTGATATAAGATCCGAGACGACCTGTTTGTTTTCGTATTCCAGCCGTCCCCGTTTGATAAGAATTCTCGCCCTGATGTTTGATAAAGTGTGAGCCGGGCTTGCCCGAGTGAGGGAAACAGCGCCTTGACAGGGGTTGTTTTAATCGCTTGTACCGGATCTTCATATTGAAGGTCGTGAACACAAAATCTTCATATTGAAGGTTGTGAACACAAAATCAGATCCATACGGGATTTCAAGGAGATAACGACGTGACCGGATATAGAAAAAGAGCCTCTCTTCGTAATTATGATGAAGGTCCGGTTATGTATGCCGATTGCGATACCGTTTGTTATCATGACGGAAAATTTTACAACCGAAGTCTTTACGGGATGTATTTCGAGTCGTCGTACCTGCCGAAACCTGAGTCGGATATCATTATAATGCCCGATCCCTCTCGGCTGGAAATCCCCCGGCCCTTTTACCACAAGGCATTCCGGGCCAGGGTAATCTGGTTCAGGGAGGTACCCGCGATGATCGATTTACCCTGTTTCGGGGTGGGGGTTCAGTATATGGCAAACAGTCATCTAAATCTTCTGGAAGCGGCATACACCTGTGACCTTTGCGGTGTGAAAACCTCGTACAACAAGATCAATAAGGGAGAAGAGGATACGATCTGCTGCGAGGAGTGTACGAGGCAGTTCAGGGATTTACCGGGGGGGACGATCCGGGAGTGCTTGAGCGATTTTCTTCTCGGGAATGTGATTTAGGGATAGGGGGAGCTTGTCCCTTGCCGGCTCCGAGAACTCGGAGAAGTAAACTAAGATGGAAAGCAGCCTTCTCGGGCAGCTTTGTCGGGCTGCTTTGTTTTTATCGCGCGGGATCCCCGTCTCCGCTTAGAAAATCGCCGAAGTTCTTCATCATTTCCTGGAACAGATCCTGCTGATTGCGCACGATATGGTTCGGGTTGAAAGCCGCCGCCTCGGGTTCCCCTGATTTCAACAGCATCCTGAGATTGTCGACGGTTTCCTTTTGTTCATTGTACCTTGACTTGAGCGCTTCGTATTTTTCAACCAGCTCCAGGTGCCGGTCCCTCGGCACAAACCCGAGGGCGTCGATGTTCGCGGCAAAGGCGTCCTGAAAGTTGGAGAGCGCTTCCTCGAGCATGGCGTTTCGATCCCGGTCGTCCCCGGTGGAGCCGGGACCCGGGGATTTAAGAAAGTGATCCGAGAGCAGCTCCATGCCCGAGGCGGGTATCTCAAAGGGGAACCCGGCACCGGAGGCAAACCAGTCCCGAAATGCGGTAACGGTTTCGTCTCCCTGTTTTTTTGTCCGGGCCATGGTGATCAGGGAGTTGCCCAGCAGTTCCAGGAAATTTTCATCCATTGCGTTTTTCACCGATTCCTTTGGAGATCGAAAAACGAGAAGGGTTATTTCGCCTTTCGAATTGTGTTTCCCGTTTCCAGGGCCGCATCCAGGTCGAGATGGTAGCGTACGGGGCCCCTGTGGTTCTTCTCGCCGAAACGGGTGTGAAGGGCGCATTCCGAGCGGGGGTGGGACCATGAGGTTGCAATGGCCACATGTCCCCTGGGAAAAGCCGATACCTCGGCATCGACGTATTGCAGGGGGGCAAGCGCCGCTTCGGGTTCCACCAGGTCGTCCTTTTCCCCGTAACAGATCAGCCACTTGATCTTCTTTTCGGCAATCCTCTTGAAGTTCAGTTTTTTACCAAAGAGTCGTATGGGAAGTGTGCCGTCCTCGGTTACCCCGTGGTTGTAAGAGGCAAAACTCAACTTCGTGATCTCGATGGGCAGGTCGTTGCGCTGGTTCCTGAGCCAGTAATGGATGGTGGCCGCCGCCTTGTTGACGCTGATCTTCTTGCCGTTCACGGGGCCCAGTAACGCCATGTCCCTGTAAAAGGAGACAAAGGGCGCCTCTTTTTCGATACTCTTGAGTTTGTAGATCCAGCCCATGAGTTCTCCATCCGCCACCTCGTTGCCGCTGGGCAGGATCTTGCTTCCGTATGCCAGATCGTTGAACCGACCGGGAAGCTTGCTTAGAAACAGGGAAATATTTTTACTCTTTGTGCCGTCCATGGGGGAGACACAGGTGATCAAGGCGTCCACGAGACCGTCGAGCTTGCCGCTCAGGATATGGTAAAGAGCGGAGAATCCGCCCTGGCAGTAACCGTTCAGGGTTACCGGTTTACCATGGACCTCCCTGATCTTTTCGCAGAACAGGCGTGTATCCGTTACCTCTTCTTCACCCGTCATCTTCTGGACGGCAACGCTCTCGTCGATATCCCTGGTGATCCTGATGTAAGTGGGAATGCCCATGTTTGCGAAAGCGTGGGCGTAGCTCCTCTTTTCACCGGGCAGAAAGGCGAGGATGTTGGCGCCGAGGACAAACGGGGGGATGATCAGGACCGGCTTGAGGTCCTCCCTGTACACGACGTTCTTGTCCGTTGGAGCGATCCTGTAAAGGAGGAAGCGGTCGGTTTCGGCGACCAGGGGGTCCGTCCCCCTTTCAAAGTGGAAGCCGAAACCGGCTTCGGCATCATCAATGGCCTTGCCGAAACCCGAGGACATCATCTCCATGATCGCGGAATGCCTTGAAACAAGAGAAGCAAGCTCTTCGCCGTCACCGTTCAAAAGTATACGGGATGAGGCGTCGGTGGTTTCTTTCAGCAGCCGGCGGTTGTAATCGCCCATGATCCGCATGCTGCTGAGAATGCCCCTGCTGGAGATATCCATGGAGAAAAGAAAAAGATCCAGGTAGGACTGGAAGCTGTCCAGGGGATTCTCCTCAAGCAGTCTGCCGGTTTCCACCCGGTTGAAGTAATCGGTGGAGAGCAGCAGGGGCGCGGTGAAATCATTGAGATATCTTGTCAAGCCGAGCCAGTAGTTCTGTGCGGTATTGACCTGATCCGCCAGAATCTTCGCGGAAGTTCGGGCGTTGCAAGTTGAATTGTCCATATTGTCCGCTCATTTCAGGGTGGTATGCGGTTTTGGGTCGCCCCGGTGAAAGACGCCCGGACCCCGCCTGCACGGGGCCCGGAAGTGGTTGCGGCGCTTTAAGGGCGATAGGGCAAGCAGGCCCGACGTGCCCCGTTCATATCACGGGGCGCTCTTTGCTTTTGCGCCGGCTTTTCCCGGCTTGCCGAGAAGGTATTCTTCCGCTTTCTTGAAGTTGTTGTCGACCATATCCTTGAAATCCTCGCTGCCCTTGCGGCAGGCGGTATTCCAATCCTGCAGGGCTTTTTTCCCCTCGTCGGGAACCCAGGGAGAACTGTCGACGATATTGTCCACGAGTTTTTCACCCTGGCCCCTGATCATGGTCATGGCATTGTAAGAGTTGTCGAAGGTTGCCTTCTGAAAGTCCAGCATTTTCTTGAAAATTTTGTTTTGAGACACTTGAATCACCTGTATTTCGGAGTTGTGGGTTGCGGCGGGAATGCCGGATTTCCCTTTGAAACGCTTGCGCGCTAGGGGCGTCCCGGTGTATCATTACCCGCGGTAATCGTCTTGATATCAGAATATCTTTTCAAGGTTTTCGAAATTCTCGGTTGTAAGTTTTATGAACCCGTTGCGCATATCCTTGTACAGTGCCGCGGATTCATTATAAGGCTTCAGCCCTTCCTCGGAGATGCCGGGAATCCGCTTCAGGAAATCGTAAGAGATTTTCTCCGTGTTGTCCTGGAGCATGCAGATCATGCCGGCACTGTTCTCAAACAGTTTTTTGGAAAAGACGATGGCTTTCTTGGTGCTGGTTTCATAACTCATCGGACACTCTCCTTGCATTTGGAAGATTGTCAAATTTGGTGTATCGGTTGTTTCGGGGGATTTTTTATAACCGCTAAATTGTGTTCGAAGCGTATTTTAGGGATATGATAAGAGCAACGGTAAAAATTGTCAAGGGGATATTTGTGCACTGCAACATTTTGATGCTTGGAACTTAACCGACTGGGTCAATTATATAATAGGTTAACATTGTAGGGTAAAAAACATAATTCTGGTGTTTTTGTTTTTTGTTTTGGGTATATTAATGTTGCGTTGTTTGTGAAGGAGTAGTAAAAACGTCAAGGCGGCGTGAACCGGGCGGTGATGTTTGCTCCGGGCGACAGGCGGTCCATGCGGGGATATTTTCGTTGGGCACGGCGGGAACATGAAAAACAGACAATCCAGGGAACGGTTTCTCCAGCCGGGGATTCCGGACGGAGGCTCATGGACAGGAAAATTCTTCTTAAAAAATATCCCAATCGGAGATTGTACAATACCGATACCAGCAGCTATGTAACCCTGAGTCGCGTGGCGGAATTAATCCGGGAAGGTTGCCACGTGGAGGTTGTCGACGCCAAAACCAACGAAGACGTGACGGCCTTTATACTGACACAGATCGTTCTTGAACAGGCAAAGAAGAGCAACAGCGTTTTGCCGGTCTCCCTCCTTCACCTCATAATCCAGTTTGGTGAAACCGACCTCAGCGATTTTTTCGACAATTACCTAGAACTCACGCTCCACAGTTATCTCCGATATAAGAAGAATATGGATGAACAATTTAAAAACTACCTTGAATTGGGTATGGATTTTTCACGGATGGCTCAAAAATCCATGAAAGGCTTCCCGTTTTTCAGGTCGTTTTCCGATCCCTCATCCGATGAAAATGAAAGCTGAATTATATAAAAACTTGCTTTTTTTTGAAAAAATGGTATATAAAAGAACCAGTTGAATTGGCCAGACCGCGCAAATCCGCGCGGCCCCCTATTACCCATGATATTGATGCGATTTGGTTCCGACTTTCTTGAAAGTCGTAAGTCGTATTTGGCCGGCGCGGGCTGTTTCCAGCCCGGGCGGGTGGTTGTTTCCTGTCCCGACAGGCGGCTGTTTTGCTCTCTTCGGGCGGCAATAACGTCGCTTGCCGTCTTGAGCAGGATTGTTTTGACACTCTCCTATTGTCGACAAGGACACAAACCACATGATTATAAAGTGCCGGTAAAGTACTTTTGCGGTGCGAGTTTTTAACTGCTGTGTTGCCAACTTCTCCCTTTGAAGGCGGTGGTGATATTGATGCTCTGAATTTCGCCCATGCTTTTCGAACGGTTGTTTTCTCTCGAACCTTTGTGCGCTCGCGTTTTTTCCGCGAATCTCCATAAGATTCGCGTGGAAAAGCATCAAGATAGGGGTGAGGATTTAAATAAATTCCCACTCTTGGAGCACTCGGTTCTGGAAATTCGAGGCAATGCTTTACGCCGACAGCAACGCGATTTATCGATAATTGTGGATTTATTTCTTTCTCGATCACATACCAAGAAAATGAAATGTTGTAGACGTGTCCATTGAAAAAGGCCTGATAAATAATTAATCTCCGGCCTCTTGACAGCCGGGGCAGGACGCTTTGTTGAAGCTTGACGCGTAAGAACTCAGTGTGTCGCGGGTCCGACCGCTTCGGATCGTATATGCCGGGGGCATTTGTTCGGAAGTCACGATATTATGATTCCCAGCAATGGTCGCGGAGTTTGAAAGCGCTTGTTCGCCGATCCCTTTGCCGGGGGGGGGGATTCCAGGGCAAAACCCTTGAATCCCGGGCATTCGGAAGCGGCAGGTTCCACCACACCTTCATAGTAATAACGACAACTCAATTAGTATGCCCATGGGGCGCCGTGTGTACTTGTTCGCGGGTGCCCGCATTTAAATAGAATATACGCCTTGAGAACCGCCGGCAACGATGTCGGTTGCCCCGTATGCATTGGGAGATCTTCTTTTGCGGATCGACCGTGGGGGCCATTGAATCAATCGAAAAAACCGAAACTGGAGACACGTATCGCTTTACGGGTCGCGGATACGGGGAATCGCGACCAGGAGAAGCGAACGGCAAGCTTTGGTTGATTCGAGTTGATTCGAAATATTTTAAAGTTAAAGTCTAAAGATCAGGAGGAATAATGCATCAGGATGAAAACAGCGGAAAGGAAGCCGAGTCCGTGTTCGATTACTGGAACCGGTATATGACGGCATGCATGGACGGCATGGCGAACTTTTCGAGCAGTTCGGAGGTAAACGGCGCCGGTAAAAATGAGGACGGCGGAAGCGAAGGGGAAAAAGAGGACGGCGGAGGCGAAGGGGAAAAAGAGGATATGGCGTTTTTCCAGGACTTTGTCGGGCCGAAACAGATGGGAGCGATGTTCAGGGAAATGAACAAGCTGCCGAAAATGACGATGGAAATGGGAGAAAAAACCTGGGAGTATTACTCCGATTTTCAGCGCACCGGTCTCGACTGGTACAATTATAACGGTCGGATTCAGGAGCTTGTCTTCAGCGAGGACGACCAGAACATCGCCGAACTGTTCAGCAAGATATACGAGACGGAAGTCAAGAAATTCCTCGAGGTTCCCCAGCTCGGATTGAACCGGTTCAAGCAGGAACGCGTGAACCGGTTCGTGGACCGTTTCAACCTTTACCAGAAAGCACTTGCCCGTTTTCTGCACATCTCGTTTGTGCCCATGGAAAAAGCCGCTTGCGAGTTGCAGAAGAAAATGGAGGAGATGTTCGAATCCGGGGAAACCATCGAGGACTTCAAGGACTTTCACGCCCTGTGGATCAGGATACTGGAAAAACAGTACATGGCGCAACTCGAATCGAGTGAATACACGGAAGGATTGAACAGGATGCTCGATGCGACGGTTCAGTACAGGTCGGCGAAAGATGAAGTGATGTACGATTTTCTGGAAAATTTTCCCATCCCCACAAACCGCGACATGGACGAGCTCTATAAGGAGATCTACACACTGAAAAAGAAAGTGAAAAAGGTTTCCGCTGCATATGAGGAATTAAAGAAAACGAAATTTAAGGAGCCTGCATAATGATGGGTTACGGGACAGGAGATTTCGACCGCTATATGGCAAACGTGGTGGACCGGACAAGGGAAGTGAAAAAGCGCGCAAGGAAGGCATCCGAGATCCTGCTTGCCTCCATGGATACGGATATTGCCGTTACCTGCCATGAGACCGTCTACGAAGAGGACAGGATCAAGCTGAAATATTACAAACCGGAGAAAGTCAAGTACAAGACGCCGCTTCTTGTGGTCTATGCCCTTATCAACCGGGAGACGATGCTGGACCTTCAACCCGGAAAAAGCGTCATTCAAAACTTTCTCAAGGAGGGGATCGAGGTTTACCTGGTGGACTGGGGATACCCCACCAGAAAAGATCGTTACCTCACCCTGGACGACCATGTGAACGGATACATGGACAATGTGGTGGACCTGATCCGGGAGCGGCACAGTTTGCCCGCCGTCAACCTGATGGGAATCTGCATGGGCGGATCCATGTCGGTGATGTATGCCGCCCAGCACCCTTCGAAGATCAAGAATCTCGTCACCACCGTCACGCCCACCAACTTCGATACGAAAAAGGGGCTTCTCCATGTCTGGATGAAGGAGCTGGATGCCGGGGGGCTTGCGGACTCGTACGGAAATATTCCGGGGGACCTCATGAACCTGGGGTTTCTTCTGCTAAACCCGGCCCGCCTGATGATCGACAAGTACGTGGGGTTTTGCGAGAAGATGGACAACAGGGAGTTTGTTCAGGATTTTATCCGGATGGAAAAGTGGATCTTCGACAGTCCCGATCTGCCCGGTGAAACGTTCAAGCAATTTATAAGGGACTGTTATCAGAAAAATCTGCTGATTCAGAGCAAGTTGGAACTGGACGGAAAGCGCGTGAACCTCAAAAAAATCACCATGCCGCTTCTCAATATCTATGCCCGCTTCGACCATCTCGTTCCCCCCGAGGCCTGCGAGCTTCTCACCGGTGCCGTGGGCAGCCGCGATGTAAAGGATATCTGCCTGGATACGGGGCATATCGGTATCTATGTGAGTTCCAGGTTCCAGAAGGAGTTTGCTCCCTCTATCGCCGCCTGGCTCAAGGAGAGGGACGGCGTGAAAAAAGCTAGGAAAGCGCCGGCCAAGAATAAAAGCGCCGGTAAAGCGGCTGCGGCGGGGAAGACCCCGATGAAAAAGCCCGCGATCTCTCCCGCCCCGAAGAAGAAAGAGGAACCCGCGCTTGCGGCGGACGGGAATAAAACCGGCAAGGTTCCGAAAGAAAGTCGGGCGAATCCTTCCGATGCGCCGAAACAAGGCAAGGAGAAATTATCCGAGACGCCCACACCCCTTTCGGTGACAAGAAAGGATGGGGGTGTAAACACGGCAACAACCGGAACCGCCGATGCTTCCCTTAAGGCGGGGCCCGGTAATGGGGCCGTCGGCGATCCGGGCGCGGTATCGGTTCCGGTTGTTGAAAAGGGAGAGATTGGGGCTGAAGTGTTCCAGAGCGAACAGGTGATACGGAGCAGGCCCTCAATGGGAAAATGATCCACCGGGGAAAAACCATGCGGCGGAGTGAAAATAAAGGAGCCATATCATGACGGGAAAGAGTATCCAGGAGATCGGGCTCGAGGAGAGCGCCGAGTTTACCAAGACCGTTTCGGAATCCGATATCTATCTGTATGCGGGGATCACCGGAGATCTGAACCCGGCCCATATAAACGAGGCATATGCCGAAAAGACATTTTTCAAGGGGAGGATCGCCCACGGCATGCTCCTGGGCGGTTTTATCTCGGCGGCCATCGCCATGCAGCTTCCCGGGCCCGGCACCATTTACATCGGTCAGGAAATGAAGTTCAAGGCGCCGGTAAGGATCGGCGATACGATCACGGCGAGGGTCGAGGTAAGGGACCTGAACATGGAA
>PPCM01001099.1_pt1 | contig 14146 bp, 14 predicted proteins | sample 1555541 | NCBI WGS metagenome assembly PPCM01 (sample SAMN05284479, study PRJNA326546) | Marine sediment metagenome, whole genome shotgun sequencing project. | isolation source: marine sediment | place: Germany: Wadden Sea | collected 2012-09-05 | reverse complement strand
ACACCACCAATCGGTAAAGTAATCATTGGATGAACATGACTACAATTATACTCAGCCAGAATAGGAATCTTAGGATTCCTAAAGATTTCTAAGAGAACTTGATAGTCTGTTCTACCAGTTTTACTATCGTTGAATAATTCATGACGACCAAGTATAATTCCGCCAACTTTATCAAAAACGCCAGCAATTAGTAAGTGAGCAAAGCTTCTTTCAACTGTAGCAATATCTGAAAGACAATCCTCTAGTAAAAGAATATCACCTTCTTTAATTTCTGGCATGTATTCAGTTCCAAAAATACCGGATATGGTATTTAAATTACCACCGATTAACCTACCTGTCGCAACACCTTCATTAACAGTAACCGGGCTTCCCGGACGTCTTTCCTTTGGTCCTTCTTGACTCTCCCAATCGATAAACTCATCAGTCCAAAATTTCGGATTTTCAATTTGGTAAGGAAACTGACCATTAACTACATTATTAAAGTAAGAAAAAGTTTCCTCTACATAAGGCTTAAACTCCCCAAATGAAGCTACTAGTGCCGGTCCATAGAAAGTAGTGATTCCAGTCTTAGCATAAATCCCTAAAAGCAATGCCGTAACATCTGAATATCCACAAATAATTTTAGGATTCTTCTTCAAGGCATCATAGTCAAGGTAGGGAAGAAGTGAATTTGAGTTCATTCCCCCAATAGCACTCATCATGCAATCGACACTATCATCATTTATTAACTGATTTATTTCATCAACCCTATCTTCAATTGAACCCGAACGATAAAAATCACTCTTACCAAATAGAGCTCCTTTTTTAACTTTCAAATCTTTAGAATCTAAGAACTCAATCGCTCTCTTTGTTCTTTTTGGACAAAATGCAGTTATAGGAACTGAGGGTGAAAAAACTCCAATTGTGCTATTTCTTCTTAATTTCATAACTTTTTCTCCTTTCTTGTTTTGATAGTATTATAACTGATTCACTCTTGAAAAACAAAAACAGTTAATGGCTTTATGAGTATATAGTTGCAAAAGAGGCTAGATTTCTCAATCTAACCCCTCATTTGAATTAACTATATTTACATGCTTACTTAACATACTAGAATTTGAAATAAACTGATCAATATATTTAGCAATAAAACCTAAATACTCTCTACTTAAGCAGGAGTATCAAAACTAATACCAATCGACTTCTATAACTTTTATTTTCTCATTTGGAATATCATATGTCTCGTAACCATCATCCCATTCTACTTCAAAAATGTGATACTTTACAACTTTTGTCCATAACTCATCAGTTAGAACTTCAGGATCATATGGTGTCACACAGGTGTGAATGAGACCAGGATGATAAGTATCTCCCCCAATAGTTAATGGGCCAGGCGAAGCTAAATCATCAGCAAATGTACCACATGTTGTTCTAGAAAACACTTTTATAGAATCTGTAAAAACCGGGTTAAGAATTATTCTTGCTCTTAGGTTGTTATAAACAACAAACTTATCTTTTAAAATTAACTTAAAGTCGATATGAACATTATCCTTAGAAGTATTTCTACCTAGAGTCACTTCAACAAAGAAGTTTTCTGATAAGTCTATAGTATTCTCATTAACTGTGTAGTTAAATTTCTCAAAAGTTTCTTTGCTTCCATCATCGATATTATCATCGATATTATCATCTTTTGGAGCGCATGATGTTGTTACCATAATTGATGAAATCAAAACCAAATAAATAACTATTTTTCTTAGAGAATTAATTGGCGAACTCACACAATGCCTTCTTCTTTTCCCCATTACATAAACACTTTGCGTCATCACTAAATCTACACAAATAGAAATAAACTTTACCATTCTTATAACCCCTCCCTGTCTAAATGAACTTAACACACCAAAAATGTACTTTAATTCAGTGTAACACAGTACAGTTTTTCCAATCAACTGATAGATTTGACTTTTATTTTGTTTTATTGGTACATGACTTTATTTTATCACTTTTCCTAGACAAGGATAGCAATTTGGATATATTGCTATAATATCGGTTTTAAAGTTGTCAGTTCACGATAAATAATAGATGACTAGTAAAACATGGTCTCCTATCAAATAAAAAAACACTCCGAAGAGTGTTTTTTACTTTCCACTTGGGAAGTATTTAGATAACGTTCCTGCTAAGCTTGAGATTGGCATTGACTGAAGTCCAACATTTCCTGGACCAGTTAATCTAACAATAAAGAACCCTTCTCCACTTAAAAACTTATTCTTTAAACCTTTAACAGTTTCAATTTCATAACTTACACTTTCATCAAAGTAAGCAACATTACCTTGATCAACATATAAAACTTCACCAGGAGCTAATGTTCTTTCTTCTAATGAACCATCAATTTCAAGAGCAACGTCTCCAGATCCACTTACTTTTTGTAAGATAAATCCTTCTCCTCCCAAGAACCCTGCACTAAATTTCTTTTGAAATGCTACTGCAAGTTCGATACCTTGATCACCAACCAAGAATGCTCCTTTTTGGCACATAATTGTTTGGCCACCATTAAGTTTTAAAACTTTGATCATCCCTGGCATGTTTGTTGCAAAAGCTACTTCTTGGTTTGGTTGCTCAGCCATGAAGTTATTCATGAACATAGACTCCCCACCAAAACTTCTCGCAAAACCTTTTAATAAACCACCACGTGAACTAGTATCCATCTTTACATGTTGAGTTCTCCAAATCATTGAACCACTTTCATTAAATACACTTTCACCCTGATTTAAATTTACTTTTATTACCGGTAATACTCCACCTGTTATCTCATATTTCATAATATCTTATCCCTTCAGTTTTTTAATTACTTCATCAATTCCTGAAGCCATCGCTTTTCCTTCAAAAGACTTTAAAATCTCAACTGGAACAGCAAAAATTATCGTATTTGATTTATCACTACTTAAGTCTGATAATGTTGAAAGAGTTCTTAAGTGCATTGCCCCTGGACTCTTGGCAATCTCATCTGCTGCCTTAGCAAGCTTTTCAGCGGCTTCAAACTCACCTGTCGACTTTACAATAATAGCATTCTTCTCACGCTCTGCTTCAGCCACTCTTGCAATTACTCTTTCCATCGCGTCTGGTAACTTAATATCTTTAATCTCTACTTTTTCTACTTTGATACCCCAAGGATCTGTCTCTGTATCAACAATATCTTTGATTTCTTTACTTATTACTTTAAGATTTGATAATAGCTCATCTAACTTAACCCCACCGATTGAATTTCTTAGTGTTGTTTGCGCCAACTGAGTTACTGCATAATATGCATTCTTTACTTCTAATACTGCTTTTTCTGCATCGAACACACGGTAATAAACAACTGCATTAATAGTAATTGTTACATTATCTTTCGTAATACACTTTTGTTCTGGTACATCTTGAGTCATAGTTCTTAAATCGATCTTACGATACTCATGAACCACCGGTATAACTAATCTAATACCTGGCTGTAACCTTTTCACATAACGACCGAACCTAAACTTAACTCCACTTTCATATTCTTTTACAATAGTAAACATATAATCACTCCTTTAAAATCATTATACAACAGAATCCAAAACATGTGAATGTCTTTAAAAAAAATAAAAAAGGGCATAAAATGCCCTTTTTTATCAATTACCGACCTTGAGTAACTATACTATCTAATTACCTCAAAGATCATTTTTGGTCTATTTTGTTTTGTCTCACTCAATGTGAATGCTTTCTTAACAATTTCGATCGCATCTGTTGCATCTTTATTAGTGTAAACTAATGCAACTGTATCACCTTCAACTAAGTCACCAATCTTTTTAGATAATACAATACCAACACTATGATCGACTTCATCTGTTTTCACTTTACGACCTGCTCCAAGGTGCATTGCCGCTTCACCAATCATTAAAGCATCTAAGTTAGTTACATATCCTGTGCTATCAAGTTTTACTTCAATTACTTCTTTGCAATCTTTAAACTTTGATGTATCAGTAACAAATGAACTATCTCCACCTTGCATAGCAACCATCTTTTCAAGTTTTTCTAATGCAGAGCGATCTTCAATTGATTTTTCTACCATTGTTCTTGCTTGTTCTAAAGTTAAACCTTCATTACCTAATCTAACCATTTCAGTTGCAAGTTCAACACACAACTCAGTAAAGTCCTCAGGACCATTACCTTTTAAAGTTTCAATAGCTTCAATAACTTCTAAACTATTACCTACTGCAAGCCCTAATGGTTGATTCATATTAGTAATGAAAGCTACTGTTTCACGATCTAATAGTTTTCCAATAGCAACCATTTTTTCTGCTAACTCTTTAGCATCTTCTAATGTTTCCATAAATGCCCCATTACCGCATTTAACATCTAAAACAATCTTGTCAGCTCCACTAGCTAACTTCTTACTCATAATACTTGATGCAATTAATGGAATAGAGGCTACCGTTGCAGTAACATCTCTTAAAGCATACAAAAGTTTATCAGCTGGTACTAAGTTCGCCGTTTGACCAATAACACTTATACCAATTTCATTCACTTGCTTAAAGAAATCATCGCGCTCAACCGCAATACTGAATCCATCAATACTTTCTAACTTATCTAAAGTACCACCAGTATGACCTAGTCCACGACCACTCATCTTCGCAAGTTTAACATCACATGCAGCAACAATAGGACCAACTACTAAAGTAGTCTTATCTCCAACACCACCAGTTGAATGTTTGTCAATCTTAACTCCTGCGATATCACTTAAATCAATAACTTCACCACTATGAAGCATAGCAAACGTTAAATCCGCAATCTCTTTATCAGTCATTGAGTTTAAAAAGATTGCCATACATAAAGCCGAAGCTTGATAATCAGGAATTTCTTTATTTGTATACCCCTCTACAAAGAAAGTAATTTCCTCTTTTGACAGTTCTTTACTGTCTCTTTTTTTAGCAATAATATCTACTATATTCATCCTCACACCTACTTTTCATAATCATCTAAAAATGAATGTTGTTCTCCACCTTTATTCCATCCTAGAATCGCTTCTACACTAACATTACTAGCAGACCTAAAGATAGATTTATCAACATCTTTAAAATTAACCTTTAAATTCTTGATTAATTCTTTTATCTCTTTTCGTTTTGATGGTAGATTCTTTTGGGTAACTACACATCCACAATCCATAAAACTTAAACCGGTAAAATTCTTCCAAGCAATAATGTTTTGCTCTTCGATTAAATACATTGGTCTAATTAATTCCATTCCCTTGTAATTAGTAGCATTTAACTTCGGCATCATTGTACGGTAATTACCTGAGTACAAGACATTTAAAAGTGTTGTTTCAATTACATCGTTAAAATGATGACCTAATGCTATTTTGTTACATCCAAGTTTCTTAGCTTCATTATATAGAGCCCCTCTACGCATTCTTGCACAAAGGTAACAAGGATTATCAGCTAAAGTTTGACTAACCTCAAAGATTTGAGTATCAAACATCTTTAAAGGAATTCCTAGTAAATCACAATTCTTTTTCATTGTTATTACATTATCCTCATTAAATCCTGGATTCATTGCTAGAAACTCTAACTCAAAATCAAGATGTCCATGCTTTTTAAACTCTTGCATTAGTTTCGCTAATAAAACTGAGTCTTTACCACCACTTATACAAACAGCTATCTTATCACCATCTTGAATAAGATCATAATCACTAACTGCTTTACAAAACTTCCCCCATAACCTAGGTCGATATCTTTTTATAATAGACCTCTCAATATCTTTTAAATCGAATTCTTTTTCTACCATAACACCCTTTAGTACTTATTTAAGTACTCTTTACACCTTTCATCTAAATCTAAAATCAAGTTCTTCATTCTTAGTTCTAAATCATCTGTAATCTTCATTTTCACTCCACTTGCAAGGTGATGACCACCACCCCCATAGTTTTGAGCAATATCATTTATTACAGGTCCTCTAGAGCGAATGTTAATTCTAATCTGCTTGTTTCTTAAATCCTCTGTCATAAATACCCATACTACAAACTCTTCAATATTGTTGAACGAACCAATCATGTTTGAAGATGAAGCAACATCCGTTTGTAGTTCTTTTATAACATCATCAGAAATAAAGATATGTGCAAGACCATTAGTAGTTAAGTTCAAGTTAGATGAGATATAACCTTGCAATCTGATTTCAACAAAAGGACGTTGATAAAGTTCGTTATAACACTTAGTAATATCAAGTCCATGTTCTAGCATTTCTGATACAATGCTGAACGTTTGCGGAGTTGTTGAAGAATATAAAAAGCGATTTGTATCAGCAACAATTCCCTTATATAAACACTCAAGTGCCGCATTATTAATTTTCAATACATCTTTATACTCCTGGTAGAACTGATAAATCATCTCTGATGTTGATCCTGATTTATCATCAACCCATTCTAAATCACCATAACTTTCCATTAATGGATGATGATCAATTTTGATCATAAAGTCAGCTAACTTGTGGTGATCTGAGTCGATTCTTGCAGTATTTGCCGTATCTAAAACGATTACTAAAGCCCCATCATAATCATTAGCACTAATATTATCCATTCTTCCCATGTGAACTAACCTCTCTGGATAAACTCCAACAGGATAGATATTCTTATATGGAAAAGTTTCACGAAGAATATGAGTTAGTCCCATCTGCGAACCAATCGCATCTGGATCTGGCGAAATATGACGACATATAATAATTGTTTGATATGATTCAATTTTTTCAAAAATAGCACTTTTAAGCATATATTAACCTCTATTCAAATAAAAAAAGTAAGATGTTTCCATCTTACTTATTATAGCATTTTAAGTGTTTAATTTCACTTAATTAGACAATTTTACAACGTCTCTTGCAATTACTAATTCCTCATTAGTAGGAATTAATAATACTTTGATTGTAGAATCATCAGTAGAAACTACAGTCTCTTTACCACGTACATTATTTCTTTCGTCATCAATTTTCGCTCCTGTAGCTTCTGAAACTAAATCAATAACATTTTTTCTTAATGCAGCGTTGTTTTCACCAAGACCAGCAGTAAATACGATAGCATCACAACCACCAAGTTGCATATAGTAAGAACCTATTACATCAGCAATTCTCTGAGCATATAAAGCTTCAGTGAAGATTGCTCTTTCGTTTCCTTCTTTAGCAGCATCTTCAACATCACGTGAATCACTAGAAATTCCACTGATACCTAACATACCAGATTTTTTATTTAATACAGTTGTAACTTCTTGAGCAGTCATGTTTTCTTTCTCTTTTAAGAAAGTGATGATAGCAGGATCAATATCTCCTGAACGAGTTCCCATCATGATACCAGCAAGAGGAGTTAATCCCATTGAAGTATTAATTGACTTTCCATCTTTTACTGCAGAAAGACTTGCACCATTTCCTAAGTGACAAGTAATGACTTTTGAAGTTTCTGGGTTACCTAATAACTCGATAGCACGTGCCGATACGAACTTATGACTAGTTCCGTGGAAACCATAACGACGAATTCCATACTTTTCATAGTACTCATAAGGAATAGGATAAATATATGATGTTTTAGGCATTGTTTGGTGGAACGCCGTATCAAATACTCCTACATGTGGAATGTTTGGTAAAGCTTCTTTAAAAGCCTTATATCCTGTTAAGTTAGCAGGATTGTGTAAAGGTGCAAGATCACTTACATCTTCAATTGCTTTTACTACTTCATCAGTAATTACAACTGAATCAGTAAACGCTTCTCCACCGTGAACCATACGATGTCCACATCCATCAATCTCGTCTAAAGATGAAACAATATTCATTTTAACTAACTTGTCTAACAACATAGATACTGCTACACCATGATTAGGAATATCTGTAACTTCTTTATTTTTCTCTCCATTAAACTTTAATGTAAAGATACCATCTTCTAAACCAATTCTTTCAACAACACCCTCAGTGATTACATCTTCACTAGGCATTTCTAACAACTGGAATTTCAATGATGAACTACCAGCATTTACAGCAAAAATTTTAGCCATTTCTTTTCCTCCATTATTTGATAAAGTTTTTTTACAAAATCATTTTACACTACTTTCCCCCATATTGTTAGGGTTTTTCACAAAAAAAAAAGAAAATCGCAACATTTTTATAATCGCGATTACTTTTTCAACTGTTTTTAAGCTTTTGTCTAATAGCTTTATGGTCTGGAACAAAGTTTTCAACCAAATTCCAGAATTCCCTAGAGTGATTAGGTTGAAAAAAATGCATCAACTCGTGAATGATAACATAACGTACAACTTCACTAGAGTATTTGATTAGCTCACTATTTAGAACAACTTTGTTTTTTGTGACATGACAGACTCCCCATCTTGTCTTCATCTTCCTTATTTGAAGACTTGGCTCAGAAATCTTTAAATTCAAATCACTAACTACTTCATAGAAAATATTTGGTAGTTTTTCTTTGGCAAACTTCATTTTAAAAGTTTCGAGAGCAACCTCACTATCACTTCTACTATTTATAAGAATAGAGTCTGTTCCTATTTTATAACCGTTACCCCTTGCAAAGTTAAGCGTGTAAGGTCTATCAAATAAAGTAATAGATAATAACTTGTTCTTCTTATCTAAAATCTTTTTATCGATTGCCTTATCAACTTTTTCCTTACTTCTAGTTATGAAGTTAATAATTTCCTTATCTGACATGTTCTTCCTTGATGAGATTAATACCTCGCCATTCTCACCAACTCTTAAATATGAGTTTTTAATCTTCTTAATCGTCAATATAACAGTGTATACTCTCACACCGATTACCACTTCGCGATTACTCATATACAATGGCTTCTCTTTTCAGTTTCGCATATTTTCTATAAAATCTGATAAATAAAACACCAAGAATTACTGATACTGTAAAGTTCATTGATAGTGCAAACACATTTGCAGATTGCCTTGTTGAAGAAAACAACATTAGGTTTATAATAAATGCAAAAAAGTTTATTAAAAATAATGGGACTACCATCGATAAATACCTCTTATAATGAAGAATCTTAGTATTTAAATCATTGATTAGATCAAAACCATTACCATCATTTTCTTTCTTCAAGAACACCCACCTTAAACTAGTAGCAACTATCTTTACATCATTTTCTTCTAAAAACTCAAGGTATTGCTCACTTTCTGGATGAGATGGACGATACTTAAGTAACTCAATCCTAAATAGATGTTTTGATTTCTCGGTTCTTTCAAAAACATATCTAAATGGTGAATAAGCTAGTAAAGAAAGGCCCAGCTCTGCCATTTCATTGATCCATGCTTCTTCTTTTTGGTAATCAAAAAAAACTTTATACATTACTTTTTGCATTATAATTCACCTCTTCTGAACCTTTCAATATTTAATTTTACCTCTTTGATTCGTTGGTACTCTTTTTCAATTACTTCCCGACCTAAATCGGTGATTATATACTCTTTCTTACGAGAGGATTCACCATCAAATGGTCTTATCCACTTTTTCTTGAGTAATGTGTTTGTTGCTCCATAAAGGGTTCCAGCCCCGATATTTACTCTATCTTTACTTATTTGTGCTACCTTTTGCATAATTCCATACCCATGCAAAGGCTGATCAAGACTAATAAGAATATATAATACTGCTTCAGTTAACGCTCCACTTTTTTTAGATTCTGGCATATGTGACCTCCTGTATCGGTTACCGACACACAAAGTATATCGTAAGACGATATATGAGTCAAGAAATTACTTTGAATTTTCTAGATGTCTACATAAAAAAGACATTACTTACATAATGTCTTTTTTTTTCAAACTTAGATTCTTATCTTAGAAATAAGTAATTTCATTAACTTTTTCTCTATCTAATTTCTTTACTACATTTACAATTAATTTGATTGTTGCTTCAATATCTGAAAAGCTTAGCATTCCAGTATTTGTGTGCATATATCGCATCGGTACACCTATCGTTAATGAAGGTGCTCCATCACGACTTACATGCATTGACTTTGCATCAGTTCCACCGTGAGCAAACCCATTAACTTGGATATTAATTTTAGATTTCTCAGCAACTTCTATGACAAAGTCTCTTAAAGCTGGCTGACAAATTGTTCCTTGATCCATTAATGTGATAGCTGGACCTTTACCAATAGAAGCACTAAATGCTCCATCTACTCCACCAGGAAAATCAGTGGCAAACTCAACATCAACAGCAATCCCGATATCAGGATTAATTTTATAAGAAGCAGTTTGTGATCCTTTACAACCACCTTCTTCTTGAACAGCACCAACACCATAAACAATGTTTTTATGTTTAGTATCATTCAACCTCTTCATAACTTCACTTACTACATATACACCAATTCTGTTATCCCATGCTTTCGCTAAGATTGTATCAGAACAACCCATTTGACGGAACTCACAATAAGGAACAGCAAAGTCTCCTACCTTGATTCCAGTTTCATCAACTTGCTCTTTTGAGGTTTGACCTAAGTCAATATATAAATCACTTATTTGTGGTGTCTTACCTCTAGCTTTTGAAGAAGATCCTACGACTCCGTGAACTCTTTCTCCACTTGAAGTAACAACTTCAACTTGTTGCATGATTAAAGTTGCTGGATTCCAACCACCAAGATTTACAAATCTTAAAAACCCATTTTCATCAATTTTTGTGATTAAGAAACCAATCTCATCTATGTGAGATGTAAGCATTATTTTAGGACCATCTTCTAATCCAACAGTCTTTGTAATTACACTACCTAGATTATCTCTAGACATTTCATCAACATTATTTTTTAAGTACTTCTCCATTAATTCTCTTGCTTCATGTTCAAACCCTGCAGGAGCTGCAGCATCTGTGAACATTTTCAAACGATCTAAAACGATTTTTTCCATAATTTAAACCTCCACTTAGTTGAGTTTATCACATAAACTTTAATCTATCAATCATAGGATTGAGCAAAATACTTTTGAATAATATAAAAGTAAAATTACATCAAATCTAAGAATAAAAACAAATGAGTGCATAAAGAAATCTCTATCAATGAGAGCATTGATAAAGACTTCCTTGTTTTGAAAATAACTATATTATTTTTATTCTTTTTTTATGAGCACGCAATTTCTTCATTGCCCAATCATAGTGGCTCGCAGTACATGACACACAGTAACTACCAATAGATGTAGTATTTGCCCATTCATAATAGTTTTTAGTGAATAATTGCTCATTAGTAAATCTTTCAATTAAACTCATTATTTGATGATGGCTTTCATCAAGCAATCTCTTGGCATCTTCAAGGCTTGTGTTTTGATGCTTTTTAAATAACTCAATATTCATATCACCATAGTTTTTCCAATTATATGGTTCTGGTAGAAAGCTTCTATTGCTTCCCTTTATGTTTCCATTTACCCACAATATAAACAGGTGATTCCATTCATATAAGTGAGTCAAGATATCCCTTAAGTTTTGATCACGTTGCCAGTGTTTTTCTTTTTTCTTAAGATCACTACTAAAATCAAAAGTTGTACTCAATTCTTGCTCTGTTAAACCATCAATCATCTTCTGTAGTTTTTGATAGTTTTCATTCGCTGATTTAATTAAATCAGCTTTTGTTTCTGCTCTTGCCATAATATCTCCTCCACTTCATTTAATAGGAACATTAATCTCTCTGTTTGAATCAGAGTGTAAGCCCTAAAGCTTCATCCCATCATATTCAAAACAGTAATTGTAAGGTAAATGATACTTTGATTTTGGTAAGTATCCTTCATCAAAAATAAACTTTTTGAATCTTGCCCTTCTGTATGTGGTTTAATAACTAGAACACATTTATTAAACCGACATTTCTAACTCCTAAGGCCATTTGAACAAAAGCCTTTACAATTGACCTAGCAAAGGTCAAAGGGCTCTTACATCCATAAATATAGGCGATATCAATAGACCCTGATTACTCTTTTTATTATTATATCAAAAAAGAGCCTTAGAAAGCTCTTTAATCTTCTTCTTTATAATCTCTTAGATTATGCATTTCAATCCAGGTAGCATTTTCATCTAATAGTAAAGTAACATCTATTCCGGCTTCAAGACCTAATCTAATTTCTTGCATTTGCACCCATGAGAACTTAGCATCTGAATAAACACTAACATCAACATTACTTTTCATCCCCAGAAATATTTCATACATTTGTTCACTAGAGTATATCGTGTCACCAAACTTCTCAACTGAAAAACCTTCAAGCATACCCTTTCTCATTTCCGCTAACTGAAAACCATTAAATCCTAGATCAGCGAAAGAGACCAAGTCAATTCCATCTTCAAGAGCAAGTCTTATTTGCTCCATTTGATAACCTCTAAAGTGAGTCTTAGCATACATTGAAGCATCAACTCCACTAACTAAACCTAAACATATCTGATGCATTTGCATTATATCAAAAGAGGGCACTGCAAAAATTGAGGCATCTATACCTGCTTTAAGTCCCGCTCTAATTTGCTCCATTTGTTCTGCAGAAAACCTAGGATCAGCATAAAGACTGATATCAATCTCTTCAACTTCACCAATCATTATCTGTTGCATTTGCTTCATATTAAAATCTTTATCTTGATATTTCATAAGCTATGACAATGTCACCCCTTCATCAGATTTGACACCCCCTAAAACATACTTATATTATACCAAAAAAAAAGGTGCAGAGCACCTTTTATCCATATGTAATTTTATCTACTGCTTTTCTATCTAAACGCTTACAAACTTCAACAAGTAATTTAACAGCGTTTTCAATATCATCGTAATGAATGATTCCACCATTTGAATGAATATATCTAGTAGCTAAACTCAATGATAATGAAGGTGCTCCACTCTTATTAATGTGCATAGCCCCAGCATCAGTTCCACCACCACGTAATCCAGCATATTGGAATGGAATTTCAAGTTCTTCAGCAACACCAACAACAAAGTCACGTAATCCTTTATGACCAATCATACTAGAATCAAATAAAGTAATTAATGGACCTTTACCTAAAGTACATTTAAAGTCATCACCACTAACACCTGGCATATCTCCTGCTAAACCTACATCTAAAGCGAATCCAATATCAGGATCTACTTTAAATGATGAAGTACGTCCACCACGTAAACCAACTTCCTCTTGAACAGTTCCAACACCATAGATTACATTATCGTGATTTTCACCTTTTAATCTTCTTACTACTTCTGCAGCTATATAACATCCAATTCTGTTATCCCATGCTTTGGCATACAAGTATTTCTCATCAGCCATTTGTGCAAACTCACAATATGGTACTGCAAAATCTCCTACTTTGATTCCTAAAGCTTCTACAGCTTCTTTATCACTAACACCTAAATCGATAAACATATTTTTAATATCAGCGGGATTTTTTCTCTCAGCTGGCGTTAATGAATGTGGAGGTTTAGCTCCAATTACTCCAGTGTACTCTTTCCCATTTGAAGCAACTACTCTTACGCGTTGTGCAAGCATTACTTGGCTCCACCATCCACCTAATGTTTGGAATGATAAGAATCCATTTTTATCTATTTTAGTGATCATAAATCCAATTTCATCTAAATGACCAGCAATCATAATTTTAGGTCCTTCTTCATTTCCCTTTTTAATTGAAATAAAAGATCCTAAGTTATCAGCATCCATTTCATCTGCATAACCTGTTACATACTCTTTCATAAACAAATGAGCATCTTTTTCAAATCCACTAGGTGCAGCAATGTCAGTAAACTGTTTTAATGTCTTAATAGTTTCCTTGTTCATACTATTTCTCCTTAATAATTAGATTCTTGGCGTTCGTAATTCACTTCGTTTTTCTTTACATAACCATCATATATTTCCTCTAAATCAAAACCTAAGGAATAACCTAAATTAATATAGTTATTAAAAACTAAGTTATAATGATCAACTCTTATATTAGTAGATAGTTCAGCAATTTGTCTAAATAAATCTGAAAACTGCTTATTAACATCAATATCCTGAGTATGATGAGCAAACATTTCTTCACTTAACTCCACTCTTAATGTGTTTCCTAACGACACTAAAAAATGAATTCCATCAACATATTCTTCGAGAATAACTTCTCGTTCCGAAGGTAACTTTGTTGACCAGTACTTAAAACATCTTGTTTCATTTGCTAGTTCTCCTAACTCAACAAGCA
>PPCM01001098.1_pt1 | contig 14164 bp, 11 predicted proteins | sample 1555541 | NCBI WGS metagenome assembly PPCM01 (sample SAMN05284479, study PRJNA326546) | Marine sediment metagenome, whole genome shotgun sequencing project. | isolation source: marine sediment | place: Germany: Wadden Sea | collected 2012-09-05 | reverse complement strand
GGGGGGGGGATTAGGCGGCCTGCTTGGAAATAAAAAATAACATGAAAATCGTGACGGCCCCACCGGAAAAGATGTGGATGCTGTTGCGATTTCGAGAAGAGAATCGCCGTTGGTTGCCGGGGGGCTTGGATATGGGGTGATGTCGATGTGATTTGCTACGCATGGATTTTTTAACTGCTGGAATATGCCCCATAATATTTGTCGATTTCTCCCACAATGTGGGGGCGGGGTGGGAGAAAAAAAAGCAGAAGTTCGGGAAGAATATGTTGGGGAAACCGGCAGAACATTTGCCGGTGCAAAAGCTCTTTGGGGTAAAATTTTCAATGATGTTGAAATGTTATCCCGGTATTGACAGGGGCGGGAGGGTCATATATAAAGGCGCGTTACGTACTTTAGGATCTTGTTTTACCTTTAAAGGAGGTGGGAATGAGTTTGAACAGAAGAGAGTTTATGAAGTTGTGTTCGGGTACCGTCGCGGGCCTGGGGATCTCCCAGGTCTTCAACCCGGCACTGCTGGCGGCAATGGAAAAGGCCGCGAAGAATCACCCTGTCATATGGATCCAGGGACAGGGCTGCACGGGGTGTTCGGTTTCCCTGCTCAACGCGGTGGAGCCCAACATCAAGAAGGTCCTTCTCGAGATCATCAGCCTCGAGTTCCATCCCACGGTGATGGCGTCCGAGGGACAGACCGCGCTTGAAAACATGTACAAGATCGCGGAAGAGTTCAAGGGCAAGTTTTCCCTGGCCATCGAGGGCGCGGTTCCCAGGGCCGCAGGCGGCCACTACTGCATCATCGGCGAGATGACCGACAAGAGCGGCAAGCACAAAGAGATCACCATGCTGGACGCGGTGAAGGAGCTCGGCGCAAAGGCCGGAAGCGTCCTTTCCATCGGCACCTGTTCCGCTTTCGGCGGAATCCCCGCCGCGGAAGGGAACATCACCGATTCCGTGAGCGCCATGACCATCCTTCAGGATGCGGGCATCAAGACCCCCGTGGTGAACATCCCGGGTTGTCCTCCCCATCCCGACTGGATCGTCGGTTCCATCGCGCATCTCCTCACCCAGGGGCTGCCCGATCTGGACGCGGACAACCGTCCCACGGTATTCTTCGGCGAGGAGCTCCATGCCAACTGTCCCTACATTGAGGATTTCGACAACGAGGAGTTCTCGGACAGGCTCACCAACAAGACCGGTTGCCGCGCGGAACTGGGATGCAAGGGCATGAACGTATCCTCGGACTGCCAGAAGCGTCACTGGAACGGCGACATGAACTGGTGTATCGCCAACGCCGTTTGCATCGGGTGCGTGGAGTCGGGTTTTCCCGACGACATGTCTCCCTTCTACGAGGCTGAGTAATAAAGATCCATTCTTTTTTTAGGAGGTTTAAATAATGGCAGGATTGAATCCCCAGAATTTGACCAAAACCCTGACCACGGGCATCACCAAGGGCCTGACCGGTCGCGGAGAGGGTGAGAAGGTCAAGGTATCCATCGACCCCCTGACCAGGGTCGAGGGGCACCTCAAGGTGGAGGTCGAGGTCAAGGACGGCAAGGTCGTTGACGCCCGGTGCTTCGGCGGCATGTTCCGCGGTTTTGAAAATATTTTAAAGGGCAGGGATCCCAGGGACGCGGGCCAGCTTACCCAGAGGATCTGCGGCGTTTGCCCCACGGCCCATGCAACGGCATCGGTCAAGGCACAGGACGAGGCGTTCGGCGTGAAGCTCACAAGCAACGGCCGCATCGCCAGGAACCTGATCCTCGGCGCCAACTATCTCCAGTCCCACATCCTTCACTTCTACCACCTGGCGGCCCTGGACTACGTGAACGGCCCCGATGTAGCGCCCTTCGTGCCCCGGTACGAGAGCAACGACATCCGCGTGGACAAGAACGTGAACAAGGTGGGCGTGGACCAGTACCTCGAGGCACTGGACATCCGTAAGATCTGTCACGAGATGGTCGCCATCCTCGGCGGCAAGATGCCCCATGTACAGGGCATCGTGGCCGGCGGTACCACCGAGATTCCCACCAAGGAGAAGCTCGAGGCGTTCACCAAGCGTTTCAAGGTCGTTAGAAAGTTCATCGAGGAGAAGTACCTTCCCCTGGTCTACCTCCTGGCGGGTCCCTACGGCGACCTCCTGGAGACCGGAACGGGTTGCAAGAACCTCCTCTGCTACGGCGTGTTCCCCATGGACGACGGCGGTGAGAACCTCCTGTTCAAGTCCGGTACCTACACCGAAGGCAAGGATCTTCCCCTTGACACCGACCAGATCAAGGAGGATGTGAAATACTCCTTCTTCGACAACGCCACCACCGGTCTTCATCCCACCAAGGGCAAGACCGTTCCCAAGCCCGGCAAGAAGGGCGCTTACAGCTTCGCCAAGTCCACCCGCTACATGGGCAAACCCCACGAGGTGGGACCCCTTGCCAGAATGTGGGTCACCAACCCCGAGCTGAGCCCCGTTGCACAGAAAGCCGGCTTCAAGAGGATGCGCGACTTCGGCGACAAGGCCTTCTCTGTTCTCGGCCGCCACGTTGCCAGGGCCGAAGAGACCCTGATCGTTGCAAGGGCCGTTGAAGGATGGCTCAAGGAGGCGATGCCCGGAAAGGACACCATCGTTGACGCGCCCGTGCCCGAGACGGGCGAGGGCCTGGGGCTCACCGAAGCGCCTCGCGGCGCGCTGCTCCACTACGTGAACGTGAAGGACAGCGTTATCGACAACTACCAGATCATCGCCGCCACCCTCTGGAACGTGGCTCCCAAGGACGACAAGGGCGTCAGGGGACCCATGGAGGAAGCGCTTATCGGAATACCGGTTCCCGATCCAAAAAATCCGGTGAATGTCGGGCGCTTGATACGCGCCTTCGACCCCTGACTGGGCTGTGCCGTGCACGTGCTGCACGCAGAGACCGGTGAAGAGTCTGTTGTAGAGCTTCCCCTCTAACCGGGATGGGGACGGCCCGGCAAGGCTCGGCCGTCCCCTTTGTTTTTTTTCGGTCCCGCACGGATGCTTCCGTTTCCCCCTGTTTGCTTTCGGCCCATGAGGTCCGAGTCAAGGGCGGCGACAGATTTTTTCGTGCGGGATCGTCGATTTTACGCTGTTTTTCGGGATGGGCGGGGCCTTCGTCTCGTTCGGGACGGGAAAGGCGCCGGTGTCCCGGCGTATGGATGAATTACGGTAAAAAAGGTTTGATCAGATGAAAAAACTGCTGGTGCTGGGGGTGGGAAATATCCTTTTGATGGATGAGGGGATCGGTGTCCATGCCGTTCACGAGTTCCTCAAGGAGGAGTGGCCCGAAGAGGTGGAGTTTATCGACGGCGGGACCTTTACCCAGGACATGTTCTACCTGTTCAAGGAGTATGAAAAGGTGCTCGTGCTCGATGTGCTCAAGGGCGGAAAAGCCCCGGGAACCGTGTATCTTTTGAACGAAAAGGATCTCACCGACAACGAGGAGCAGTCCCTCTCCCTCCACGATATCGACCTCCTGGACTCCCTTGCCATGGCCGAGCTCCTGGGAAACAAGCCCGAGCTCCTTGTCCTGGGAATCGAGCCTGAAAAGATCGACTGGGGAATGGAAATGACCCCGACACTTACCGAGATCTATCCCCGGTACCTGGCCGCCGCCAGAAAAGAGATCGAAAAGCTGCTTGCCTCCTGAGGGATTGGGCATTCCCGGGGACTTTTTCCCGTTTCAGAATAGGGCCGGGAAATTTCGCTCGGGATCACGGATTGGCCGAGGAAACGGCACCGGGTTTTGTCCGGTATGCCCTCCAAGGGAAACGACGTCGGGTCTTGTCCTGTATGCCCCCCGAGGGAAACGATATCGGGCCTTACCCTGCATGAACCCCGTGGGGATACGGTATCGGGCCTTGTACGGTATGAACCCCGAGGGATACGGCACCAGGCCCTGCCCGGTATGAACACCGTGGGGAACTCACATCCTCAACGTTGCCCTTATCCTGTCCGGGTGCGTCAGCAGTTCCAGTGCGGAATCAATACTTTTGCATATTATATCGGCGGATAAAAGGGTTTCGATGCTCGCGCCTTCGTCCTGGAGCAGTGCGATTCCCAGGGCCGAAGTCTTGAGCATCAGCCGGTCGTTTCTGCCGTTGCCGAGGGATACGCAACTTTCTTTCCCGAGATTTTCCACATATTCCGCTTTTTGTACATCCTGACCGGAGCTGGAAAGAATGGTGAGGGTTACGGGAAGATCCGCAAGTTGTTCCTTTACGCCGCCGAATGTGTCCGCCGTCAGGACATGGAGGCGCATCTCCCCTGAAAGCTCGGTGAACAGGTCGTCGAGGCCTGGAATCAGTATTCCATCTTTGGCGATGGTGCCGTTGTAATCCATGACAATGTGTTTCAGGGCGAGGTTCCCGAATCCCGGGATGGAAATTTCCTTCACTTATTGCTCCTTTCGACAAAGTTCGCCTTCTTTTATAAATGTAAGTATGGTTTATCTGATTGATATTATGGCTATATCGAGTTGCCGTTTCGAGTTGCCGTTCGGGGCGCGGATGGTCATGGCGAAATCGGCAGCCGTTAAACAATCGCCTTTTATCGGAGGAAATTCCCCGTAAAAAAAGCATGGTCGCCCAAGGGGGGCCATATATCCCAAAAGGAACTCGGCCATTTGTTCCGTATTCGGATCGAGACCGCCTTCGCAACCTGATATCATAAAATCAGCATGTTGGCACAGCCTTGGTAGCGTTTCGGGTCTCGACCTGCCGTACCGCGGGAAAATCCCGCTCTTCAGTTTCCGGCAAGGAACCGATGCCGGGCATCGTGAAAATGCCGCCTTGCTCATGGAGGCCTTGAAAGCTTTTCCAGGCCACCGGCGGCCGGATGTTCAAGGGTGATCCGGCGGGGCCGGAGTGCCGGGAATTCGGTCCCCGTGGGACTTCCCGTGGACTCCGGTCATGAAGGGGCCCGAGTCGTCAACGGAAATGCGCGGCAGCCCTGCTCCCGATTTAAATCAAACGAATTGCCCCGAGCCGGCAATAGGAATGTTCTGTAGCGCCACTTTTGGTGTAAGTCAAATAAAAACAATGTTTTATCTTTTGAGGGGCTGCCGTGGGAAAACCGGGAGATGTAACGTCCAGTCAGGGCGAGGCGCGATGGTTGAGGATTATTAACTTCTTTTCATTATTATGTATTACGGGGCTTGCCGGGGTAATGTTGACAGTTGGGGTAATATGTGTTTAGTTTATACCTAACAGAAAAGGGAGGCACTGAATGAAAAACGTGAAAAAAGGGGAAACTCGGGTGTTTATCTCCCTGCCGCATCCGTCTCCGGCGGACCTCAGGGGAAAACAGTCCGTGCGCGCCACTTTCAAGTTGACGGAAAAGGCAATAGAGGCCTTGAGCGTCGTGGCCGTTCACCTCGGTATCAAGCAGAAATCCCTTTTCGATCACCTCATGGAGGATGCCTTCTCCCTTCAGGCCATTGCCGAGGGCATCCGATTCAACGAGTTCAGCAAGCTCAGGCGTGTGCAGAAAACATATGTGCTGAGTCGAAAAACCCTCTGTATGCTGGAACAGGCCGCCAAGAATTACGATGCGCCCCGGGACGCGCTGGTGGAGTATTCCATCAAGCGGCTCGAATCCGTGATCGCCAATGAGCGGGAAAAGCATCTGAAACGAAAGATGATAATGGCGGAGCTGGCCGAGTACTGGAAGCATGGAGAGGGGCTGCTTGAGAAGTCCAGGATGCTTCTGGGTGAAGACGATCCTGTTTGCGCGAATATTGAAGATGCATTGAATGCTTGTCAAAATGCATATGGTGATATAGAATTGTTCATCGAAAGGGGGAAAATTATTGAACAATTCTAAGATTGTTCGTATATTTGAACTCTCGATTCCAAGAGACGCGGCAAGAATCTTTTAAAAAAGCCCCTGGGTGCACACGGCAACCCGATTCGAAACGGCATTATCCAACAGCTATATGGAAGGTCGAAATGTGAGTTGATACAAATTTTGCTTTAAAGAAGTAAATCCAAGGAGGTACTCTATGCAAGTGTCTGTAACTTTTAAGAACATTGCTCCTTCTGACGCTTTAAAAGCATCCATCAATAAGAAACTGTCCAAACTCGACAAGTTGATTTACAAACCTGCCGAAGCCCGTGCCGTCTTTTCCATCGAAAAAACCCGCCACATTGTGGAGATCAATCTGACGGGTGCAAGACTCAACCTCCGCGCCAGGGAAACCAGTGAAAACATGTACTCCTCCATTGATCTTGTGGTGGACAAGCTAAGGGCGCAGCTCAACAAGAACAACGGGAAGATTCAGGAACATAAATCAAGGGAGGGGATTCGGGGCGATCTGCTCACCGAGCCGGAGCAGGCCCTCGAAGAGTTCGACAACGAGGATTATGAAGGCGCGGTTCACTAAAGATTACACGCATAAGAACCCACATGTAAGTTAAGCGACAGGGGGCATCGATTGATGCCCCCTTTTTTGATCCTTCAACGGCACATGCCCAGGAATGTGAACCAGACGCCGTTGTCCCTTCTTTGAAGGATGGTGACCGGAAGTTTCGAGAGCGTCCGCTCGATCGCAAGCGCCTGGCTGCGCAGCAGGCCCGACAGAATAAACCCCTTCTTTTCCAGAAAACCTTCGGACAATACGATTTTCTCCATGATATCCATGTGAATATTGGCGATCAAGAGGTCCGCCGGCGTGTGGATGAACTCTTCGGCAAGCCCCTGGGCAATGCAGATTCGATCGTCCAGAAAGTTCAGACCGACGTTTTTCCGGGCCGTTTTCGCGGCAAGAAGGTTGAAGTCCACTCCGATGGTGCGCCCGGCGCCCAGCATTGCCGACGCAAGGGCAAGGAGGCCGGTGCCCGTGCCGAGGTCCAGCACTGAATTTACGGACTGCTCCCGGAACATACGCTCCAGCAGGGAAAGGCAGTCCCGGGTGGTGGGGTGGGTTCCGGTGCCGAACACAACCCCGGGATCGAGGGTGATGTGAAACTCTTTTCCGGTTGGAGAAACCTTGTTTTCCAGCTTCTCCCAGGGCGCGGAGATGAAGAACCGCCCGATCCTGCTGGGAACGAGCTTCTCCCCAAGCCACTCCTCGTAGGTCATGTGGTAGTTTTCGATGAGCGCAAGATCCCCCCGGCGTCCGAGGAGTTCCTCCACGATCCGGTTCGAGGGGATGGAGAAAAAGAGAAACGAGAACCCGTCCTCTTCCCAGTTTCCGATGAGGTTTTCCTTCTCTTCCCCGGCAAGTTCGCCGATTCGCCCCTTGAAATAATAGATGTGGAGGTGTTCATAGGGGTTGCCCCCCTGGTACCGCGCACGGTTTCCGTCCGTTTGTCTCGTCTCAGTCATAATCGGTCCGGGGCCCGGTGAAATCCACGGGCGTTGTAATTTTATTTTCGATGCACGGTCCGTTACAGGCCGTTAAATCCAGATCGTTGACAATGCAGTTCCGTATTATCAAACGGGAGATGAATAATCCAGTGTCCTCGGGATCTATTTTCGTTCCATATCGATGGAGAGGGTCATTGTTGCGGTACCCCGTTTGATCCGGATCCCGTGGCGGGGACCCTTTCCGGCCATGGCGCCGTGGAGGGTTTCGAGGTCGGGCACGGTTTTTCCGTTGACCTTGACGATAAGATCCCCCTTGCGGATGCCGGCCTTCTCGGCGCGGCTTTCCGGGAGCACCCCGAGAATTTCCAGTCCCCCGCCGTCTTCCCGGGGCCGGAGCATCACGCCCAACCGCCCCCTGTGGGGGGGAGCGGCGGCATTTTCCAGCACAAGGGCATAATCCCCGAGCTTCTCTCCGATTCCCTCTTCCATGCCCTCCAGGGGAACGGAGGCAAGGGTCTTGTAGGTGTGGTCAAGGCGCCGCCCGGCCCTTTGGGGAACTCCGAAGTCGCGGCTGATATGACCGTTTCCGAGGAGAACCACGATCATATCTCCCGGATCGGAACCGGCAAGGAGGGTTGCGACGCTCTCGGCCATTGTTTCGTCCCAGGTGAGTTGGGACATGAGGAAGGTATCGAAATTTTTAATCTTCCCCCTTACGTGGGCGTTGTAAATTTCCCTGAGACGCTTCCGGTATTCCGGGTTGTCTTGAACGGGGGGAGCGGCAATGGAGAGGGATTCTTCGGGAGTCAGCGAGGCGATTCCCTCCCGGGCGATTTTTTTCACCACGGGGCCCGGTGCATTGAGTCCCGCGATTCTGATCCGGTGATCCCTGGCAAAGGTGAAGATGGGGCGGTAAAAGCGGTAGGGGTAACCCCAGTTCCTTTTCCATTCCGCCTCTTCCAGGAAGCGTTCTTCGGACAGGAGGCCCAGGCGCCACCTGTCCAGCACGGACTGGGCCGATCTTGGAAACATCTCGACCCCGATGATCAGGGAGGGATTTTCCCGGTACAGTGCTTCGATGATGCGCTGTTGTACAAGGTGGTTTTCCGCGCTGGTGTGGAACTCGCCGAGATAAACGACCCGTGCCTTTCGCAGGTCGTCCACAAGGGTGTCAAAGGGGATGATCGTCTGTTTTGCGGTGTCCACCAGGTCTCCGCCTGCAGGGGTGCGGGGGACGCCTCCCGGGGCCGGCAGGACCCATGTGTGGGCGCAGCCCGACGTAAAAAGGGCCGCCGAAAGAACAATAAACAACATTAGGGAATTACCCATGATCTGCCTCCTTTGATTGACGGGGACAAAGACTCCTCCCGTTTAAATTGCAAAACAAAAGGCCGGATAAGGTGCCGGTTGAAACATGGTGCGCGATCATGTGCGCCGAGCGATACGCCTTTCCGCCGGGGTACGGGGCATGGAAACGATGGGCGTCCCGCCTGCGGATTTGCGGAATCGCCGTTTTATAAATCCGCAGGTTGTTGGCGGCAACCGGGAAGGGAGCGGCGGGGAATCATCACGGTTACCCCTGGAGGGATGGAGATCCCTTTAAACTGAAGTTCGATTCAGTACCGAGATACCATGTAAAAAGTGTGCAAGCCGCAAGTGGCCGTATATCCGAAAAGGAACCCGTTTTTTACATGGTCGGATGATCATCGCCTTCGAGCCTGAGCTAATAAATTCAGCATGTTGAGTCATTGCTTCCTTAGAAGTCAGCTGACAATCGTAAGGAAGCGATCCCTTCCCATGATGCGCCGTGTGCCGGAGAAGCGCCGGCAGGATTGGCGTCGCCGGGGATGATAACGGGTCGAGAGATGATGATTTCCACAATTACAGTTGATTCGCATGCCGTCGGCGTAAAGCAACGCATCGGGTTGTCGAGGGCTCCGGGAGTGTGGGTTATTTAATTCCGCAACCCTAAGGCATTATTCAGGGTGGATGCATTGATAACTATTAACCCGGCAATTAAGAAGGACAATTTTCAACCTGAAGTACCCATGAAATCAAAGGCGTGGTTGAATGACAGGTTTGCGTGCTGAGTTGTCGGGTTAATACTGAGTCGTTCAAGGGCCGTTCGGCATTTCAAATGAGTGAACATGTCGATATGGTTGATGAATTCAATCTTTTTATATCGATCCGTTTCTTATGTTATGTATGACAGTGGGTTTCGGGGAACTGGGTTCGCGCCCGGTTTCCGTAAAAAGGGGAGCCCCCGTCGGGGGGGGGCATATCCCCGAACCCGGCCAAGGGCGCGGGGCCGGGGAGGTGAAACGTGATCAGCTGTTGGAGAAAGCCCCTCCGTCAAGAATGTTGATATTGTTCTCCCTGAGAACCCGTGCCGCCTTTTCCTGGTCGCTGAACCTGAAGATCAGTGCGGTGGTGCCCTGGGGGGTGATGTCCGCGACCTCGTACATGTACTCCACGTTGATGTCGCAGCTGTCGATCATCGCCAGGATCTTGTAAAGTTCCCCGGGCCTGTGGAGAATTTCAACTGCGGTGACCGGGGTTCTGCGAACCGAGAATCCCATGTTCTTGAGTTTCCGTTCGGCCTTGTCGCAGTCGCTGAGGATAAACCTCAGGACACCGAACTCCTTTGTGTCGGCAAGGGACAGGCCGCGAATGTTAATGCCCGCCTCCGCCAGAATCGATGTGACCTCGGCCAGGCACCCCTTCCTGTTTTCCAAAAATAACGAAATCTGTTCTACCTGCATGGGCCTCCTTAGTAATATGTCGTTTCTTTGAAAAAGCCTTTTTTCTTACCATGCCCGCCATTGCCGCCGGGCACCGGGTTGGCCTTCAGCGGTGAATCATTTTATTATTGTATACGCGAATACGCCTTGGGATAAAGCAAAATCGTTTTTTTGTCAATTCAAACCCCGGAAGGCAAAATCCCCGGCCCGCGCCTTGACCTTTAGGGGCTTGTCTGATAACCAGAAAAATTTATATTATCCGGCCCCGGGGCTGTGCCCGGAGTCCTTGAATACCCGAGCGGCTTTTCTAAAAAGGAACAACCATGATTATCACCGAGATGCTGGCCAGGAACGCCAGGCGGTTTGGAGACGACGTCGCCCTTGTGGAGAGAGCGCCCGAGGAGAACAGACGGACCGAGATTACCTGGAAGGAGTTTGACGAAGAGGCCCACCGGACCGCTCGATTCCTCATGGAGATGGGGGTGCAAAAGGGGGACAAGGTGGTGCTGCTCCTCATGAACTGCATCGAGTGGTTGCCCATCTACTTCGGCATACTGAGGACCGGAGCCCTGGCGGTTCCCCTGAACTTCAGATTCGATGCCGATGCCATTGCCCATTGCGCCGATACGGCAAAGCCCGGGGTCTTTATCTTCGGTGACGAGTTTATCCACCATATCGACGAAAAAAGGGAAGCGCTCGCGAAAACCGTGGAGCGGTTCGTTTTTGTCGGCAAGGAAGATCGAAGGCCCGATTACGCGGCACTTTACGACGATCTTCTCGGAACCGTCGCCCCTTCGCCCGTGAAGGTCGAAATGGAGATCACAGACAATGCCGGCCTCTACTTTACCTCGGGCACCACGGGGATGCCCAAGGCAACCCTCCTGACCCACCGGAACCTGGAGTTTGCCTGTTACGTTGAAAACAACCACCACAAGCAGACCCGGGAGGACAACTTCCTCTGCATTCCCCCCCTGTACCATACGGGCGCCAAGATGCACTGGTTCGGAAACCTCCTGGTGGGGGGAAAGGGGGTGCTCCTCAAGGGGCTTAAACCCCGGTGGGTCCTCGAGGCCGTGTCCGAGGAGAAGGTGACGGTGGTCTGGCTGCTGGTGCCCTGGGCCCTCGACATCATCTTTGCCATCGAGAGCGGCGAGGTGAAGCTTTCCGAGTTCAACCTTGATCAGTGGCGCCTGATGCACATCGGTGCCCAGCCCGTTCCCCCGAGTCTTATCAAGGAGTGGAAAAAGATCTTTCCCCACCACCAGTACGACACGAATTACGGGCTCACGGAGACAACGGGCCCCGGATGCGTGCACCTGGGACTTGAAAACATGCACAAGGTGGGCGCCATCGGAAAACCCGGATTCGACTGGGAAGCGCAAATCGTCGACGAAAATCTGGAACCGGTGGAACAGGGAGCCCCCGGTGAGCTCATGGTTTCTGGGCCCGGCGTCATGAAGGCCTATTACGGGAACAGGGAAGCCACTGAAAAAACCATTATCGACGGATGGCTCCTCACGGGGGATGTGGCCAGGATCGACGACGACGGGTTTTTCTGGCTCGTGGACAGAAAAAAGGATGTGATCATCACGGGCGGGGAGAACATCTACCCGGTGGAGATCGAGGATTACCTCCAGTCCCACCCGGAAATTCACGATGTGGCCCTTATCGGGTTGCCGAGCCTGAGACTCGGGGAGATCGCCACGGCCATCATCCAAGTCAAACCCGGTCGTGAACTGACCAAGGATGAGGTGGAGACCTACTGCATGAAGCTTCCCCGATACAAGCGCCCGAGAAAGATCATCTTCGATACGGTGCCGCGAAACCCGACGGGCAAGATCGAAAAACCGAAACTCAGGGAAAAGTTCGCGGGGGCAAAGGAGAGTTTCAAGATCTGATTCCGGGAGACGCCCCAAATAAAGACGCATTATTCATTGGAACGACATAATATCAGCCAATACGGCCGGTCACCCCTTGGGGGGGACCGGCCGTTTTGATTTCGGGAACCCGCCGAGCTTCTATAGATTGTTGTGGAGGTCGATGGCGGAGCTTTCCCCGTCCATGTCGCTTTCACTTTGGGATTTGTTGGCATCCGAGCGGGAGAGGGCGATCCTGTCCAGGTAAACCTGGTCCACATCCCCTGTAACGTAGTTGCCGGTGAATACGGAGCAATCGAATTCCCCCACGCTGGGGTTGCCCTCGGAGGCGCTGTTTACAAGGGCCTTGAGATCCTGGTAGACAAGCCAGTCGGCGCCGATAAGGGCTTGAATCTCCTCGACGCTGTGGCCGTGGGCGATGAGTTCATCGGCGGCGGGCATGTCGATACCGTAAACATTGGGGTATGCCACGGGGGGGGAGGCGGAGGCCATGTAGACCTTTCTGGCGCCGGCATCCCTGGCCATCTGTATGATCTGTTTGCTGGTGGTGCCGCGCACGATGGAGTCGTCCACGAGCATCACGTTCTTGCCCCTGAATTCCAGGTCGATGGCGTTGAGTTTCTGTCTGACGGATTTTTCCCGCATGGTCTGGCCGGGCATGATGAAGGTGCGTCCCACATACCGGTTCTTTACGAATCCCTCGCGGAAATTGACCCCGATCCGGTTTGCCAACTGGAGGGCCGAAGGCCGGCTGGTATCGGGAATGGGAATCACCACGTCGATGTCGTGGCCTGGCCATTCACGGAGGATTTTTTCCCCGAGTTTTTCACCCATGCGCAGCCTCGACTTGTAAACGGCGATCTTGTCGATGATGGAGTCGGGGCGGGCAAAGTAGACATACTCGAATATGCATGGGGTGAGTCTGGGGGTTTCCGCGCATTGCCTGGTGAAGAGGTTGCCGTTGATATCGATATATATGGCCTCCCCGGGGGCCACGTCCCGGATCAGCTCGAATCCGATGGCATCCAGCGCAACGCTTTCCGAGGCGATCATGTACTCGGTGCCGCTTTCGGTCTCCTTTTTCCCGAATACCATGGGGCGGATGCCGTTGGGGTCCCTGAAGCCGATGATCCCGTAGCCGTTTATCATGGCGGTGACGGCATAGCCGCCCTTGCACCTGTTGTGCAATGCCCTGACGGCGGTGAAGATATCCTCGTGGGTTGGTTTGAGCTTGCCGAGCTGCTGGAGCTCATGGGCAAACACGTTGAGCAGAACCTCGGAATCGGAGTTCGTGTTGGTATGGCGCAGGTCCGCCTTGAAAATGTCCCGGCTCAGCTCCTTGGAGTTGGTGAGGTTGCCGTTGTGGGCAAGGGTGATGCCGTACGGGGAGTTCACGTAAAAGGGCTGGGCTTCGGACAGGGCGGAGCTTCCCGCAGTGGGATATCGCACGTGGCCGATTCCCATATTTCCGAGAAGGCGCTTCATGTGCCGTGTTCGTATGGCTTCCCTGGCCAGTCCGTTCGCCTTTCTCAGACAGAATTTCCCTTCATGGCAGGTTACGATTCCGGCTGCGTCCTGGCCCCTGTGCTGCAAAACCGTTAAAGCATCGAACAGGGACTGGCGAACATATGATTTAGCTACTATGCCTACTATACCGCACATTTAATCTTACCTCGATAGAACATCAGACACCTTCAATTTGAAAGCGGGCCGGAGGGACCGTTGAAAAATGGGCTGAGTGACCGTTAAAAAAACGGGTGCCGATGACGGTCACGGCGCGGCTTTCAAATTCATGATTATGTATGAATCGTCGATCCGGAAACAGGTTTCCGTTTTCCCAAAAAAAACTGGAAATCCAGCCTGTTTTCCATCGACGCCGATAACAGCTTCCAGAACAATTCCCGAGTATAACGTCGCCCCGAAATCCTTCCCGAAGGAAAATCCTTAAAACTCCCTATGTATCAGCAGTTGAACACAGGGGCAATAGATATTTGAATCGAACCGGCAAGTTGTTGCGGGGAAAACGATCGGAAGAGGGCGTCGTTCATATTTCCCGAAGGTCCGGGAGGTGGTTGCGGCGAAATTGAGCGGTGTGCATTCCCGCAGGAAATCCTTGGAGGATGATGCCTTTTGCCGGGCGGGGTACTAAGACGCGCCGAGTGTATTCTCACGGGAAGTCACGGAATGAGGGTGGTTTTTTCCGTGCGGGATTCCGGGAAACGTCGGAGAGC
>PPCM01001097.1_pt1 | contig 14166 bp, 12 predicted proteins | sample 1555541 | NCBI WGS metagenome assembly PPCM01 (sample SAMN05284479, study PRJNA326546) | Marine sediment metagenome, whole genome shotgun sequencing project. | isolation source: marine sediment | place: Germany: Wadden Sea | collected 2012-09-05 | reverse complement strand
TCTCAGCGCGCTGATGGGCACTTTGATGGTATCGTACGTGGGTTTTGCGGTCATGTGTGTTTTGCGTACAGTGTCAATCAGGGTGACATATAAGTATAAAGCGCTATTTATTCTTTATATTTCTTCAAAAAACAACAGCAATAGATGAACTGGGGTTGTCAGTACCATCCAATTCACTGCGTCATATTACCCATCAATTTGCATCGTCATAAGGGTCGATTTATTTTTCCCCTCAACTCGTTTTGCCCGTAACTCTGCAATGCGTGTTGTCCCTCTGTCGCGGAACAGTGACGACTATGTTAAACAGAATCCAGAAGAGAAAGATAGGCTAAGGCGGAGCAGAAACCCCGAAGGTGCGTTCCAACGGACACAATTTACCCAGTACACCCTCTCCAAGGTGCACGCGAGTATGTTAGAGCTGTCAACGCAGCCAAAATGGAACGTATGTTTGCCAAGCCCTTCGTTGCGGCTCTGGACGATCACCATGACGCTGTGAGCTGCATGGCCAAGCATCCCGCCCTCGTCAGCAAGGTAGTGTCCGGGGCCTATGACGGTGAAGTCAAGGTGTGGTCTCTGGACCAGATGACGTGTGTCTCTACCATCCAGGCTCACACGAACATCGTCAGCGGCACGTGCTTCGTCCCTAGCCGCGCCTCTCTCTCTGCCAACAAGTTCCTGACGTGCAGCGTGGACATGACCGTCAAGCTCTGGAACCTGCGGAACGAGGGCGACGAGTACACCTCCGGGGGCGGGTCCAAGGCGGGTGCCAGCGAGGTGTTCATGGCTACCGAGGGTCAGCGGTGCGTCGACCACCATTACGGTCGCGACATGTTCGTGTCGGGCGGTAGCGTGGTGCATCTCTGGGATCACATGTCCGCTACACCTGTTTCCACGTACGGTAAGGAATACACCGCCGGGAGCGTGCTGTCAGTCAGGTTCAACCACTCGGAGCAGAACACGTTCGCGTGCGCCACCGGGGACGGGGCCATCACGTTGTACGACACGCGCGCCAGCCTGTCGGACCGCGCGGGCAAGTCTGCCGGACGTGTGACGCTCAAGATGAACACCAACAGCGTCCGCTGGAACCCGTACGAGCCACAGTGCTTCATCGCCGCCAACGAGGACGGCAACCTGTACACATTCGACCTCCGGAAGCTGGACACGGCGCGCAACGTCCACAAGGACCACGTGCTGGCCGTGATGGACGTCGACTTCGCCCCCACCGGCCGGGAGTTCGTCAGCGCGTCGTACGATGAGACGATCCGGGTGTGGAAGGCCAACCAGGGCAGGTCCCGGGACGTGTACCACACCCGGCGCATGGGGAAGGTGTTCTCCACGCTGTACTCCATGGATAGCAAGTATCTGATGTCAGGCAGTGCCGATGCCAACCTCAGAGTGTGGAAGGCACACGCCAGCGAGAGGATGGGGCTTCCCGGACGGCGGGAGAGGGACGCGATCAAGTACCGGACCAAGCTGACGGAGAAATATGGCGAGATGGAGGAGGTGAAGAAGATTCTTGGTAACCGGCACGTGCCCGGGATGGTCAAGGCGATCCGACGGACACAGGCGGACGTGGCGAGTAGCAGGAAGCGGAAGGAGATGAACACCCGACGGAACCGGAAGAAGAAGACCGCGTTCAGCGGGGAACGGAAGAAACACATCAGGTCGTCGGAATAGGGATAAACAATGCGGAACAGGGCGCTGATGTTTATATCAATGGGTTTCTGGTCTGTTCTTTTCAATGCGCAACATCACCTGCTGTTGGACGACCCTAATGATCGACGCGGCGACACCGGGGGTTCCAACACCACGCCCCTGCTGTCTATAATGACGTTAAACGGCTCTGGCCTCGATCGATCGGCACGCACCGCAGTGGGTGGGTAATGGGCGGGAAGCGACGACCCGAACGGCGGACCGTGCGTCTGGTGTCGGACGGGCGGTGATCCATATGTCCTCTGCCAGCGCCGGGCAATCTTATCCTTAGAATCGTCGTCAAGGTCATCCACGGTGATATTCGGCGACAGGCGCGACGGAAGCCGGGGGAACGAGTCCGTGATGGCCGTGAGCTCCGAGTCCATCCAGTCAGCGGCCACGGGGGTCACAGGGGCTGGGGGCGCCTCGGAGGATCGTGCGGCAGCGGAAGTAGAATGCACCGTGGCAGGGGGAGAAATCGTCGCGGGGGGCAACCGGTGTGACAGTTTGTAGTCTGGCGACACCATTCCTATCGTCTTAAGCAGAGCGATGGCTGTATCCGATGGAGGCATCTCCATGCCATCCACAATGCGTTCAACCTCAACAGGAGTGTACTTGCTCGGGGTTTGCGGCACAGCCCCAGCGCTATATGTCTGTATCGGTGTATTGGGCACATTTTGAGCACTTCCACGGCTTCTGGGACTCGGCATCAAATGTGGAGGAGTGAAAATTTCTAGCTTGTTGTCACCGAGTTGAATAAAACTCGGTAGATCTGAATTACTCTTGGCATGGCCTTGTAGGCACCGCAATCATATTTGCCGTTCTTGCTTGTTATAAATGGGGTTTGGCATTGTTTATATAATCTAACTAGAATCAAGGTGCCAGAAGTGAGTCCGCCACCAATTTTCCCTCTAACCCAGCTACGCGGCACACGGCCCTTCCATCATCCTCAAGCACATAGTCGCGCGTCATCCCGAGGCTCTCACTGACGAGGAGCGCAAGAAGCACTGGTGCCCGCGCTGTAACAAGGTCTTTCCGATGTTGAACAACCATTTCGCCTCCAAGCACCCCGAATTACTTCCCGAGTCCACAAACGAAAAAGTGAGTGTTGAACAAATCACAGTCTGAGTCAAGCTTCCAGACAGATGCCATTAATTGTAGATGACAGCCACTTCGCCCGCCAGACCGCTGTGTGGCGTCATACTATCTCGCGGCCCCCTGTCGCACCTCGCTTCGTGATTGGATGTTTATAACGCTTTATGATTAGTTTCAGGACACGTGGCTTAAGGCTTTGCACGAGCCTTATTCTGGCGATGAACATCACACACGTATTGCTACTTACGCTAGCAGTTCTTGCCGGAGTATTTGCCGCTGTTTCATCTGAAGGTGTCTTTGTTGACTCTGTTTTCTGCATTCCCAAGGATGCCGCTGTCCCCGACGCTCACTTTTTCTTTAGTGAGACTGAAAAGAAGCTCTCGTGCCGTGTTCGGCTTGTGGACTCTTCTGGAGCGCCTATCCCGGCCCTCCCCAAGGAGTGTGCGCTTCGTTTTGGCTTCACCTGGAGAGATCGTGCGGGATATATCACTCACGAGGGCCTCGATGGGAAGCCAATGGTCCAGAGTTGGCAGCATTGCGGCCAAGGGGAGTGGTGTCGTGAGTACACCATATTGCCGACGACACGGAAGACATACCTTGTGACGAACGGCACGGACTCAGTCATGGGTAACAACACGATCGTGCCCATCCTCGCGGGCCCCGAGATGGTCATATTCGACACCGCGGGCCGGACGGTGGCCCCCACCGACGTTCCGGTGGGGACATCTGTCAGTATCTGTGTGAACTCGTCGACGCCGTCAACGATCGACTCCGAGTCCGTAACGATCAAGCTGCACGCCCCGTCCAGCGTCAAGTACCCGCCTCTTTTCTGGGCTGAGAGCATCCCCATCGCGTCTATCGGCCACTATCTTCCCTGTATCAAGGTCGAGTTCACCGAGGTCGGCGATCACTACATGTCAGCCTACCTTAACATGTACGAGGAGGTCCCGGACGTTATGATGCGGGTCCAGGCCGCCCCCCGGTCATGGACGACCGTCATCGGCGTGGTGGCGGTGGAGGCCGGACTCCTCATCCTCATCCTCGCCCTAGCTGTCGTCTGCGGGTGCGGCGTGGCCACCATGTGGCTTGTGGGCGTCACGCGGTTCAGACACTGGAAGAAACTTCAGGATATAGGCAAGGATATGGACCACCAGGCTGACCAGCTTCTCAACTCCCCCTTTGGCAATGACTTCGATTGATTGAGGCCGGATTTAGTGTTAAACGAACGTTCCTTGGGTAAAAGTCGTTATGTACACATTTACAGGTTAAACACATATGGTTCTACATATCGGTAGCAATGGGCGGCACTATGGGTTGAGCCTCGAGCACGGGCGGTGGGACCGATCCCGGCACGATCGGGTCGACCACCTTGGGGGGGCTCACGGGGGGCTCGATCTCGGGGATGGAGAGGCCCGGGCCCGGGATGGGGCCAGGCCGAGGGAGGTCGCCCTCCATGACGTGGGCAGGCCGACCACGGGAGAGGGTGCGGCCCGTGCGGTTCGTCCACTTCGCGGTGACGTTAGCAGCGACGTTGGAGGACGCCTCGGGCGCCATCTCGTGTTTGGAGGCGAGATGAGAGCGGAGATCCTCGATGCGGCCGGTGGCGAATGCACAGCTGTCGATGGGGCAGGCGAAGGGGCGCTCATGGACCATCCGCTTGTGGAATGACAGCAAATGGTAGTATTTCCCGCACTCGGGGCACCAGAACTTGGAACGAGCGGACTCGGGAAGTAATTCGGGGTGCTTGGAGGCGAAATGGTTGTTCAACATCGGAAAGACCTTGTTACAGCGCGGGCACCAGTGCTTCTTGCGCTCCTCGTCAGTGAGAGCCTCGGGATGACGCGCGACTATGTGCTTGAGGATGATGGAAGGGCCGTGTGCCGCGTAGCTGGGTTAGAGGGAAAATTGGTGGCGGACTCACTTCTGGCACACTCTGCAGACAAGGTGCTTGTGATCCGGCAACCCCTTCATGTGAGCCATCATATCAGCATGTGTGGGGAAGCCCATGCCGCAGCTTTGATGAACACAGGCCACCATACCGTGAACGTTCTTGATATGTTTGTCGCGAGCGCTCTTCTTGCCAAACCGCTCACGGCACTTGTTGCCGTCGGGTAGAATACATCTGCAAGGATACTGAACGCCGACCATGCTTGATTATAGCCGAATAATGATAATGCGCCAGAGATGAGCGCAACTTTTTTATAAAAATGTACCGGCAAGTAAGGACAGCGATCGACCAGATTCATGTGCATGGATGTACACGCAATTTTCGTGCTTATATTTCGTCATCTTTGATCGACGAAAATGCAACTGACATGCTGCTGTAGTCAGCACATGACAAGGTCAACACAAACCCACTGAATGAAGCGAAACACATTGCTCCTGCTGCTGGTATGCCTGCAGCTGGCCATGTGTCTTCGCCTCCAAGTCACAAAACAACAGCGCCCTGAAGCTCCGGAACTACTGACAGACGCAGGATGCACGCTCATTGCTTTTGAGCGGCCCAACACCTACACTGTTTCAGGCTGCACGGCCTCCACGGTGACGCGTCTTGGCTACACACCTCTGCCGGGTCGTGATCCGCTGTGGACCGATGCCAAGCTCAGGCAAATGGCGAGGCAAGGACGGCAGGTCACCAACACGGATACCATCCACATGCGGCTGACCACATCCGACACAACCACGCACCAACGGCTGGTGGGACTGTTCTCGTTCCGCTGCCCCCACACCCCAGTCGTTACCACCGTTTCGCCCACGTCAGTCCGGGTCACCCGCTGCCCCATCCCCGCGGCGGACATGATCGCTGACCTTCCTGAGGCCGTAATGTCGGCCACTCTTGTCCAGCCGATCGTGCTACACAACACACACGCGGGAGCCATCGTCAAGGGCCCCGGGACAGCGTTCGACGGGCTCGGGCTAACTGGGGCTGGACAGATCATCGGAGTGGGCGATAGCGGTGTTGATGCCGGCCACTGTGCGTTCTTTGACTCGGTAGTGGTGCCGTACGACACGTTCTCGTCAACCCACAGGACATTCGTCACTTACGACACCAGCTTCGGCAACACCGCGGACGGAAACGGCCACGGGACGCACGTTGTTGGCACCATCGTGGGTAGTGGGGCGAGTTGGGCCTATCCTGGCATTGCTCCGGACGCCAAGGTGGCTTTTCAGGACCTCGGCGTCGGGCCGACGTCCGAGCTTATGTTGCCGAGTGACCTGAGCCAGTACTACTTCCCGACCGCGTATAACTACGGTGCGCGGATCCACAGCAACAGCTGGGGCGGGTCTGTGCTGTATTCTGGCTCCGCGGACCGGCTGTACGACGCCTTTACCAAGGAGGTCGATGAGGCGTCCTTCATCGATAAGGACCTGCTCATCATCTTCAGCGCTGGAAACGACGGGAAGGACGCCGGTCGATACAGCATCGGGCCGCCCGCCGCCGCCAAGAACTGCTTGACGGTCGGCGCGACCGGGTCGGGTGAGGACTCATGGTACGATCTATGCTGCACCCAGGACCTGTGCCCGTGCTCCGTGTACGATGACGAAGACCGCAGCGAGGAGAGCCTAGCGTACTTCAGTAGTGTTGGGCCGACCCTCGATGGCCGCATTAAACCCGATATCGTGGCCCCCGGATATGTCGTGCAATCGGCCAAGACGGGCACCAGCTGCAGCTCGACAGCCAAGGGCGGCACCAGTATGTCTGCCCCCGTGGTGGCTGGCCTGGCGGCCCTCATCCGGGAATGGTTTGCTGAGCAACACCTCCCCAACCCGTCGTCCGCATTGATGAGGGCGGCCATCATCGGCGGGACGCAGGAGATGACAGGCATCGTCTCCAACAAGAACGGCAACACCGCACCCCTGCCACCCATCCCGAATTTCTCGGTCGGGTGGGGGCGGGTGAGCGGCGGGCAGACCCTCGGGTTGTCCCCCAGTGGGTCGGCCGTCGTGCTGTCTGACACAGACGACCACCCCGCAATGGGCCACGGTGGGCACCACTCGTTCACCGTGCCCATCGACACGGCCGGCCCAGTGACCGTGACGCTGGTCTGGACCGACGTGCCGGGGGTGCCGGATTCCGTCTACCCGATCGAGAATGACCTTGACTTGATCGTGACCACCGACTCTGAGGTCTGTGCGGGTAACTGGGATTGTGGGGCAACGACCATGGACTACCGCGACCGGGTGAACACCGTGGAGAAGGTCACCCTCAATGCCCAACCTGGCACCCTCACCATCCACGTTATCGGGGCCGACGTGCCCCTGCCCAGCCAGCTGTACGCCGTGTATGTCACCGCGCCCCTCCCTGTGGGCCATGACCTCGTGATGTCGATGGATTCCCCGACTGTATCCCTCGATCACGCGCGTGAACTGTCATGCGACGTAGGGTCGGGCAAGGCGACGTGGGACGGTGCCACCAAGGAGTGCGTATGTTCGGGCGACCGGTTTGGTGTGTCGTGCGGTCTGACCCTTGCTGAGAACACCGCCGACAGTGCCGGCATCCTCCACCCGCTCCACACGTTCCATGTTGTGAGCCTCGCAAGGGTGGACCTGCACGTCACCGGGATCACCACGTCCAGCCTCGACGTTGCGTTCGGATATGACATGTTCAAGGCTGCGGGCTTCTACCCACTCACGTTCCCCGAGCCGAACGTCGACCTGATCTACTCCTTCTCCGGCAATCCGACGGACGACATGGACGGGATGATAGTCGACCTCTTCCGGGGGGAACGCGTCGATTCGATCACCCTCCCCACGTCCGGGCACTCGGAGGTGCACATGACGTTCGTGTGTCGCTCGTTTGACGCCAAACTCGACCTTTTGATCGGAATGACCGAAGATGACATCGAGGACATCACTGGTGGGGCGGGACGAGGGGTTGTGTGGGGCCTGGGCATCGCGGTGGTGCTCCTGCTCCTCCTGTAAATGGCTTTGTGGTAGTTGTTTCATCATCGCGTGTTCCAGCCATGCCAGTTTACATTCATCGTCGCGCCACTCAGTGCTCACCCCTGCTCCTGTTGCCCAGCCCTGAACACGGCCAGGTTGGACTGCATCGGGCCCATCTCCTGGTCCAGCCGCTCCTTCTGGGCGATGACGGGGTCTATGAACTTGTCGAACAAGAAGCCTGAAGGCATAGACGAGGCCTGGTGGCGGTACCGCTCGTGCTTCATCCGGAAGGAGATCTCCCCAGCGTCACTCATGAAGAATATGGCGCGCGCATCGTGCAGGGGCACCGGGTTAGTGTGGGATGGACGCGAGAAAATGACCTCAAACGCCTTCTGGTTGTGAAGTTTGGTCTCCGCTGGACGAAACTCGGCATAATATGTTACTTTCCAGTCTACTAGGAGCTGCTTGATCTGTTCTTCAGCCATTTGTCAGTGGTTTTTGGTTTCCATCGTAGTTTTATAGTTATGTCTATTAACGCGTATCCATGCCTGAAAGCTATCCGATACCAGCGTGTTAGACCAACGGCAGCCAGTATAATCAACATGTTTGGTTCGATTTATACGGGTGCATGTTTTCTTGAGCTGCGTAACTCGAACAAAAATGGGTGGATTTGCAGATGGTATGAGTGGCAGGAAGTACAAGGGCACTTTGATCGGTATGACCGTAGTGTTGGGTGGTCTCGTTGCGTTTAATACGTACACTGAGAAAAAGACGGCTGAACTGATTGAACTGCAACAACTGCGCGAAGCTGAGCTTGCTGCGGCGAACAACAAGAAGGTGTGGTACAAGCCCTGGAGAAAGTAGACTCGTTGGCTCATCCATTGGCCTTGTTGACCGACATTGACCATCAATCCATTTGATGGCCGTCGATTGGACTCTCGCATTCCTTTCACTTGGCTCATTCTCGTTCCAGCCAGCTCTACATCTGTGGATGTCATCGTTGTCCTTTACGCCTTTGCCCCCCTCTCGTCTTCTGACGTTGATATGGCCCAGATATGGGTCTGCTTGTGGCATCGCACAAGGCCGTTCGTACGACCACACCTCCATCATGGCATGTTTCTGGCATCTCTATTGGGTTGTGGCATTGAAATCACACTGGCCGATCGCTCTTAAACGACGGCATTTCAGGGTTTCATGACGACTATAAACAATAGTAAATCGAACCAAAATTTTCACAAAGTATAGTCGAAGAAATTCGTGTTTGCGTGGTCAAATGTCTATCGCAAGCCTATTATTCGTTACAGGAGAGAACGAATTCCTGTCTACTTCACGAGACAGCACGAGTATCAACATTATGACCGATGACGTCGAGGATTCCTTTCCATTTGACGCGATATATGATGGTGCTGCCCAGGCCCAGTACTATCAGGAGAAGTGTTACAATGTTGTGAAGCGTGTTACCGAAGGTGACAGCGGAGCTCTGATTTTCTGCGGAATTCCCGAGGCACCAGTGCAGACTGTCGTTGTTGGTTCCCCTAACACCACCGGTGAACGTTATGGCATCCTTCAGCGTGCTATAGACCAGTTCCTTGGCTCTGCTGTCAACCAGATGTCCGCCCAGCCGGACCTGACGGTCACCATCAATCTGTCGTGCCTCATGTGCAACGAATCTGCGGTGCACGACCTCCTCGTCGCTGATAGCTCCGCCCTACGCACTGTGGAGGGTGACCAGGGTGTGTACGTCAACGCCTCGACTGCTCGTGTGATGAACCCTGTCCAGCTGTCCAAGGTCATCGAGAGATACGATGTCGTTCGCGAGCTCAAAGCCGAACGCATCCCGCCCAACGACGCCCACATCATCTGGACGCTTGAGTATCACCTGCAGGACGGTGACGACACGCGCATCACCAAGCTGTGCATCGCGATGCTCGCGAACTGGACCGCTGCACATGGGCTGTCGAGTGAGAGCAAGAACGCCCCCACCGCATTCAGCACCATCGCTGCGGTCATGCAGGGCCTAGCCAAGAACCAGGCGGGCAAGTCCGTCAAGACATCTCGCCGGACGCAGCTCGAGGGCAAGCTGGTTGAGTCACCAGGGCTCCCGGCGGTCCCCACCGCTCAGGGCACCATTCCCTTCCACGTGCCGTACCGCGACTCCAAGCTGACGCATCTGATGAAGGATTGCCTCGAGTCGATGAACGTTGTCATCACCGCGGTCCTGAACACGGGCGTCGTCGGGGGTGACGGGCGAAACAGACCCACACAGATTGCCGCGCAGATCGCAGAGAAGCGCAGGTACGAGCAGGTGAAGCGCACGCACGCCCTCCTGAAGTACGTTGCTCGCGTGCGGGACGGAATGTCGCCCGACAGGATTGGCGTCAGCCAGCTGGGAGTCAACCACAGTGCCATGGGTGTTAACCACAGCGCGATGGGTAACCAGAACGGCATGGGTGTTAACAGGTCGCGGCTGACGGTCCCCCACCAGATCCCGACCACACCCGACAGACCCGCCCGGACCTCGTTCAGGCAGCCGTCGACCCCGACCCCCGCCCCCGGCCAGCCCCACACGCGGGTCATGATCACCGAGGAGTACGGCCAAGACACCCGCAACCTCCAGGCCCTCGCCACGTCAACCGCCCCCCGCCCCCAGACCCAGGCCCAAGACATGTACCGGTCACCTCGCAGGGCCAACCCAGGCACACCGGCGGCGATGACAGGCGAGCAGGCCCAGGCTCACGCCGAGGCCGAGAACCGCATCGACGAGCTCGAGGTCGACAACAAGCTCCTGGCTGACAAGCTGGCCACCGCCGAGCAGAAACTGGCCGAGGTGGACGGGTACTGGACCGAGCTCGAGGCCCTCAAGCTCCGGGCCGAGACGGCCGAGGCGTCGCTGCGGGAGGCCCGGACCCACGCGACGTCGACCACCACCCGCACAGGGGAGTGCGAGACGGCGCTCCAGAGAGCCCACGCCGAGATGCAGGCGCTCAGTGAGGAGGCCGACGCCGCGCGCCGCAAGGAAGCTGCCACGACGGACCAGCTGCAGCAGCTTAAGTTAGAGAAGGAGATCGGTGACAACAGGCTCGCCAAGACGCAGGCCGAGGCCGCCGAGATCGAGGGCCGACTCGCCGATAAGATCGCAGCAGAGGCACGGCTGTCGGACCAGGTGGCCGGCCTCCGCGAGGAGCTGATGGGCCTGGATGCGCGCCACAAGAGGTTGGAGCAGGACCACGCTCAGATCACCGCCAGCCACGAGAGCCTGACGGGTGCATTCCAGGACTTGAACGATAAGCACGCGGGTGCAATGGCCGACCTCGAGGCGACGCGGGGGTCCGCCGCACAGCTGGATGGCATGCTCAACAGGGCGCGAACGGAGACGGCGGAGCTCACCGAGGCGCGGCAGCAGCTCGACATGAACCTGTCGGCTGAGACGCAGCTCCGGACTAAGGTGCAGCGTGACCTAGAGGCCGCGCTGGATGACGCAGAGAACCTCAACGCGCGGATCAGCGAGCTCGAGGGCCTGCAGGCGGCTGCCGACAAGGCGATGTCCAAGATGAAGGGTCGCGTGCGGGAGGCAGGGGCCAGGGCGGTGGAGAGCGATGAGGTCGCCAAGAGACTCCGGAAACACACCGGGAAGGTCGAGAGGCAGCTGGAGGAGACCCGGACGGCCACCGCCAACCTCACCGCTCAGTTAGAGTCGGCCAGAGCCAAGCTGGACGACGCACAGGGCAGAGCGGGGACGCTCGAGCACGAGTTGCTGCAGGCGAACGGAAAGCTGACCCAGCTGACAAGACAGCAGAAGGACTCCGCGGACAGAGCGTCGAGAGCGACGACGACGATCGACAGTCTTAGCGCGCGGGTAGCCAAGCAGCAGAACGACTTGATGGACGCCGGCACCGACCTCCGTCGACTCAGGGATTCGTGCGATGACCTCACAGCGAAGGCCACCGCCAAGGAGGCCACCGCAGCCAACCTCCAGCAACGAATCCGAGATATGGAGCGTGAGATCGACGGGCTGAGGGACGAGAGAAACACACAGACAAAGAGGATCGCCGAACTCGAGACGGCCACCCAGATGGTGAGGCGCAGCGGGCAGGGACAGGGCCCGACGGACACGATCTACCAGTCCTTCCCACCCAGTGAATACACGCCTCGGCCCGCGACACAGTGGGGGACGTACAACACACAGAGCCACGCGGGGCAGGGCGAGACGCGGACTTACCAACACTACGACCTGCCCGCACGGCAGTCCTACCAACACCAGGCGCAGACCCAGCCCATGCCCCAACAGTCCGCAGGCCCGGGAGCCCCGATGTCCAAACACGACCTCGAGGCCGGCAGCCGTATGTACCAGACGTACAGTGCGGGAGGAACGTCGGCCGCCGCGCCCCACACAAGCGTGAACGTCGTGCGGACAGAGTCGCCGACAAGGAGGGAGATCCAGCTGACCATGAGCGAGATGCCTCCCCGCATGGACGGGCATGATATGAGCAGAATGTAAATGATAGGTACGCATTATGGATGGTGGCTTGAAATTCGACCAAATCGACGGCAAAATATAAAACGCGATCTTGACATTGATCTGCGTAAAAGTGGGCACACAACATACTTCTTTCAATACACCAACCGTTGAGGGGGTTTATCTTTGTGTTTGTTTTTTTAAGTATACGACATAGTTTGTCTGCCACTATGCACGAAATGGCCATGCTGTGAAGCTAATTCGTGGCGTTCCTTGGCCATTCGCATCCATACACACGATTTTGGGGAGATGCGAACCCTACGTTTTCTCGTAACCGAACACTGCCCAATGCCTCCCCCTGCCAAGTTTCAGGGCAAAATGACGTCCATTTCGGCGCTCATCCTCGAGATTCTCAAGGATTACTACGTATCTCGCGTTGATATCACGAACCAGCTGGAGCACGAACGCCGTATTCTCTCTACAGTCTTCACTGTGCTTCGTATGTCGGGCATACTGTATGAAGTGACTGAGCTCGAGTGTTGGCGACACCAGGGCATCCACCGCAGCGCCACTGTGAAGGGCCTCCTTGTCCAGGACGGCCTCCTCCTCTCGCTGGCCCGCCAGAATCGACTCTCGGAGATCTGCCGGGAGCTCACCGTGCTGTTGACACTAAGGGACGGGTACTCACGGATCCTCATGTGCTACGCCGACTCCCGGGGGCTCAACGGCGAGGCGTGTGCCCGAATTACACCCGCACAGCTCGAGGCGCTGAATTTCCCCGATTGTGCGCCCGAAAGCCCGCTGTACACCATCAGAGCGCTGCGGAACATGACCCTCATCGCCGACACACCCGCACAGACCGCGTTAGAGGACCTCGTCGTCAACATCGGCCGGATCACGACGTGTCTCACGACAGTCCGCATCGGAGGGCTGCTTGAAGGGGCTGATGCTGCGGGCAATCTACCTTCCGCCCTGGGGCCCATGAAGGCGTTCTGGGGCAGACTGGGGCCCCGACTTCCCCAGAAGCCGATCCTCGCCCGCGACTCGGACTGGAGTCAGTTCACGGGATTCATCCCACCCCCAAAGCCCAAGGTCTGGAAGGCTAACGGGAAGGGACGCAGCGGCGAGCCACTAGCCTCCCCCGTAGTCCCCGGGACGCCCGACATGCTCGACCACCTGATGCGCACGGCCCCAGACGCTGCGGACCCTGTGTCGCTGCTCGTTCATCGCCGAGACTTCATCAAGAGCGCCACCGGACCGCATATTCTCTCCACACACCTGTACCACGTGATGATGGCCGTTTCGGACGACGCGGTCGGGATGGCCGACCTCGAAGACCTCTTCAACATCGAGGGCGTCCGGAAGCTGCTACTGCCGGGCGTGTTCGACCCGCTCGACGATATTCCGACGGGAAAGCGGAAAATGGCGGATAGAAGAGACGCTGACCTTGACGTCATGGAATGAAATCGACCATGCTCAGTGGCGGGAGAGGCAGACGACTGTATATCACGACTGTAAAAACAGACTATTCCCGGCTAATTCAAGACGGTAACACCATCACCACAGACTCAGTAGGCCGTTCAGGGCCACTTTATCGCTTCGGCCCAAAATCGACTCTGACACCCGGTGTCGATAAATGTCAAGTCAGTTTGGTCTCAATGCTAGACAATACTCGAATAGGTATGTGAAATGCCCCCTGAAGCCCAAATTTACCCAGGATCGCTACTATAGCTACTCCTACTTTTCTCTTCGAGCATATCTAGACAACCAATCCAACCCGGATGATCGATTCGCACCTCTGTTACTCAAGCGTGAAACCTCAGCGCCTTTGTGCGTTGTTTGAAGATCGTGGTGCTTAGACACCGTGTAGCGGAGGCAGTCTGACGGGCCAGTACTTACTTAACAAACATCATTCTTTCTTTTGCGGCAACAAAACGGGATCGGACGCTAAACATCATTTTCATTTACACTTCAAACTCAGTCCCCTTCAGCACCTGACGCGTGACGGCGCTCAGCTCCTGGACCATAGCCGTCACCTC
>PPCM01001096.1_pt1 | contig 14214 bp, 2 predicted proteins | sample 1555541 | NCBI WGS metagenome assembly PPCM01 (sample SAMN05284479, study PRJNA326546) | Marine sediment metagenome, whole genome shotgun sequencing project. | isolation source: marine sediment | place: Germany: Wadden Sea | collected 2012-09-05 | reverse complement strand
GGGCGAGACGGGCCAGGCCACGTGCGAGGACTGCCCCGCCGGGACGTACTGCGACGAGCTCGGGACCATCACCCCCAAGTCGTGCCCCCCCGGGTCCGTGTGTCACCAGGGCTCGACGTCCGGCACCACGCTGTCGTGTCTTCCTGGCACCTTCTCCAACTCCGGCAACCTGCAGCTGGCGTCCGAGTGTTCCGCCTGTCTTGAGGGTTGGGCCTGCACCACGGATGGCCTGACCGCACCCAACTTCAAGTGCTCCGCAGGCTACTACTGCAAGACCGGCGCGTCCACCCGCACCCCGACTGACGGCGACACGGGCAACGTCTGCCCGCCCGGCCACTTCTGCCCCGAGGGTGTGTCCAGCGCCCAGCCGTGCCCCATCGGCAAGTTCCGCGACTCCACCCAGGGCGAGAAGGTGGCCGACTGCGACGCCTGCTCCCCGGGCAAGTACTGTGAGACGGAGGGTCTCGACGCCGTGACGTCCGTCTGTAAGGCGGGCTACTACTGCTCGGGCGGTGCCAAGCGGGAGGACCCCACCGGTGAGGGCGGCGACGTCTGCACCAAGGGCCACTACTGCCCGTCCGACACGTCCGTCCCCGTCAAGTGCCAGCCAGGCCAGTACCAGGACCTCACCGGCCAGTCCGACTGCAAGCCGTGCCCCGCGGGCCGCTATTGCCCCGACCAGGCGATGGAGGCCCCCATGGCGTGTCCCCGCGGGTCGTGGTGCGACACAGACGCCATCACCCACACACCCTGCCCCCAGGGCACGTTCGGGGCGTCCGAGAACCTCTCGTCGTCCACCGAGTGCACCAAATGCACCAGCGGCATGGCCTGCAACGCGCCCGGCCTGACGAACCCGTCCGGCGACTGCAAGGCCGGCTTTGTCTGCCCCGGCGGCGCCAAGACCGACATGCCCGACGACGAGCTCGGAAACGAGCCGTGCAGCCCGGGCTACTACTGTCCCAAGGCGAGCCCCTCGATGACGGCGTGCCCCGCAGGGACCGTCAACCCGTCGTCCCAGTCCACCGACGAGGCCGCGTGCCAGCCCTGCACCCCCGGCAAGTACTGCGCCACCGAGGGCCGCGCCGTCGCCACCGGGTCCTGCGACGTGGGCTACTACTGCCCGCTAGGCCTTAACTCGACCGTGTCCAACCCCTCCGGCAACCTGTGCCCCGCCGGCCATCGCTGCCCGGCCGAGAGCGCCGTGGCCGACGCCTGCCCCGCCGGGACGTACCAGCCCAGCATCGGCCGCGGGGTCTGCCTGAGCTGCCCTGTCGGGAAGCATTGCCCCTCGACGTGCATCACGCCCGAGGCCTGCCCGGTGGGGTCGTACTGCCCCCTTAACTCGGCCGCACCCCACACCTGCCCCCCCGGGACGTACGGCGACGAGGAGGGCCTCGAGTCCAGCGCCGCCTGCTCCCAGTGCCCCGCAGGTAAGTACTGCCTCGACGGTTCCATCACGGGCGACTGCCAGGCCGGCTTCCACTGCGCGGTCGGCTCGTCTGAGGTCGCTCCCGCAGCCGGCAAGTGTGACGTCGGCTACTACTGCCCCGCCGGCACGTTGCTCCCTGTGCACTGTCCCGCCAACTCCTGGACATTCGTGACGGGCGCCACACAGCAGGTCCAGTGTACCGCGTGCCACGCCGGCTGGACCTGCGAGGGCGAGTCGCCTCAGGTCTGCCCCGCCGGCCACTACTGCCCCGCGGGGGAGCAGGCCCACCCCTGCCCCAAGGGCTCATACCAGCCCGACACCACCCAGGCAGGCTCCAGCGCGTGCCAGCCCTGCCCCGCTGGCTACCACTGCGCGTCAACCGGCATGCCGACGTACACCAACAGCCCGTGCACCCATAGCCATTACTGCACCCTGGGCACGACGGCCCCGACCGTGTGCCCCAGCGGGACGTACTACCCCGGCACCGACGCCGCCGCCGACACCGACTGTCTGCCGTGCCCCTCTGGGTACTACTGCCATCCCGAGACGGTGAACAACGTGACGACCATCGAGCGCGACGAGTGCCCGATCGGCAAGTACTGCCCCGCCGGCACCGAGACGCCCCGCGGCTGCTCGATGGGCGAGTACTACACCGCCGTCAATAACAAGCAGGAGACCGCCGCCGTGTGCGCCACGTGCACGGCCGGCAAGTACTGCGACGACCCCTCGTCCAGCACCCAGAAGACGTGCGACGCGGGCCACATCTGCCTGACGGGCGCCGACACACCCACCCCGACCGACGGCGTCAAGGGCTACCTGTGCCCGGCCGGGTACTACTGCGGGGCCGGGGACGTCACCCCGACGCCCTGCCCCAAGGGCACCTACCGCAAGACCACGGGCGGCGCCGCCCTCGCGGACTGCACGCCGTGCGAGACCAACAGCTACAACGACGTCGAGGGCGCCACTGCGTGCACGACGTGCGGCGCCTCCAGCTACAGCGCTGCCGGCGCCGTGCTCTGCTCGTGTGTCGGTGCCAACCGCGCGTTCCAGACCAGTGACGGTTCGTGCGTGTGCCAGCCGGGCTACGAGTTCTACGACCAGAACAACAACGTGATGACCGGCGACTCTCAGATCGACTGCCAGCAGATCATCTACGACCGCTGCAGCACGGGCACCGCGCGCGACGCGTACGGCAGCTGCATCGCCGCGAGCTCGTCGTCCGCGTGCGTCTCGGCCTGCTCCAGCGGGCTGGGCAACTTCGACACCAACACTGGCATCTGCGAGTGCTACGGCCTGCCCGCCGAGGACAAGCTGTGCAACACCACGTGCCAGGCCCAGGCCACGAAGATCAGCATCGGGCTCGCGGATCGCGCCGCCCTCGTGTTCACCAAGTCCGACGGGTCTAAGCTCAAGTACGCGTTCGCTGACCAGCCCGGCTGGTACTCCGGGTCTAAGATGGGCTGCCTCGACTCGACCGACTGCAAGGTGCAGGCCGTGTCCGTGTCGGCGACCCACGGCTTCGTCGGCCTCATGGACCCCGACCCGACGTACTGGGCCACCGTGTTCACCACGTCCGACGCTGAGATCGACCCGGCCTGGCTCACCACAGACGCCACCGTCACCGCCGACACCGTGGTCGCCCCGACGGGCGTCACCCAGCCCACGGTGTGCCTCGGGCTGTACGAGGGCCTCATCTGGGACGTCTCGGCGGGCAACTACCCCGTGTACGTCAAGGACAGTCTCTTCAACACCAACAGCAACTTCGACTACGGCCTGTTCCGCCAGCTGGCCACCGACATCACCAAGCCCGGCGCGGCCATCACGTCGTTCGGGTACTCGTTCACCGAGCCGGGAGTGTACACGTTCAGCGACTCGGCCAACACGGCGCGCCTGATGATCGTGACCGTCATGAAGGCCTCCAACCAGTGCCCCGCGGAGCAGACCATAGTGTACACCACGAGCGCCGCTCTCGTCGAGCTGGGCATCCAGCAGAAGACGTCGCTCATCCTGTCTCCCGACTGGGCCCTCATCGCGGGCATCTTCGTCACGGTCGTCGTCTTCGTCGTCGTCGTGATCATTGCCGCGTGGTGGTTCAACCGCAAGACCTGGCAGCGCGTGGAGAAGACCCGCCCCAAGTACCGCCGCTTGGGCCAGACCCACGACTTCTCGACGTACGCCAGCCACGGGTCGGTCGCCAAGACCCGCCTCGACGCCGGCCCCAAGAAGGACGCCGTCCTCGGGGGCGCCGCGCCCTTCGACTGGGAGGCGTACAAGGACGAGTTCTGGGACTACGAGCGTCAGGTCGACCTGGAGGGCTTCAACGTCAAGACGCTGTACGACAAGCTCGACGACCAGAGCACGCACGTCGCAGCCCAGCTCGCCGCCCACCGGGCCGAGACCGAGCTCATCTACAAGGCCATCGTGTCTGAGACGGCGCATCTCCGCGACACCCTCCAGGGCCGCATCGGGGCCGCTCAGGGCCACCCCGTCCAGGCCCAGCCCATGCAGGGCCATCCCGGCCCCGGCCCCCAGAACGCGGTTTCGGCGCCGCCCCTGTCCCAGCAGCGGGACATGGTGGCGGGCTTCACCAAGACGCTCGACGCCGTGACCACGTCGCTCGACAAGGAGCACGGCGACAGACGCGAGTTCGACCGGAACCTGCGCGGCGCCGACCACCACATCGCCAAGCTCGAGGCCCAACTCGTGACCGAGGTCGAGGCCGCCGTCCAGAGCGGCGACCCGACCAAGGTGGCGGCCGTCGGAGACCTCAAGGCCAAGATCGACGCGCTCCGCCAGGCCGCCGAGGCCGAGCACGCCCGCCGCCACACGGACACGCGCGGCGCGACTCTGCTGGGTCCGACGGGCCGGCCGATCGACGCCGTGCTCCTCAAGGGCCGGCAGGGCGAGCTGCACTCCATCCACGACACCGTCGTCGAGGACCACTCGACGGGCCTCTTCCACCCCGCCCCGGGGACCAAGGTGCGCACCGCGGCGGGCGACGTGACCCTGTCGTCCGACACCTACACGGGCTACGTCATCGACCCCGAGACGTGCACCGTGCTGCCCACCGTCGGCGCCGTCGCCCTGCACCGCGCCACAGGCCAGACCGTGTACAACGGGTCCACCGAGGCGTGCTCCGCACCCGCCGGCGCGCTGCTCACGTTCATCCCGACCACCGGCCCCGTGCCCGTCGCCGCCGACAACCACGAGTTCTTTGCTGACCCGTCGCGGACGACCATCACCGACCCCGCCACCGGCCTGCCCGTGCCCGTGCTCGCCACCACCGTCGACCGATCCTCGGGCATGGCTGTGGCTCTCGGCGGGACCATGACGGACCCCCTGACGGGCCGCACCGTCCCCATCACGGAGGGCGCCATGGTCCGGGTCGACGGCAAGATGCTGCCCGTGGCTGGCGTCCGCGTCAACGCTATGGGCGTCGTCGAGCCCGTCGCCGGCGAGGCCTCCATCAACGGCCGCAAGGGCGCCATCGCCTTCGGTCAGGTCTACGATGACCCCATCCGGGGCAAGGCTGTGGCCGCTGGCGGGTATGCCGACGCCAAGGGCAGCCCCGTGGCGTACTCCGGCTCCGATCTGGCCCGGGTTGACGCCAACCAGAAGGGCGCGCTCACCGGCTACCTGTCTGGCCTGGATGAGACTGTCGCGGCCTCCGAGGAGATCGTGGCGCGCCTGTCCGACATCCACGCCACCTACACCGCCCAACGCGAGGCCGGCAACGACGTCGACGCCATGGCCACACGCCAGTCCGCGCTGTCCGACCTGACGGACGAGCTGGCCGGCCTCAAGGAGACCGTCGCCACGGTCCACACCCAACGCCAGGCGGTCGCCGACAGCCGGGCCGCCGAGGTCCAGCTGCTGGCCCACCACATGAACACGTTCCGCGCCCGGCAGCAGGACGTCGAGGCCGCCCTCACCGGCACCGAGCCGCCCGCCACCGTTGCGGACCTGGCCCAGGCCGAGGAGGCCGTGGCCACCGAGTCCATCGCCCGCACCGACTTCACCGAGACGCAGGGCACGGGTCTGACGGACGTGACGGCCATCGAGGAGGCCATGAAGCGGCAGCTGGGCCAACTCGCCCTGCACCACGCCGGGACGGACGGCCACAACGCGCTCGTGGCCGACATCGAGGCCAAGCTCGAGGTGCTGCAGTCCAAGCTGGGCGACCTGACGACGCACGTCGACGAGGAGGTCACGCGCCGCGTCGTGGCCCACGCCAGCGACTCGTCGTCGGTGGCCAGCAAGGCGCTGTACACAGCGCGCGCCATGGACGAGGACGAGTTGGAGACCGAGAAGGCCGTGCTCCAGGGCCACGAACGCGTGATGACCGGGCTGCAGACGCAGGCCAAGCGCATCATCGACGCCCAGGTCAAGGCCCAGAAGAAGGCCGCCGCCAGCCGGGACCCCGACGCCGTGCTCGCCAAGACGGACGCCCAGGTGGCCGTCATGGCCGCCGATGCCCAGTCCCAACTGGACAAGGCGGTGGACGAGGTGAACATCAAGCTGGAGGAGCTCGCCGGCCTCAAGGAGGAGACCCGGGCCGCCCTGCAGGACACGCGCGACACCGTGACGCAGCTCCGCACCCTCCAGGCACCCGCAGCACCCGCCCCCGCCCCTGCCGCCGGCACCGGGGCCCTCCCGAAGGAGCTGCTCGACGTGCTCATGCGGCTGGCCAAGGCTGCCGACGCCGGCGTGCCCATGTCTGCCGGACTTCCCATGGCTGCCCCCGTGGCCGGGCTGGACCTGCACGACGACGTCCCGACGACGCTGCCCGCCCAACACGCCAGGGAGCTGGACGACACCGAGAGGCAGCTGGAGGCCGACGGCACCATCGCGCGCGAGACCATGCGCAAGACGCTCGACGCCGCCGACAACGCCCGCCGCAAGGAGCTCACCGCCGTCCATAGCGACCGCATGCGGGACGCGAGCAAGAAGGACAAGGCCGCACTCCTGGCCGACCACAAGGCCGCGATGGGTGCACTCAACAAGACCCTCAGCAACGAGCGGGCCCGCCAGCTCGCCGCGCTCGACGCCAGCCTCAAGGCGCGCGCCGAGAAGAAGAAGCTGGACGTCCAGCTCAGGCAACACGATGAGATGGCCGCCGCCGCGACCGCCCGCCACCAGGCCGAGCTGAAGGACGTCCAGGACGAGGCCGAGGCCGAGGCCGCCCTGCTCGAGCATGAGGCCGACGCCAAGGTGGATACCGAGGAGAAGGCTGTGATGACCAACCTCAAGACCAAGCAGGCCGCCGAGCTCGAGGTCGTGGGCGACGACAAGGAGGCTGCCAAGCGCCTGACCGCCCTGCACGCGGCCCAGCAGAAGGAGCTGGGAGCCATGCTCGAGGACGAGCGGGCCCGGCAGAAGGCGGCCGTCAAGGCACGGGTGGAGGCGATGAAGCGGCGCAAGAAGCTCGAGGCCGAAAAGTCCCACCAGGAGGAGCAGCGCAAGGCGCTGCAGCAACGCCAGACCATCGACCAGGCCATCGTCGGGCTCAGCCAGACCGTCGACCAGGCTCACGCAGCCGTCGACGTCGACAAGCAGGCCAAGCAGCGCCGGGCCGACCAGCTCCGGAAGCTCGAGGCGAGACGTGCCGTCGAGGTGTCGAACGCGCGCACCAAGGAGGACCGTTACGCGGCCATCGACAAGTTCGAGACGCAGGTGGCCGACCTTGACAAGCGTGTCCGGGCCGACGCCGCCCAGGAGACGGCCGAGAGGGTCGCCGAGATCGCCAAGAAGACGGCCGGCTGGAAGAAGGCCCTGGCCAACAAGCAGACGGGCGAGCTGACCGAGCGCCTCGAGGAGGAGCAGCGCCGCGACGCCGAGGCCGCCGCCCTGGCCGACGACGAGCAGTTCATCCAGAGCCGCGCCGAGCAGGAGCAGGCCCGGGCGGTGCAGCAGGCGGGGGCCGTGGTCGACGGGTGGCACGAGGAGGTGACCGCCGCGGCCCGGCCCGGCGACAAGGACGTGTCCAAGCGCATCAACGGCCTCGTCAAGGGTCTTCACACCGGCGTCGAGGAAGCCAAGGAGAAGATGGACTCCGAGCTCGCCAAGCAGCGCGCGCTGGCCGAGAAGGCGCGCGAAGCCGCCCGCAAGCGTAAGGAGAAGGCCGCCGCGGCCAAGCGCGAGACCGAGCTCCGCGCCAAGCTGCTCCGCCACAAGGCCGAGCTGGCCGCCGCCACGTACGAGTCCGCAGTGGCGCCGCCCGCCGAGCCGGTCGACGAGGAGGCGGAGGAGGCGCGCTACGTCGAGGAGATGAAGGCGCGTGAGAGGGCCAGACTGGCGGCCGAGCGCGCCACATTCGAGGAGGCCGAGAAGGCCAAGATCGCTGAGCAGCTGTCCAAGTTCGACGAGGAGCTGGCCGCCGAGGAGCAGGACAAGTCCGAGGCATCGGGCGCCCGGTCGGACCAGGCGATGGCCGCGCGCAAGACGCAACTCGTCGAGGCCGAGCAGGCCAAGCTCGAGGACCAGCTCCGCGCTGCCGGCAACATCAGCGACAAGGCCCGGAAGCAGCTCATCGCCCAGCACGAGTCGAACGTCCGCAACCTGACCGAGAAACTCGACGGCGAGCGCAACAACCAGAAGCTGGCCATCCAGGCCAAGCTCAAGGCCAAGCAGGAGAGGCTCCGCGAGCAACGCCGCCGCAAGGCCGAGGAGGAACTTGCCGAGAGCCTCCGGAAGCGCAAGGCCGATGAGGAGGCCGAGCTGCGCCGCATCGAGGAGGCTGAGAAGGAGCGGCTGGCGGAGGAGCGGCGCCTCGAGGAGGAGCGCGCCATGGAGGAGGAGACCGACACCGGCCTCAGCGCCCTGCCCACACCCCGCAGGGTCGAGTCGCGCGGCATCCCGGGCGTCGGACAGCTGCCTATGGCCCCCGCGGTGGGCCTGCTGGCGGCCGCGACCCATCTGGACCGCGACCAGCTGTTGGAGATCCTGACGAGTTCCGAGCTGTTCGAGTCCATCAAGCGCATCGAGGCGCTGCTCGAGGAGGGCCAGGCCGCCGCCGCCCCTGCCCCCGCGCCCGCGCCGTCTGTGGTGACACAGGTGCGGCCTGTGGTGGTGGTCCCCGAGGACGAGGCCAGCGACGTCGAGCTGGATCTCGACGACACCCTCGATACCGAGCTCATCCGCCGTGTCGAACTCTTTAGCGGCCAGCACCTCGACGGGCGCGTCCGCGACTACCTCGAGTGCCTAGACCGCGAGGTCGACGACGATCCCACCGCTGTGGCCGGCACCGGCTGGCTGCAGGACAGACTGGACGTCCTCAGAAGATAAGTGCGTGTAAGGTAAGGTAAGGTAAGTGCGTGTAAGGTAGTGCGTGTAAATGATGATTGAAACGTTGCCTGGCCCTTGGATTTTGTGACCACTGCCGCCAAACCTCGGAGACCAACTGAGACCACATCCAGGATTCACATCAAAAAAATCCCACCACATGCGCGCTGCGAGCGTGGTGACGTTTACAATGCGCTCTCTTGCTGAATTGAGCATATACGTCATGTACTTTGCGGACCTGGCCTTCCTCATCGTCTTCTTTGTCATGTTTCAGCTGATGCCGAAGCAAATCCGGCACAAAACGTACTTCGCGCGTGTCAAAATGCTGTTGATCGCGGCGCTTGGCATGTGTCTGGACAACTGCTTTGGGTTTTCCTTTGTTCTTCTCCGTCTTGGCAGCCAGACGCTTTGCTTTGTGTTTGCGGTCAATGCCCTCGGTGTGTGTGACCACATGACCGTATGGAGAACAACCACGGCCATAATGGACCCCATGGTGTCGGCAGTGAGCGCGTTCTGCTTCTACATGTTCCTGGGCCACTCCTTGACGACATCTATTTTCCTCCTCCGACTCCAACGCGCCATCTCCCCAAATGCGATAACCAAGCTCGGCCGGTCCTACATGCTGTTGGTTCCGATGTGGGAGCACGTGGTGGTGGCCTGTTTCGCGCTGCTGATGACGTCGCAGGTGTTTGCATCGGTCCTGGTGTCGTCGATCGCGATGGTGGTCCTCGGTGTCGATCTCAGCTTCGTGGTTGAGCTTGTCGTCATCGTTCGCATGGCCATCATTGGGCTCATCGCTGTGATCGAGACAGTCGTACTGGTGATTGTGGTCATCAACATGGTTCGCTCTCGGAACTCCCACCGCATGCGGCTCAACTACATTGCGCTGCTCGCCACCTTCATCGTGCCCTTCACCGTGCTCGTCGCAACCAACGTCATTGGTATTCTGGCCGGGGTTGTGGAGTCGGTGCTGCTTGTCGGCCGGGCGTCTGACATGCTGATTGACTGGATGCGGACGACTGTTTACCTCCTTATGGTGCTTGCAGCCTGGTTCATCCTCCTGCAGTTCGCTGCGATCGCGCTGTTCCACATTATAATGCTCCAGAACTACCGACATCGCATAACCCGGCAGCAGCGGGCCAAGGAGGTCACGATCATGCGCGCCGGCCGTAAAGTCCGGCTGTAGCAAAGGCGAAGCGAGAAAAAGAAAGAGAAACCCGAGGCCCCCGGGGATTATAGATAAACTAGCCAGCTCTATCTTTTTACAGTATGTAATCCCTTAATCGCTGTCGTCGCTGTCAGAGCTATCGTCGGAGTCCGAGCTACTGCTGTCGTCGGAGTCGCTGTCCACGTCCTCGAAGTCGGCTACAGCCGTCACGCCATACACGGGCACGGTGGCGGTGCGGTCGTCGGTCGTCACGGTGGACTTGTACCTGATGGTGAGGATGCCATCGTTGACCTCGATCACGTTGGCCGTGCTGCCCGCCTGATAGTCCTGCACGGGGACGCCCGGCAGCACCGAGACGTCATCGCCGAGCGTGGCGACCTTCTTGATCTGCTTCGTGACCATCAGCTCGATCATCCGCACGAGAGCGTCCTGGGGGGCGGCCGCGGCCTTCCCCGAGGCGAGCGCGGCGGCGGGGGACGCGTGCAGCAGCATGGCGTGGACGCGCGTCAGGGCCTCGTCTGGGTAGGCCGTCAGGAAGTCCCAGAACGGGTCGGTGTTGACCGAGGCTAGGTGCTTGGCGAAGTGGCCGGCGATGGTGTCACACAACGACCGGCACTGCAGGCGCTGAGCCCAAACGTACAGCGCGCACAGGGCACCGACGGGCCCGGGGATGGCCAGGTCGTCGCCGTCGGGCACGGGCACCAGGGTCGGGGCGTTCGTCGAGGGCAACGTCAGGGTGCCGCGGTACAGGAAGTCGACGACACGTTCGATGTCGGCGACGTGCGCCCCGCTGACGTGGATCTCGCCGCGGGACTCGACCATGCCGGACATAAGGGCGCCCGCAAAGTACTCGGATGACGCAGCCAGCACGGCGCGGTGTGCGACGACCTCACCATCCTCACAGACGATGCTGCAGTCGGTCGGCAGCACACGAGACGTCGGGTGGATCGCCGCAAAGGACCCGCCCGCGCCCGTGAGCTTGACGGCGTGGGACTCGGTGGCCATGACGCTCGGGTTCTTGAGCTTGATCATCCGGATCCGGCAGTCGCGCCCGTTTTGGTGGTTAGCCAGCACCGAGAGTGTGATCTTAATCACGGGACTCTCAGCGTGTGTGGGAAGCTCGAACCACCCGGTGCTGCGCGTCACCTTGTACACATGACTCGCGGACCCGGTCTCGGTGCGCACCTTGATACGGATTTTCTTGGGGCAGTAGCTGTCATCGTCAGAGTCAATGAAGACAAACACAGCCCCAATGACGCCCGGCTGCCGTGGGGTTATGAAGATGCGGTGTGGAACGCGTCCGTTGCTCTCCCAGTACGAGGAGGCGCCACCCTGGACGTGCTCGATGCTGCGACTCGCTGTGCCGCTGGTTACCGTGTAATCGGTGTTCATAGTGCTTGATGGAATGGTTGAAGGCCTAATGGTGGTGCTCATTCTTGTTTTCAGTTTTGTCTTTTTCGACAAACTGACTTTCAAAGTCGACACTCCCAAGCAAGACGCCCTTGAAGGTTGCCGCCCACAACTGTTGCTTCCGGAGTCCAATCCTGGAGACTTGGAAGTTGACTGACTACAAACAGGCTTTTCGACATAGCCAGCTCAACATCTTTGAATTAATACATGCTTACGGTTAACAGTGCATTGCCGATCATCTTTGCTCGACCTCGTTATTTGCTTTATTGACGGTTGCAAATCGCGAGTATTCACACTAAGTATCCAGTGACGATGGGTCCGTCGTGGATATTTATGCTCCTTGTGGCTATCGTTTCGCTCGCATTGTGTCGTGGGTCACACGCGTCAGTTATTGACCCTCTTTCACACCAGTTTTCTCTCTCTAGTTCCGCTCCTTCGCACTTAGAAGCTATTGAGCATGTGCAAACGCTAGCAACCAACACAATTGTTGAATTGGACCTACGTGCGACGCTTGGAGCCGTGACGTCGAACGTCCAGCTGAATCAGTCGCGGACAGCAGTCAATGGTCGCGCCGGGGTGTGCGTGGCAATGAACGACACGGCCCTGCTGGTCACCGCGCCTGGTGTGTCGGCCATCGGGGACAGTGGATCGGTCCTGGTGTTCACCCGTGCGGACGACGACCCGTTTGAGTATCTGGGCCGGCTCTTTGTGGACACGGTGGACGACGTGGACCTGGGGGACGCCATCGCCATGCACGACGAGTTTATAGCGATTGGTGCCCCGGGGGAGGGGGCGGGGCGAGGCATGGTGGCGGTGTTCACGGACGCCACGACGTCTGTCTGGGCCCTTAAGGCTCCGACCCTCATCCTCCAGGCCGCGGGGGGCGTCCCGGCCGACAGGTTTGGGGCAGCCGTCGCCCTGGGGCCCCGAACACTCGCTGTGGGGGCGCCCGGTGTCAGTACGGGGGCGGGGGCGGTGGTTGTGTTTTCCCGGCCGGACATCGCTGCCCACCTACCGGGTGGTCACGATTGGACGGAGGTCGACACCATCACGCTTGACGGGGCGGGGGGCGGGCTGGGGGCCGCGGTATGTCTGGTGGACGGCGTGTTGGTGGTCGGGGCACCCAGTGTCGCCGGGGGTGGGGCCGTAACGGTCTATTCCCAGGGGGCCGACCTGTCATTCACCATTTCCGCCACCATCCCGCCCCCCGCGGGGGTTACCGGATTCGGGGCTGAGCTGGCACTTGAGGCTGGCGTGCTGGCCGTTCGGTCAACCTCATCGGTCCACGTATATAACATGGGCGGCACGTCGGCCGCCTGGACGGCCGACCCTGCCCCCGCCCTGGCCCACGCGGTCGACTGCATCACTTTGACGGGTGGTGGGACAGTTCTTGCGACCGGGTCTGCCTCACGTGCGGCCGTCGCCGTGTACCGCCGGGTGGGGGCCGGGTGGGGGCAGGTCTCCACCGTGGCCGGGCCTGTGGACAGCCTGTACGGGACCTCGGTCTCGGGGACGGGCGCATTGATCTCGGTCGGCGCGCCCCAGGCCCTCGATGAGGACAGTGCTGTCATCGGCGCGCCCTTCCTGGTGACGGTGGCGGACTCGGTCCCGGTGGGGCATGGTGTGGCCAACACCACCGGAGACGGCGTGGTCCGGGCCTGCGCCGCCGGGGAGTACCAGCCAGCTCTGGAGGCGGCGTCGTGCTGGGCAACGGACGCCGGGTACTGCGTGTCGTCTGGGCCTCACCTGGTCCAGTCGCCGTGCACCTCGACCCCCGCCTCCCCCCTCCGCCCGTCCCTCCCCACCCTCGCCTCCGTCCGCACCGTCGTCCCGGGCCACCCCCCGATCGGGTCGGTCGGTGGCGGGGCGGTCGCGGTCGACTGGCCCGTCGTCGCCCTCTGCCTGGGGCCGGCCGAGTCGATGTCCTGCGCGGTCCACGTGGGATTGGCTGTTGCTGTCCTCACGGCCGTCGGGGTGGGAGGCGATCCCGTCGTAGCTGTCAGTGGCAGTGTCGTCGTTGTTGGTACCCCCGGGTCCATCACCGAGGCCGGGGCCGCCGCTGTCTATTCCATTCCGGACGGCAAACTGCCGGACACTCTGCCGGTTGCCGCCACTCTCGTCGCCCCCACACCCACCCCGGGTGACGAATTCGGGTCGGCCGTGGCTGTTGCTGGCGGCCGTATCGTCGTCGGGGCTCCTGGGCTGGGGGCGGGCGTCGCATACGTCTTCACCCGGCCCAGCCCGGACACCGCCTGGTCTCCCGTCGCCTTGCCCGGACCCTGCCCAGCGTGTCCCGTCGGGGCCCGGGTCGGGGCCGCGGTAGCTGCTTCGGGCGATGCGATCGTCGTCGGCGCCCCCGGGCCCGGCGGTGGTGCGGCCGTCCTCACGCTCACCGGGTCGACGTGGGCCGCTGCCCCCCTAGCGCTCCTCTCTGGCGACGGCTGGGGCGGAGCAGTCGCGACTTCGGGCCCGGTAGTCGCCGTCACCCGCGAGTCAGTGGGGGCAGGCGTCGTTCAGGTGTTCGCCCGGATTAATGGTGCGTGGGCCCTCGCCGCCCGCTTGAATGCCCCTGTCGGCCACACAGGCGACCGATTCGGGGCCGGGCTGGCCCTGGACGGTGACACCCTCGTTGTTGGCTCGCCCGGGCTGGCCACCGCCGCGTCTCCGACCCCGGGTGCCGTCACCATCTTCCGGCACTCAGCCGACCCAGGTTGGCGGGTGGCCCTCGACGTTGCCGCCACCGACACCCAGGCCGGGTTGGGGGCGCTCGTCGCCGCGGGTGGTGGGGCGGCCGTCGTCGGGTTTCCTTCGTCGAGTGACGCCCCGTCCACAGTGACGGTGTACACGGCGCTGGCGGGGACCGCTGGCCACATTGTCGGGTCGGGCGTCGCCACCGTCTGTGACAACGGCCGCTACCAGCCCCTCC
>PPCM01001095.1_pt1 | contig 14224 bp, 18 predicted proteins | sample 1555541 | NCBI WGS metagenome assembly PPCM01 (sample SAMN05284479, study PRJNA326546) | Marine sediment metagenome, whole genome shotgun sequencing project. | isolation source: marine sediment | place: Germany: Wadden Sea | collected 2012-09-05 | reverse complement strand
TGTTACATCACTATTCTCAAAGTTAGTATCTTCCGAAAACACTCTAAATCAAATACTAAAAATATCAAGATATATAATCATTGCTTCAATTATGATAACCGGGCTTTCCTTAACAACAAGTGACCCATTAGGGTTCTTAGACGAACTAGATTGGTTCGAAGATGACGATTATCACTCTGTAAGACAAAGAATGGATGCTCAAGGCCAAATAACAAATCAGTCCAGTGCTTTTACATATAGCGACGATACAATGCTTATAGTAGAAACTCCTCATCACACAAAACTAAGAGGAAACGCATTTGACTATTACTCTAGTACAGATTGGAAAACATCTACTGTACTAAAAGAAAAAACAACTGATTACTACTTGGAACTGCAAAGAAGGATAATATTACTAACTGAATACAATGTTCCATATGAAGAGTACGAATTAAATATTCAACATAATGTTTATTCAAAAGTAATGTACTCTACCTCAAACTCATACATTGATGCACCTGAATCAATCACATCTAATGAAGCATCATTTTATGAATCAGATTCAGAATTAGAAGTAGGACTAACCTATACTGCAAACGCTATAGACATTGATTATAAGACACAGGAGTTTAGAGAGTTGATTACATCTTTAGAGGTAGATAGATCAAATGAGCAGTATCTTCAACTACCAAGTTCATTTAACGACGATATACGACTGTTAACATTGGAAATAACAAAAAATGCTGAATCAACCTATGACAAAATAATTGCAGTTGAACAATATCTAGCTGGTAATCACGTTTACACTAGGACACCCATTCAAAAACCAAGTTATTATGATTATATAGAATTTTTCTTATTCGAGTCACAAGAAGGATTTTGTACACATTATGCTTCTAGTATGGTTATTATGCTTCGTTCTATCGATATACCTGCAAGGTATGTTGTAGGATATGTTGTCGTCTCTCCAGAGTTTGATGACCGATACTATTTAGAGCCCGACTTTGATGGGCTAGGTGATGGTTTAGAAGAATCTGAGGTAACAACTTATTACGTTGATAAAGACCATTCTCACGCATGGGTAGAGGTGAAGTTTGAAGACTATGGGTGGTTGGAATTCGAACCTACCTCAAGTTATTACTCTAGTATGGCTATCGATGCAGAAGAAACAATTGAACCGACTGAACCAATTATAATTGACCATACTGATCCAGAGGAAACACCATCAGCACAAAAGCAAGTTTTAGCACCATACTTCCTTTTGATATTCCCATTAATCTTTGTCATTTATTTAGCCAATGCTAGAATAAAACTTACCGAAGAGGATAAAATACTAAAAGTATGGAAAAAGATCAAACGTAAAATAACAAGAAGACAAAAAATAATTTCTAAGAATGAAACTGCAAGAGAGTTTCTAAAACGTGTTAGATTGGACAAATCTATTTCTAATGAGATTATTAATTTATACGAAAAAACATGTTATTCAAACAACAAAACTTCAGAATCAGATTTGACAAGAATAAAAGAATTGTACAAACTCATTTAATATTATCTTTAGAATTTTCACTTTTAAAATACACTTTCCATGAATTAGGAATCCAGTAAGAAAACTAATCAAAGAAAGGAAAGAGACATGAAAAAGAACATAGAAGTATTCGATTATGCATCCGACATTATGAAATCTCTTCAGAAGGGAGTTCTTCTAACTACAAAAGTCGATGACAAAATAAATACAATGACCATTTCTTGGGGAAAACTTGGAATAGAATGGGCAAAAAAAATATTTATAGTTTATGTCCGTGAAAGCAGATATACAAAAACACTTTTAGATAAGAATCCGGAATTTACCATTAGTATTCCTATAGGTGAATTTAAAAGAAACATCTTGGGAATAGCTGGAACAAAATCTGGTAGAGATCTAGACAAGATTAAAGAACTTAACTTAACTCTAGAGCAATCAGTTAAAATCTCTGTCCCAGGAATTAAGGAACTTCCACTTACATTAGAGTGCAAGGTTATTTACAAACAAGCACAGGACCCTGATGAAATTAGTAAAGAACATTTAACTACATTTTATCCGCAAGATGTAATTAGTACTCACCATGCTGCTAACCGAGATTATCATACGGCATATTACGGTGAAATCGTTAGTGCGTATATTATCAAATGAAAAAGAATCGCATAATTTGCGATTCTTTTATTTTAAGATTTCTCTAACTTGCCAAATGCATTCTCTGTAATTTGAGCAGAAATATCAGCTGCCATACCACATCTTTGATATAAATCAGCCGCTTCACTTGCTACTTCAGATAATGTCAAGATTCCTCTTGCATACTTCAATAGAAGATAAACTAATTTTCTTATATATCCTTTTATCAACACCCTATAATTAACTCTCTATTTTGTAGAACTCACTGTCTGAATCGGAGACCACAAATATAGATGAAATTCTAATAACCTAATGTATACTATGTTAGAAGGAGTGAATACAATGAATCAACGAGAACTACAACAAAATATTATTAATTTTAGAATTCAAAAAGGGTTAACTCAGAAACAACTAGCATCAGAGTTAAACTACTCAGACAAAGTAATCAGTAAATGGGAACGAGGAGAAAGTTTACCCAATGTAGAAGTTTTATCTGAACTGGCATCATTCTTTAACACAAGTGTTGACTTCCTCATTGGTAGAAACGAGAATAACTTTTCAATAGACCATGAAATTTTAAAACTTGAGTCAATCAAAACAGAGAGTCCATCGTTTTTAGAACTTTTGTTTATTTTGCCATTCGCAATGTTTGCAGGAGCATCTGCGATATCAATTCATTCACTATTTAGTCCGTCATTTTTTTTACTAGGTATCTCAATAGTGATTTATTCTTTTATACTAGCGAAATCTACATTTGAAACACAATATAAAGGAAATCAGATCAAAGTTAAAAACAGAGCGTTTAAAGTAACCATATACGTAAATGATGAAGTTGTCCTTGTGGATAAGTCGGTGTTTAGAGTAAACCCTGTAAGAGAGATCATATATGATCAACTTACTTTCAAATTTGAATTTAAGAATGCAACTTCCATTAAGTGCAACATCTATGTTATAGACAAACAAAAAAGGGTTAGCACTTACTAACCCATTTCATTTTTTTAAGGCATCTTTGCTGTTCGTTTCACAACAGTACTACTAACAACATTCTAGCTATTTTTTATATTTATTAACCATCTCTATGAAACTTATAACACGTTCATATAAATACCCTTGGAATCCTTTGCAGCCAACCGACTTAAGATACTCATATTGCTCCATTGTTTCTATACCCTCAGCAATACAATCTATATCCATCTCACGACTCAATGAAGTAATTGACTCTACAATTTTTCTTGTTTTTACTGATTGCAAGTTCCACACAAACTCTCTATCAATCTTGATTGTGTCAATCGGAAGTTTGCTGAATGTATCTAATCCCGAAAATTGTTTCCCAAAATCATCCATCAAAATTCGAAATCCCATTTCCTTCAGTTTTTTAAATATAGTATAATAATCATCTATTGTACCCAATGAAATACTCTCTGTTACTTCAATCTCAATACTACTTGGTTTCATCAAGTTTTTACTCACTAGTTTAGTAATATAATTTAGAATCCCTGATCTTAATGAAACACCAGACAGATTTATTGCTATTGGTACTTCAATCCCATTCTTTTTGAATACTTTTTGGTACTTAAGCACTTTCTTTATTGCAAACCTATCGATGCTAAGTATTGTGCCATTATTCTCAGCAGCTTCAATGAATCCAGATGGTAAATATGGTGTTTCTGCATCAGTTAATCTCAAAAGAGCTTCCATTCCTATCAAACAATCATCTTCAAAGGAAAACTTAGGTTGAAAATGAATGTCTGCACTTTCATCTAAATCAATAGTCTTACTTTTTTGATCAAATCGTATCATCTGTTTCAAATAGTATTCTTTTTTGAAATCATAAAATGAAAATCCAGCTTTTCCTGACAACTTAACATCATACATAGCTATATCTGCATATTTAATTGAATCTTCTATAGAATTTGGACTTGATGATATATATGCTCCAATTGATAGTGATATTTTTATTTCAATGTCATTTAATTTAAATGTATCATCGAATGTTGATAAAAGTTCCATTAATGTATTTGATATAACCTCTTCATCAACTTCTTTAATAAATACTATAAACTCGTCTCCACCCCATCTTAGAATAATCTCTCCTTCAAAGGCTTCTTTAAATACTCCTGTAAGTGATACTAATAATTCATCACCAACTTTATGCCCATACGTATCATTAATATACTTAAAATCATCAATATCAATAAAAAGACAAGTATATTGTTTATACATTTTGTTTTCTATTTCGTCTATAAACTTTCTACTTGGGATGTTGGTTAATTGATCATTGTAAACCATATTCCTAATTTCTCTTACCAAATTTCTAAGTAAAAAGATGAGGACTATAGTTATTCCTATAATTAATGCTAAAGAAGCAAAAAACACTGCATCTAATTTATATATAAATAATTCCTTACTTAATATATAAGAATCTTTATAGGAAAAAGTGATTTTCCAGTCAAACTCTCCCGTCTCCACTAGTTCCTCTGCAACTATTGCATTTACATGATTCTCTCCTAGTATCAATCTATTATTAGAATCAACTATCTGAAAATTATAAATGGCACTCGTTTCATCTTCAATAGAGCCTAAAACAGTCTCGCTTTTTACCACAATGTTCACCAAGGAGGTAAAATCACCCTCCGAAAATAACGGATATCGAAATACTATTATACTGTTCCCAGGTTCAGTTCTCATTTCGTAGGGTCCGTTTATTTGTGGCTTACCTGTAGTTATAGCCGCATAAACGGCATCTCTAACATCCTCTCTTTCATCGTTCAATAAATCATGATTTAATATCACATCTTGCGTAGGCGGATAGACATATGTCTGTATTCCTAAAGGAGCTATACTAAAATTATAGATTTGGTCTTTTTCTAAGAAGCCTTCGGCAAATAGATCAATGTGATCAATGTCTTCCTCAATGTTTTCCAAAGAGTTCACAAATATTACAAGAGTTTGCAATCCATCAAACATATTATCTATTTGTAACTGTACATTATTTGTAAGTTGTCTTTTTCCTTCTGTTTCCTTCTCAAGCCATAAGTCCGAAATATAACTTTGCGCTACAAATGCAAAATAAAACCAGCCTAAAATAGCAACAAATATCGCACCATAGATCGCTAGTTTAGTTCTAAGTTTTATCATTTATTTCACCGTCCATATCAATTGTGAAAAGACAAATAAAAGAGTCAAAAACATTAGCTTGAATAATTGCAGTTCAGCCAGCATAACTACTGTCTTAGCTCTGTAACTTTGCGTATATATATTTCTATATATTTGCCAATTTCCTTTATATTGTACCATAATTTTAGTATTACCCCTATGCAGCAGGGTACATGCTCCATCTGAAAATTTAAAAAAATCGGAATCATTACAGGCCCTTTCCAGTATAATATGAAAGATTTACGCTACAGATATTTTGTCTTCGAGGAATGCACACAAAACTTTTTTACTGTCTTTTCTATGATGTCTCCATAGCTGGTATATGGGTGAACTACATCTGCTAAGTCACATATACTTATTCCCCTATTAAATTAATATCCAACCTGATTCATATATTCTCCAGCTCCATTCTTCCATAAAGTCATAATATTCGCGGAGTTATTATAAACAGTCCTTATACATGAATAATCCTTACTTAGTTCCAAAGATATAATAAAGACCCCTCAGAGAGTTTGATGGGTCTTCATAAAAAGTTCTCTTGTTAGAATATTGGTTTGTTGCATGGTTTCACCAATACCCAGAATTCTTTTTTATCTATATAAAAAATGCAGAACTACGCAATCGAGATATTATTGGTCTTGGAAGTCATGATTAAAGATCCTTTTGGTATGACCTTAAGGACAGACTTACTTTTTTCTTTTGTACGTGAAAATACAACAACCTCTTTTGTAAAGAGGTCTTTAGTGTCTATCTCCCTCACCAAATACTTATAGTTCAAACTTTGAAGTTTTTTCACCATTACAATAAACGTTTCCTCAGATTCAGGAATAATTGTAATTCCTTCTATATACTCCTTCTTTTTATTTGCAGTAAAAAGTATACCTGCAGTTCCTATGATTCTTGCACTTGTATAAACAATAGCAAATTCAAATCCCTTATCACTAATAAGGATTACAAAGATAAACGTATCTATCCCTATTAATAATAACGATATCCAGTTCTTATAGTCTCGAATAGTAATCTTTGCTAATGCCCCCATCGACATCATTATTAATGTTAGTACAAACGTTTGTAGTAAATCCATTCCTTTTCCCCCTAAAAACTAAAATTCAACTCAAAAAAGACTTATTACAAAATAAAAGACTTCTTTCATCAGAGTGGTAATTCATTATACCATTCTCCAATATTTTGAGGTCACTTCTGTATAAAATTATACAACTTAGGATGCCTATCCCTACACCCACAAAAGGGTTATAAATAGTATTTTTTGTATCCCTTACATAGAAAGCAGTGCCAATTTATCACTAACTCATGTTAATTTCACAGTTGGTAGTGAACAACTAGATATTACCGCATTCAAGGATGATAAATCATATCAAATTTTCAAAACACATCACCTGAAAACTAAGGTTATTACTGCTAGTATAGAAAATCCTATTCACGTTATTAAAGTTGCACTGGTTGGAGCAGATATTTCTACTGTCGTATATCCTTTTTATTTGTTAACGCATAAAAAAGGCTCCCCTCATTAGAGTGATGGTTTATTGTACCATTTCTCCAATATTTGGAAGCCATTTCATGTCATAATGGGGCGACTGAAAGTGACTATCACTGATTCACGCCTTCTAAAAAAAAATCTATGGAATACAATTGAACAATATAATCATACAGCTATTTTCATTATACTGAAGAATATATAGAGAAAAAAGTAGTCCTAACTTGTAAATAAAAAAGGCTAAAATTATTAGCCCTCAAGGATTATTTTATATGCTAGTGACACCTTCCACTACCTGAACCAAATCTAGATCCATTATACATACTTCCATATCCCCATAACCCAAACTCTTCAGAGATAGCTAAATGAACTTCTTCCCACTTAGTAATCAATTCCTCTTCTGTCAATTCCGACCAGTTCTCAGCATTTACTAGATTGATTAACTCCGTCATTTCTTCTCTTTCCAACATGTATTCAATCATGTAGGTGTTCATCATATGATTATCATCCAATATGTATATTAGTTCATCCAATAGTACTTGTTGATTTTCTTCAGTCTCTGAATAATACGAACGATCCTCGATAAATTCAGCTAGTTCAATCATAGAGTTTATCATATCTATTTCATCATAAGAATCATTAAGGTATCCACTCATATGTCCATATCCACTTGAATATCCGATGCCACCCATGTGTCCATACCCACTTGAATATCCAATGCCACCCATGTGTCCAAACTCAATTCCTAATTCTAAAGCCTTTAAATCTAACAGTTCATAAATCTCTGCTCTTGCATCTCTTCTTTCCTCTAAACTCATATTGTCCCAGTCGTAGGCTTCAAATAATCCATCCCTATAGATGAAGTACTCATCCAACTCCTCATCACTATTTTCAAACATTTGTCCAAAGTCATTCAAATATTCTGTATTGTTATTCATCATTCCATTTTCTGCATTATCTAAAACAAAAAATCCTGTAACCATTGAGGCCACAATCATAATTACTTTTATCATTTGCTAATTTCCTCCTTTATCTTGTTGTACTCTTCGATAGTAATTTCACCTTTAGCTAGCCTCTCATCCAACGTATTGTTAGATTTTCCACTGCTAAATAAATCCTGTTTATCATAAATGACTATGATAATAACAATTATCAATATAAACCAAATTATCATCATGATTTCGATCCTCCTATCGCTCTTTTCACTCTCTCATATTCTTCTATAGATATTTCACCAGATGCAAGTCGGTTATCTAGAATTTTATTTGAGTTTGTTTTCGAGTTCTTTGACTCGAATATAAAAAGCACTACTATAATAACTATTACAGCTGCTAACAAATAGACAACAATATTATTATAATTGTAAAAGTTGTGCATCATATGCATTCCTCCATACGGAGTTAAGAATTGTGTGAGCAATACTATTACTGCGCCAACTCCTAAGACGATTAATATATTTTTCATGTCTTCCTCCTAATTAACTATACTAATAGATTGTGAACAAACTATGAAGAAAATGTAACAATTGCGGTAATTCCAACTTCTTGTTTCTGAAGGGTAATATCTCCATTCATTTCATTCATAAGTGTTTTTGCCATGTATAGCCCTATCCCTTTGCCATTTTCATGTCTAATAACTGCCGCCTCTGATCTAAACTCACTTGAAAATACATTCTCAAGATCAGCACTACTGATTCCTATTCCTTGATCAGAAACAGTAAGTTTAACTTCCTTATCATTTGTGAGTTTCACATCAACGATTGTGCCTTGATCTGAATAGTAAAATGCATTTGATAACACATTTTGTAAGATACGATTTATCGTGTCCTGATTGCCTGACACATAAACTCCTTCGTCAATAGAACTTTTAATCGTTATAGACTTTGTCTTATATATAACTTTATACTTATTTAGAAGTTTAGTGATTAAACTTGATAAATCGACTCTTTGACCAGAGGTTTGGTCACTTACAAGAGATTCAACTAATCTGGTATTATAATCAACTTCATCTAATAGCTCTACTATTTCAGATTCACTTATCTCCATTCTTCCAAGTAAGTACCCTTCAAGGTAACTTTTAATTACTGTCAAAGATGTATTTAAGTCGTGATTTAAAGCTTGCAATCTTTCTTTTTTGAGCAGTTTAGATTCCTGTAACTGCATACTGACACGATGAAACTCTAAGTAAACGTTATTAAACTCTTCAAAAGTAAACGACTGAAACTCCTTATCTTCCGACATGGCATAAATCAAACTGTCCATATCGTTTAACATTATTCTCGTTTTATTTCGATTCATTATGTAAAATATATAGATCCCAATTATAAACACAATCAAAAAGCTTAAATTTGTAGTAATAAATAACAAATTCGTTAACACCGTGTTTGAAGAACTACTACTATCGATACGAACTATAATCCTACCTTCATCGATACTGTACTCATTGTAACCTTCAAGTTCGGTTTTAGATTTAAATACTAGCTCCTCTGAATAATAGAGATTAATAAATGTATTTTGAATGTGGCCGAAGTGTTCTGCATACTCCACTGCATATTCAATTCCGTTTTCAGAGTAAATGTGTTCAAAAATCTTTACAAACTCATCCTCTTCTTGCAGTGTAGACTCTGTTACGTACACCTTATTTATATAGTATAGCCCAAGATTAAGAATAATAAACATTACAGAAAAATACAGGATAGTACTTTTCATCATTCTAGAAATATACGAACTAAAATTATTCATCTAACTCACCTACAAACATGTACCCAAGCCCGTATATGGTTTTGATGTATCTCGGATTTTTAGTGTTATCATTAATTTTTTTTCTGATATTTTTGATATATACATCAATAATACGATCATATACGTCAGATGCATTTCCGAAACAATGATCCAGCAATTGCTCTCTAGAGAAAATTCTATTTCTATTTCCTGTTATGTACAACAAGATTTTATATTCATTTGAGGTCAATTCAACCTGCTTTCCATTTAGTTTAACTACATTTATATCCTTCATAATCTCTAGTTCAGAATTATAAAATGTGTTTCCCTCAGTTGATGGAGTTCTTGAAAGAAAATTATTCACCTTCAAAATAAGTTCTTTTGTAGAAAAAGGTTTAGTAAGATAGTCATCTGCGCCTACTTTAAGTCCCGTAATCCTATTATCCAAATGAATTTTTGCTGTAAGAATTATTATAAAGCATTTCGATGTTTTCCTCACTATTTCAACAAATTCTTCACCTTGAATACCTGGCAGCATTAAATCTGTAAGAATCAAATGAATTTCATTCTCCTTAAATATTTCGAGTCCTTCTTCTGCTGAAAAAGCAGAAAAAACTTTATGTCCTTCCTGCTTTATATACTTAGTAAGAATATTGTTCACTTTTCGATTATCTTCAATAATCAGAACTTTTTTCATCCCATCACCTCAACGCATTTTATCATATTTACACAATACCATCGACTTGTGTCTCTCCTCCAACTATTCGAATTACCAGTCTATTTGGTGCACATATAATCGATTTATTCCACGAATCTTTATTTATCGGTGCTTGTAGTACGTCCACCTTATCAGGACAGTCTGCCTCCACAACATCAACATACTCATCTTGAATTCTTACCTTATTATACCCAAGGTACTTGTATTCGATGGTTAAATCAAGTTCATCTGTTAGTTCAAAGTAATCAACAATGTCTCCGTTGTACGTTACTTCCACAAAATAATCCTCCGAAATTGACGAAAACTTTATTATTATAAGCGAAGTGACTGCTATAACTACAATTGAGCTAATAAGCCAAATATCCCCTGATCTCCCCTTAAGCGTGTTCATTCGATTCTATTCCAAATATATCTAGTATTTCCAAAATATCTCCACAAGGCCCTTTGTAATGTACTTCTAAAACACTATTTTTAAATGATATTGCATTTGCCTCAATTCGTTCTAGTATATCCATCAACTCCTCATACGTTTCGTGAGAGCTAATACGAACTAAATGGACTTTTTTTTCTTCGCTATAATTTAAATCAACCAAATACCCTGCTTTTTCTACAGCCCTTTTTGCAATCTTAAAATCCCCTTCTTCATTAGATAGTTCAATAATATCATCTAGCATATTGAAATCAATATATTCAAATCCTACCTGTCTAAGTTCTGCTTCAATTTTAAGTCTGCAGTGCCCACAAGCCATATTTTTTATTCTTATTTTCATTTTTCTAGTTGTGTAGTAGTTATACATGTTGGATCCCCACTATAAGTGGATATAAATGACGTATTAGACATATTGCCATATTCAATCGTCATTACTGCCTTCATATCGCGTGGAAGCCATAACTCAAAGAATCCATTTTTCAATGTACTTACATATTGTTCAACTACTACCTCTTCTTTTTCGCTTACTATTTTCACAAAAAACTCTTCTTCTTTTAATTCCCCGCTACAACCTGTAGCACTGTGAATAAGTCAAGGATGTGTATTCTCAATATAGGGTGCTACTGCAAAGTAGAATTGCTCACTACTTAAATCAATAGTGTATTCTTCTTCACTGTTTTTAGCGACAATCCTATCATCGTAAACTGCCACGGAATAATTTCTTTGTAGACCATAACCATTGCCAATTTGATTTAGAACATCCCTTGGAGTTGTTCCTAAGGAATCAATCTCCTCTTGTAAACTTTCTACAGTGGCTTTTTCACAACCCATGAGTAACAACACAAATGCTAAAACTAATATTTTCTTCATAATCCACCTCTCTATTAAGAGTAGTACTTAAATGTAAATGAATTATGAATGATCTCATATTTTATTCACAATTATGGATAATACTTTGTAAGGAGGTATTTATGAAAAAAATATTCATATACATTGCTGTCTCATTAATTATTTTAGTTAAATTCTATTACTACAACTTGTCATATGAGAGGGAACTTATTATACTCAACGACAAAGAGTACTCAATGATAATAGAGACTATAAACTTAGAGGTGATTGAGATTACTTTTGAAGTATCCATTCACAAAGGCGAACTAGAAAACGACTTGACGGAGTTAATCAACATCTATCATAATGACCAACTAGTGAACTTCAATGACCTTGAGATTATCTCAAGTGGCTCAGATCATCACAAGTCACTTACTTTATTTTTGCCTAATACATTTGGGAAAGATGATATTACAATCGAGTTCATAGAAGGAGATGAGATAATAAGTATAATCTCAAAGTCTGTATAATGAAGTTAACCAAAAGACTTCTAATAAGTTTTAGTCCATTTATTATTTTCACTACAATTATGCTATTATTTAATCCATATTCTATATATGTTTCAGAACTTGGTAGAATGAAATGGTGGATAATACTGTTAAACACACTCTTTGCGTTGCAGTACAATTTGGCGTATGAGATTAAACATAGTCCAAATGACGCTACAATCAGTGGTACAACGTCAAGTATTTCTATGGCAGCTTGTTGTACTCAACATATCATTGAGTTCTTTCCATTGTTAGGTGCATCACTCATAACATCTTTCGTTGTTTCAATTCAAAATGAACTCTTTCTCTTAGCACTAATTATAAACTGTGTTGGCTTCCTCCGAATTATTAAATCAGTTGAGTCACTTAAACACAGTAGTGTACTTCTATCATTAATACAAAGAATAAAATATAGATATTGGAAGTATATTTCATTGGTACTTATTCTTAGTGCATTCATACTTATTCAATAAAAAAATAAAGCACATACTATGTATGTGCTCATTTTAAAGTATTTCCTAGCCTGTATCCAATATCTTCTAGCATGTAACTCACTTTTCTTAAATCCAACGGGTGTTCAACCTCTGCTGATACAATACCCTTAGATAAGTCTACATCTACCTGAATTACGCCTTTCATTTTTTCAAACTCAATTTTTACATGTCTGGAACATTCCCCACATGTCATTCCGTATACTTCATATATTTTCTTCATATTATTCCGCCTTAAATTTCTTCAACCTCATCGCATTCAATAACACTGAAATTGAACTAAAACTCATAGCCGCTGCAGCAAACATTGGGTTCAATCTAGGTCCACCAAAGATGTAAAGAACACCAGCTGCTAAAGGGATTCCGGCAGTGTTATATGCAAAAGCCCAGAATAAATTTTGTTTTATGTTTTTAATTGTTTGATGACTAAGCTTAACTGCTGTTACAACATCTAATAAGTCACTTCTCATCAAAACAACATCTGCTGATTCTATTGCCACATCTGTACCAGAACCAATTGCAATTCCTACATCTGATTGTGCTAATGCTGGAGCATCGTTTATTCCATCCCCTACCATTGCAACTATTCTGCCATTAACCTGAAGTTTTTTGACTTCATTTGCTTTATCTTCTGGCAATACTTCAGATAGCACTTGATCTACTCCAACTTCTTTTGCAATAGCCAGAGCTGTTCTTTTGTTATCACCAGTAATCATTGCTACTTCAATTCCCATTTTATGTAGTCTTTCAATCGCTTCCTTACTACTGTCTTTAACTTTATCAGCAACTGCTATCACACCAATTAATTCTTTGTTGGTAGCAATAAACATCGGTGTTTTTCCAGCGGTTGCTAGCATGATTCCGTCTTCCTCAGCTTTAGATGAATCAATATTCTGATCGTTCATTAGTTTTTCGTTACCTAAGAAATATATTTGTCCTTCATACTTAAACTTAATTCCATGGCCAGGTATCGCATCAAAGTCAGTTACATCTTTCAATGTCAGCTGTTTTTCTCTTGCCGCTCTGACAATCGCTTCTCCTAGGGGATGTTCGGAATTTCTTTCCGCAGAAGCAGTAATTGCTAGGATTTCTTCTTCTTTATGTCCATAAGCAATAACATCAGTTAACTCTGGTCTACCTTCCGTAATTGTACCTGTTTTATCAAATACGATTACCTCAATTTTGTGTGCTGTTTCAAGTGCTACTCCACTTTTAATTAAAACACCGTCTTCAGCACCCTTACCTGTACCGATCATTATAGCTGTTGGAGTTGCCAGCCCTAATGCACATGGACATGCAATTACTAAAACAGCTATGAACATAGTTAATGCAAATACCGATGTACTACCACTTAAGTACCACGCTACGCCTGATACAATAGCAATAATTATTACAACAGGTACAAAATATCCGCTAATTACATCGGCAAGTTTCGCAATTGGTGCTTTTGAACCTTGTGCTTCTTCAACTAACTTTATGATTTGCGATAATACTGTGTCTTTCCCGACTTTCTCCGCTTTGAACCTTATCGCTCCAGTCTTATTCATACTAGCACCTACAACCTTATCCGAAACGCCTTTATCAACCGGAATGCTTTCACCTGATATCATTGATTCATCAATTGTTGTATAACCATCGACTATCACACCATCAACAGGTACTTTTTGACCAGGTTTTACTAATACAATATCACCAACAATTACTTGATCA
>PPCM01001094.1_pt1 | contig 14224 bp, 16 predicted proteins | sample 1555541 | NCBI WGS metagenome assembly PPCM01 (sample SAMN05284479, study PRJNA326546) | Marine sediment metagenome, whole genome shotgun sequencing project. | isolation source: marine sediment | place: Germany: Wadden Sea | collected 2012-09-05 | reverse complement strand
TTCACGTCTAATTGGATCAAATCCACTTAGAACTACTGCTTCTGGTGTATCATCAATAATTAAATCTACACCTGTTAATGCTTCAATGGTACGAATATTACGACCTTCACGACCGATAATTCGACCTTTCATTTCGTCATTCGGCAACTGAACTACTGATACAGTTCTTTCACTTGTAACGTCTTGTGCGTATTTTTGAATTGCTGTTGATAACAATTGTTTGGCGTTTTTGTCTACAACTAATTTCGCCTTTTCTTCCTCTTCCTTGATGTAAGCTGCGATTTCTCCAGCCATTTCATCCTCTACTCGCTTAAAGATTAAATCTCTAGCTTGGTCTACTGAGAATCTTGCGATCTCTAATAATTTTGTGTTTTGGTCCTCAATTAATTTATCTAGTCTCGTATTTTTGTCTTCTAAAGATTGTTTTTTGCGCTCGATGTTTTCTTCTTTTTTGTCAATATTGGATTCACGTTTGTCTAGATTTGAACTACGTCTATCTAGAGTTTGTTCACGTTGTAATAACTTGTTCTCTGTTACTTCAACTTCCCTTTTACGTTCCTTTATCTGTTTGTCTGCATCAAGTTTAAGATTGTGGATATCTTGCTTTGTTTCAAGCAATGTTTGCTTCTTATTCTTTTCTGCAACTTTTCTGGCGTCTTCAATCAAAAGATCGGCTTCTTGACGGGCTTTTATAATACCCTTATCACCGATATAGATACTTAGGAAAAATCCTAATAACGTACCTAAAGCTAAAAATACAATACCAGTCATAATTGGGACAAAATCGATTAACATATTAATCATATTTTATCTCTCCGTTCTTGTACATTTTTTAACTTCATTCTATTTTTATTCATTTAACATAAATTAATTATGAGTAGAAACTGTTTTCAACTATTTAATTATAACTGTAAACCCCTTAAAAAGTCAATGAATATAAGTTCAAACAAGCGATTATTTCAAGATTATTTGTAAGTGTTTGTAAAGAATGTGGAAAAAATAAAAAAGTTAAGCATTAAATGCCTAACTTTTCTCTTATTTGAGTTTCTAATGAGTTTAATAGTTCTTCATTTTCAAGTAAATATTTCTTAACATTCTCTCGACCTTGTCCTATTTTATCTCCATTATAGCTAAACCATGATCCAGATTTTTGAATTAATTCTTCTTCCACTGCAAGATCAATGATTTCTCCAACTTTTGAAACACCTTTACCATAGACAATATCTACTACCAATGTTTTAAATGGTGGAGCTACTTTATTTTTTACTACTTTCACTTTTGCTTTATTCCCAACAATATCTGTTCCAAGTTTGATTTGCTCACTACGTCTAATTTCTAATCTAACAGAACTATAGAATTTCAGAGCTCTACCACCAGGAGTAGTTTCTGGGTTACCAAACATAACTCCAACTTTTTCTCTAATTTGATTGATAAAAATTGCAATGGTTTGTGATTTACTGATTACACCACTTAATTTACGCATTGCTTGAGACATTAAACGAGCTTGTAATCCAACATGGCTACTACCCATATCTCCTCTTATTTCAGCCTCAGGTACTAATGCTGCAACACTGTCGATTACAACCATATCAATTGCTCCACTTCGAATTAGCGCTTCAGCGATCTCCAATGCTTGTTCCCCTGTATCAGGTTGAGAAAGAATCAAGTTGTCAATATCAACACCTAGTGCTTTTGCATAGTTTGGATCAAGTGCATGTTCTGCATCGATAAATGCCGCATATCCTCCAGCTTTTTGTGCTTCAGCAATTGCATGAAGAGCAAACGTTGTTTTCCCTGAACTCTCCGGTCCATAAACTTCAACAATTCTTCCTTTAGGGTATCCACCGATTCCCAATGCTTTATCTAATAAAATACTACCACTTGAGATAGTTTCAATTTGTCGATCTAAATTATCATCACCTAGAACCATTACCGATCCTTTACCATGTTGTTTCTCAATTTCTTTAATTGCTTGATCTAATATTTTTCTACGATCTTTCGTTGCCATTCGTAATCCTCCTTAGTTTGCTATAAGTATAGTACTAATAAGTTTCTTATTTTTCTTACATTGATTTTGTTAAAGTTTCTTTGTTTTTGATGAAGTAATCTACACCACTGACGATTGTTAAGATTACACCAACATATAATACCCAAATCCCAATATCTCCTAAGATTTCAAGGTAAGGCCCTAAAAGTAATAAAACCAAAGCCACCATCGTTGATGCTGTTTTATATTTTCCTAGGTTTGAAGCTGCGATAACATTTCCTTCACCTACACAGATTAATCGAATCCCTGTTACAATAAATTCACGACTTAAGATAACGATAGGAATCCAAATTCCAATTGATGGAATCCCGGATAAGTTAAACGGATTTGTTAATACTAATAATGCTGCCATTACAATTAATTTATCTGCTAATGGATCTACAAATTTTCCGAAGACTGTTACCAAATTGTTTTTTCTTGCAATGTAACCATCAAGAAAATCTGTAATTGACGCGACTGCGAAAATTGGTGCTAAGAAATACAAGTATAATCCGGTATTCCCTGTCCACTTTTCTAAGTAATAAAACAATACTAATACGGGCACTAAAACAACCCTAAACATGCTTAATTTATTTGGTAAATTCATATTAACACCTCACAAAATAGTATATCATAATTATACTTTATTCACAATTAATTTTCTTGTTTATTCAGTCTGTTCCCGACAATCATCAGCAAGATAAATCCGACAATAAACATCGCGGAAGAGAAATAGAATGCATAGATTGGTTCAACGTCGTACAAAACCCCACCAATTAGCGGTCCTAAAACCAATCCAACAGAATAAAACGATTGTCTTACTCCCATAATACTTCCATATTTTTCTCCTTCTGCAAAGGATGATATAAAGTGCTGTTCAAGTGGTGAATATAATGCTTTTAATACAATGTATAACATAAACCCAGTCCATAACGCTACCATAATATCGGTTTGTCTAAATACAACAAATATGATAATTGCGCTCAGTAACTGAATCAATATCATCACATGAAAATCTTTCTTTAGTTTAACAACTACAGGCACAATAAAAATCATGGTTAATAATGATACGATTCCAGTTGCTCCTACAAAATTCCCAATCGCAGATGGATCATAACCTGAGTCATTCATGAATACTTCAATAAATTTGGATACTACAATTGCACCAAGAGTAACAAACGTCAAACTCACTAGAAACAATAGTAATTCTGCATTTAATTTTGTGATCCCTTTAAGGTTTGTAATAAAGTTTCCACGACTTTCCTTTGGTGCCCCGTTTTTCTTCTCTTTGATAAAGAAGAATATGAATAATGCATGGAATATATTTAAAATTGATTGCAACAAGAATACATAACGATAATCACTTGTATTAAAGATATTGATTAAAAACACATTTCTTGTCAAAACTCCAGCGAAATAATAACCAACACTACTCCCAAGTACAAATAACCCTTGATACCATCCGAGAAACATTTTTCTCATTTCTTTTGGGCTGTGTTCTACCAAATGAGACATCAGTAACGTGATACTAGCACTTACACCAACACCACTCATAAAGCGGTATAGAACCATCAAGTTTTTATTGGTTCCAAATCCAAATAAATATTGCCCTAAACTATATAACAATAATCCAAAAAACATATAATATCTTTTTTGAGATAAGTCTGCTAAGATTCCCCAAATTGGTGCTCCTACCAATAACCCAAAACTCATTGCGGCAAAAAAGATACCGAAGTAATAATCCGGTATTCCTAAGTCACTTACCAAAGCGGGAGTAACTGGATGTCCTAAGTTATGAATTACTCCTTGCATAAAGTATACAAGAAATACGATTCCAACTGGACTGAATATCATATTTTTAAACTTTTTGAAATTCATAATGTGCACCTCATTTTGTTTTAATTTAGTATACCGAATTTTACCATTTAATACAACTTATATGTTACAATAATTAGAGGGGTGATACTCATGAAATATTTTATCTCGGTTATACTACCAATTATCTTAATATCAGTTGGAATATATTATTCATTCCATGTCCAAAGAAAATACTATTCTAGATGGCACAAAGAAATCTCTTTAAAGGGATTTGCAATCTATATTTTCCCTACATTTATTAAGAGTTTAATCATTTATTCATTAATCATTGTAATTCATAATAGTGCTCACACAGATTCTTATGTTGAACTGATTTTAATGGTTCTTGTATTCTTTGTCTTCTCCGTTGTTCAAAGTGCGTATTCACTTAGTGCGTTCTTATCACGTGGAGAATCGTTACTATACACTGTTGCTAATTACTATAAAGACAAAGGGGAACGAGTAGATAAATTCTTTAATCGTTTATTGGATTTGGCTGCCGGTGCTGGTAGTCTATTAGTTAGAATTTTAATCATTATTGGTTTTATCATTGTGTTTATCCCAAATATATCATTGTTCATCACAACGAATATTCTGTATTTCTTGTTGTTTATTCTGTTGGTCGGATTATCTTTGATCATGAACAATATTCTATATTTCGGATTAATCAGTTTAATGATTTTCCAAATAGAACCTGTATCCATGACATTTACTGATATTAACTATCCTGTAATGATTCTTTCATACTTAGTTATATTAGTCGGATTATCAATGGAAAACAGACTAGAAAAGAAAATGTTCTTTATCATTAATATCCTAGAGGTGAAAAGATTAAACTTCAAACTCGGTTACACAAAAATAAAAGATACAAAACAGTATGTCTTGTATCAAAATCAAGTAAATCATTATTATTACGTTTATTTTCGTCAAATTGGACTTGTCGTCGTATACTATTGTGACTTCAAAGTCGAGTTATCTGGTTATGTAATAAAATATATGGTTAAACAAGGAAAAAGAGCTCTACTCACGAACAATTACCAAGTGAGCTAGGAGCTCTTTTTTTATTTCTTCCCTGTTAAGTTGATTATACTTTGTTGTCATAAACTCTAAAATGATATCAAAAAAGAACACAAATACTGATTGTAGTTCTTTAAAACTAAACGTCTATATGCAATTAAAAAACCTCTAATACAGAATTGTATTTGAGGTTTTTTTGATTACTCATAAAAAACATTGGATAAGTATGTTTGAAGTTCTTTTGTTTTCGGATTGTTCAATATATCTACATCGCCAGCTTCAATGATTTTACCATCTTCCATAAAGATAATGTAATCAGCAGCTTTTTTGGCAAACAATATTTCATGAGTTACAATTATGAAATTCATATGTTCTTCACGAAGTTTTAGAATCGTGCTTAACACTTCTTGTGTTAACACTGGGTCTAAGGCACTTGTTGGTTCATCTAAAAACATTACTTCAGGATTAATTGCAAGTGATCTTACAATACTTACTCGTTGTGCTTGTCCACCACTTAACTGAGATGCATGTTTATTTGTGTGATCCTGAAGATCAAAATGAGTTAATAAATCAATTGCTTTCTTGTTTGCATCTTCTAGATCAATGTTGTGAACTTTCTCTAAAATCAAAGTGATGTTCTCTAACACTGTCAAATGTGGAAACAGACTATGTGATTGAAACACGAATCCGACTTTTTTGTAGTAATCTGCTGGATTTGTTTCCGTTAGATTGATGTTATTAATGGTAATATCTCCGCTGTCTGGTTTTTCAATCAAAGACAGTTGTCTTAATAATGTACTCTTCCCTGCTCCACTCGGGCCAATTATCGCAATTGCCTCTTTATCACTAATGTGACAATTAATATCTTCTAGAATCATTTTACCATCATAAGTCTTATTTACATCTTTAATGATTAACTCCATGATGTCACCCTCTTTTCAAAGTATTTTGTTAATCGAATCAGTGGGATTGTAATGATTAAGTACATCAAAAACATTAGTAAATATCCTTCCACAACAGCATATGTTCTACTTTGTGCAGTTGTTACAGAATTATAAAGTTCTGGTACACTAATAAAATTCAATAAACTAGATCCTTTTACGATAAAGGTTAAGTTCCCAATTAGTGGTGGTATGATTACTCTTAATAATTGAGGGAAGATGATGTAACGATATTTTTGGTATGTTGTAAAACCAAAAACTGTCATTGCCTGTTTTTGATTTTCATCAATTGTTTTCATCGCTCCTTCAAATACATTTTTCATGTAAGGTGCCATAAAAAGTGATAACGTGACCGTTCCCATAATTAGTGGATAATCAAGTTTAAAGGGAACACTTATAAGATAATAAACGACGATTAAAAATACAACCAGAGGTGATCCAAATACGATTTCATTGAATATATAACCAATATATTTCAAGAATAAAACATTTGATTTCGTTAGTAAGTAAAGGACAAAACCAAAGATTATGCTAAGTAATAAACTAACTACGGAAATACCGATTGTGTATAGCCAACCTTTCCATATGATGTTCATGTAGTTGCTTAATTTCGATAAATTAAAGTTGTTTCTACCTGGGTAGTTTATTACTATTATAGCAATAATAGCCCCATAAAATAATAGGGCTATTGCGGAATTAATTGTTTTATTTGTCTTTAGATTATTCTTCATCTTTTAAGTAGAAATCAAGTCCTTGTCCCTCAAGACCGTACTCAATTACTGCATCATATTTTTCACCTAAACGGTCATATACCCCGTCTTCTTCATTACATATTGCGATAAACTCATTTAATTGAACTAGTAACGCTTCGTTGCTTTTACTTACTCCCATTCCAATTGGAGAATATGTAATTGCATCCCATAGTAATTCTGTAGAATCCATATTCGCTGCGTGGTATTCAACAGCGCTTGATGCACTTATAATAAATGCGTCCGAAGCACCTGAAACAATTTCAAGCACAGCTGCATTTGCGTCATTCACTTCTCGAATTACCGGGTTCAACGCTTCTTCTCTAGGAATTGATAAGCTTACAAAACTTTTTGGTCCGACAAACGTTACTGCATCTATTGCGAAGAGTTCTTCTTTTGAAGTTACGTTATGTTCATCTTGAAAATCTTTATTTAATACCGTAATTAGTGGGAAGTAAAAATAAGGATCAGAGAACGATATTGATTGTTCTCGTTCTTCTGTGATACTCATTGAAGCTATGATTATATCAATTTGATTTGTCTCAATAGCTGTTATTAAACTTCCAAACTCTAAATCTACGATTTCAATTGTTCTGTTTAAATAAATTCCAAGTTCATATGCAAAGTCAACACTAATCCCAATTGGATCTCCGTTTTTGTCAATTGTTTCAAACGGTGCCCATTTTAAATCCATACCTACTTTTAATGGATCCTCAGGCGATAAATCTGTTGTTGGGTTGTTAGCGATAATGTCATCTAAAGGATTTTTCTCTACTTCATCACTGTTACAAGCAGTTAATCCGAATGACAATGCTAATACTGATAATACTAATAATATTTTTTTCATTTTTTCCACCTCTTATATTAATTATAAATTATTAAATAGTTTAATTACAAACAATACGATTATTTAATTAACGGTTTCACTGCATCAAAGTTACAAGCAATAAAGCAATCTCCACATGCGTCACACTTTAATGGATCTATTTCAAAGTGTGATTCACCTTTGCTTATCGCATTGAACGAACAGGCTTTGAAACAGGCTTGACAGTTCACGCAGTTGTCTTTAATAATCATTCCGCGGTTTGGATAGGTTGCTCCGTTAAACGTAAAACGAGTTCTAAGTAACTTGTGATCTCGACTTACTTTCTCAAAATCATAATCAAATACTTCCCCTCGTGCTTTGTAAATCACAAATGCGCGTAAAGCTGGGTATTTCAATATGTCGTTGTATCCCATCAAAAATTCGTTACTTGTAAGAGATTTCGCTTTGATGTATTCGGTATCTACTTCTTTTACATCACCTGTAACTCGAATAGAGTATCCTGGTTCGAATACCGGTAACCCATTTTCATCATGTGTCACTTCTGTTGGAGCTGCTAAGCCACATACAGAAACAGTTTTGTTTGTTTTCAATTGATGGTAAAACGGTTTTGTTGTCATTGTTCTAAAATATAGGCCTTGTTCATCCTCAGCAAAGAAATGAGCTATCCTTGTTTCCGGGTATCCATTGTCAATTGTTGCAAATGTTAACGACCCTATTTTATCAAATGCTTGATATACTTCTTTAATGTTCATATGATCCTCCTAAAAGTTACTTCCTAGTTTCATTAATGTACTTCTTAGATTCTCAATCTCTTCCTTTGAAAATCCATTATATTGCTTCTCATATACTGATTTAGATATTCCCATCATTACGTCGAAAACAGCTAATCCTTCTGTTGTAATTGAGACAACTTTATTCCTTTTATCATCTTGTTTGTATGATATTTCTACTAAATCATGTTTTTCTAGTTTTCTTACTAATGTTGTCATTGTTTGTGGTGATTTATTAATCTTTTGTGCTAACTCTTTGTAATTTAAACAATCAACATTATGTAGTTCCATTAGAATTGCGCCATGTGATAGTACAAGATGTCCTAATCCTTGTTTTTCCATTTCTTCTAACATAAACGCATTCATTTTTTGATATGCTTTTGCAAGCAATGTATATGTATTATCCATTGTTTTCCTCCTTTAGTACGATGTCGTATTAATATTACTACGGTATCGTACTAATTGTCAAGTAAATAAAAAAAAATACCCGAAATCGGGTATTTAATTAGTCTTCTTTAACGTTATGATATACTTCTTGAACATCTTCAATTTCATTGATCATGTTCATAAATTTATCAAATTGTTTTTGTGTATCTTCATTGATTTCTACGTAATCAAGTGGATACCAAGCTCGTTCTGATGAATCGATTTCTGCGCCTTCTTTTTCTAATGTTTCTGTGATTTTGTCCAAATCATATCCATCAGCTTCGATTTCAACTAATCCGTCTTCTTCTGATAAATCTTTAATGTCTAAATCAGCCATTAGTAATGTTTCAAGTACTGTTTCTTCATCCATTCCTTTTACTGTAACATATGATAAATGTTGGTAACTGTGTTCAACACTTCCAGCTACTCCTAATTTTCCACCTGTTTTTGTAAAGCAGTTCTTAACTTCTGATACAGTACGGTTTACATTATCTGTTAATGTATCTACGATAATCGCGATTCCGCTTGGACCGAAGCCTTCATAACGGATTGGAGTATAATCTTCTCCGATTCCTTTTTCTGCTTTTTGAATGTTTCTTTTGATTACGTCAGCAGGTACTTGGTCTTTTTTTGCTTTATCGATTAAATGTTTTAATGAAAGGTTCGCATCAGGATTACTCCCACCTTGTTTTGCCACCATGTAGATTTCTTTTCCGTAACGAGAATATAATTTACTTTTCTTTAACATTGTTTTTGCCATTGCGGCTTTTCTTACTTCAAATTTACGTCCCATAATATCACCTTTTTTTGATTTTTACCAAAATAATTATATATTAAAATGGCTATTTATTCAACATCTTCTTTGATTAAACTTGTTCTAAGTGGCTCTAACTTCACCAATTGTTTTTTATAAAGTGTACCTAGCGCTCTTTTGAATGCACTTTTTGACATATTGAATCGTTGTGTAATTTCTAATGCATCTGATTTGTCTCCATAAGGCATTTCTCCTCTGTTGCTTTTCATATACATTAGTAAGTATTCACTGTCTTTATCAATCATAATTTCTTTCTGTTCTATGATTGTTCCATTGTATTTAAAGTTTCCTTTATCAATTGTTATTTTCACTTCGGCTTTTTCACCAAGACGATATGATTTTCTTACATGTTTAAAGTAAACATAGATATTATGTCCTTCTTCTGTAAAAAAGTTTTGTCCTTCTTCTGATTTATATACATTATATGCTGTATATTTTTTCCCAACTTCCAAAGCCTCTGTTGGTTTTAGATAATCAGGAATCTCAAATCGTGTTACTAGTTTTGCGGTTAGTTGGTTTTTACTTGCTCTCATTCGAACAAATAATCTGTCACCTTCTTTTGGCCATTCTTTCTTAATATGTGGTAAATCATCTCTTGATAATAATAAGTCTTTGATTAATCCAATATTTAAGAATACTCCTAAATGAAAGTTTTGCGATACCACTTCACAGTAACCAGGATTGTTAATATCAATTGTTGGTTTTTTCATTGTAGCTGTGATTCTACGTTGATTATCGTAATATAAAAAGACTTCGACAGTCTCTCCAACTGTTAGTTCTTTTGTTGCTTGTTTTTTATGCAGAAATACTTCTTGTGTTTCATCTCCAAGAATATAACTTAGTTCTGTTTCTCTTAAAACTTCTAGATCTGTGTAATCACCCATTTGGATATACATAAAATCACCTCTTTTTCATTATAGCATTAAATAAGATAACACAAAACTGTTTTAATATCTATCTTTATTTATATAGATTTTAGACAAAAATATAAATAATTATTGATAATCGATAATTATTGTTTTATACTATTATTGATAATCGATAATAACGAGGTGATTATATGAAAAAGGAATTCATCGGTTTAGCAGTAATTTTTGTTGTTTCATTCGGTTCATTTTTGTCTATACGTAATAATGTACCAAGTATCGAACCGACACAGGACAATATTTTATATGACGAATACTTAGAAGATATTGGTGTAGATACTTTTTATCTACCTAGTACAAAAGCTTATATATTTGATGATGAACTCTTGTATATTAAGAGTTATAATGACGAAGCTTATATTACACCAAATTCACAGTTTATAACTTATTATAGACATTGGGGAATTGAAGGTATTGTAAATCAAGAGTTTGAGACGGATATTGAACATGATGTTTTGCTTTTTAGTGAAGGAAATAATTATGTTAGTATTGTTAGTTTTACTTTGCCATATGTTTATAATACTGCTGACATTGATTTAGGTAGTTTGGGATTTGGTTATTCTAACGATTACGATTTAACAGTTCTTTACTCGATTAGTTATTTGGATAACTTGGGGCATGAGTACCGACTACAACATCAATTTTTACAATTTGATGAACTAAACATGGTACCAATTGAGCAGTTAAGAACACAGGCGACTGGAGAAGTCACAGAAGTATATTATACGTATTATGTTAAAGCGGTACCTAGTATTGATAATGATCTTGATGGTGATTTATTTTATAGTATGAGTATTGATATTTATAATACCATTCCTGAATCTGAAAAAACGATTGTAATCGGATTCAATAAAATTAGTGAAGGTAGCAATGAATTATATTCTGTGAAACGAAAAAGAGTTATTTATGAGAGGGGAAATCTATAATGTTTATATACGTTGCAATTTCGATATTGTTATTATCTATTATTTTCTTACTTGTCTATCTTACTAGGGAACAAGAATTTAATCAGTTACTTAAGGTTTTAAGTATTGTTGTGAACATTGGCTTTTGGCTTTTTATGGCCTTAAGGATTGTTTTATTGATTGTTTCTGTAACGAAACTTCAATATACATATATCCTATTATTAACTGTAATAAACGAAGCGGTTATTACGATGTTTTTCATCTTTATATATTATAGTACTTTATTATTATTGAAGAATCTAAACAATGATATCATCTTTAGTTATGAGAATTGTGATTACATAAAAGATATTTCAAAACAGTTCTTCTACTTATCCATTACAGAGATTTCATTTGGGTTTGTATTGAGTTTAATCATGATTGGAACTGGTGGTTTCGAGTTTGTTACAAACGACAGTGTCTTCGCATTCATTGTGATTGGTGTCGTCTTGCAAATCATTTCTTTAATCCTTAGAAAAGCGACAGAAATTCATCTTGAAAACGAGTTAACAATATGATTGAAATTACTTTAACAACATTGTTAAAGGAAAAAGGAATGACCTCAAAAGAACTTGCAAAAAGAGTGGGAATCACGGAAGCCAATCTGTCGATTTTACGTAGTGGTAAAGCCAAAGCTATTCGTTTTTCTACCCTTGATAAAATTTGTTGTGTTTTGGGGTGTTCACCTGGTGATATATTAAATTATAAGGAGGAAAATCTATGATGAGTCAGTTTATAACCTTACTCATTACGTTTGCTTTATGTGGATTTATTGTAACCTTCTTTGTTAAAGGGAGAAGTATCTTTACTTTGAAGTTTTTGGTATCACTCTCTATATTCATTCTTGTAGTCGCAGGGATAGCTTTTGGTGCAGTTTATCAGTCACTTCGTTCGAGAAATGCTTATTACGATGTGATTCATTTAATTGATGCAAGTGATGATTTTGATTTAATGATTGAAGAGAGTGAGGAAGGTAATTACTTAGTAGATCGTAACACAACGAAAGAAGTTTCATTCTTTAGTCATTATGATTTGGATGAGAGTTTTGAGTTAAATAGTTATCCTGTTTATTTAAAAGAGTATTCTGATTACTATGTTCTCATTCTTAGTTTTGACAACGAGAAAGAATTTTTATATGATCGCTTCTTGATTGGTGACTACGAACTCAGTACGAGTGATAAACTATACGTTATTGAGAAAAGCACTGGCTATGTGTTTGATACAAGAGAATATGATTTAATTAGTTACGAGATTGATTTAAATAGTTTTCAGTATACAAGTGAAGCGTTCTTCTTTAATATATATCTTCCATTTGAAAATGAGATTGGATTTATCTATTACTGGAACATCACAGAAGACTACTATATAGAGAGTCCTAGAATGAACTATTATAGCAATATTCTAATGAGTGGTGAAGGAGAATTCCTCCACTATCATACCGAGCAAGATCCCTCTAGTATCGTCTCTTTTAAAGTTGTAGATGATTACTTTTATTTGATTGATACCTATGATCGTGTTTACTCGGGAACATTTTATCAAGACGAATACGGACTCGATTTTATCAGCAATGAGTTCTTGAGTGATGAACCGTTCGCTCTTGAGGGATTCATACGAATTTCAGATGAAGGGATTTATTACCTTGATCAAGATTTAAACATCAAAAAACTAAATATCAATAGTGGATTAGGTATATTTGTTAAAGAAATAGCTTCAAAAGATGAATTTTTCACTACTTCTTTGGAAGAGTAAGGAGGACATATGAAACGATATCTTACCTATTTTATGTTTTATAGTTTTGGAGGTTGGGTCCTTGAACGAATCATTAATCTGATTTTTTTAGGAGAATGGTATGACAATGGTGTATTGTTTGGTCCTTATCAAGGATTGTATGGTGTCCCAGTCTTAGTTACAATTTACTTGTATGAATTTCATATAAAAAGAATCGACAACAAATATGTAAAAGAACTCCTCTTTGTTGGGACTGCAGTTCTTTTCACCTATGTATCTGAATATGTTACTGGTACTGGGTATGAATATCTTACTGGGAGACATCTATGGAATTATTCTGATTTTTTACCTTGTAAGGGAATCTATACCTGTTATTTACCGAGTACCTTGTTTGGGATTGTTTCTTATTTGATTGTCAAGTATTTGCATCCTCTTGTTAAAGGATGGTTTGACGAAGTTAAAAACAATCTTATTTATCTTATTTTAGTCATTTATTTAATTGACGCAATCATAACGTTCACTTGTTTTATTAAGTGAACGTTTTTCATTGATTAAAGCGTTTTCAGATGATAAAATTAGAATAAGAAAATAAAGGAGGATTTTATGGTAGTTTACATTTACGGAGCAATACTTATTAGTTTAAGTGCTTTATTTTTTGCGTTTTATCAGTATATGCAAGTCAAAAAAGCACCAATGGGTAGTGAACGAGTTGTAGAAATTAGTGGCTATATCAAAGAAGGTGCAACGGCTTTTCTTAAAAAGGAATACAAAGTCATTTTAGTCTTCGTTTTAGTAGCATTTCCATTAATTTGGGTATCACTAGGTATCTTTAGTGCTTGTAGTTTCGTTTTAGGTGCAGGATTTAGTGCTGTAGCTGGAATTATTGGAATGAAAAGTGCAACGGACGCCAACTGTCGTACAGCGACAGCAGCCCAAGATTCAGGAATGGTAAAAGCACTAAATATCGCATATCGCGGGGGAAGCGTTATGGGTATGTGTGTTGTTGGATTCGGTTTACTAGGAGTTGTTTTGGTATTTTGGGTAACATTCGCTGGTTTTGGTGAAGAAGCCGCAAAAGCAATCGACATCGCTGCTGGTTACAGTTTAGGTGCATCATCAATCGCTTTATTTGGACGTGTTGGTGGAGGTATTTATACAAAGGCTGCCGATGTAGGTGCTGATTTAGTTGGTAAAGTAGAA
>PPCM01001093.1_pt1 | contig 14224 bp, 7 predicted proteins | sample 1555541 | NCBI WGS metagenome assembly PPCM01 (sample SAMN05284479, study PRJNA326546) | Marine sediment metagenome, whole genome shotgun sequencing project. | isolation source: marine sediment | place: Germany: Wadden Sea | collected 2012-09-05 | reverse complement strand
ACAGTGCTTATATGGTATTATATAGGTGTGTAAACAAACACATTGTATATTTTTACCCCCCCAAAAATGTACAGAAAAAAGGGAGCTTTGCTCCTTTTTTTTGTGGTATAATATTCTTGTCTGGAGGAGAAGAAATGATAGATAGAAAATACATAATGAGATTCCTATATATTACGTTGCCATTTGCATCTATATATATGATTACCTTAGTTTTAGAGAAATATGATGTCTTTAAATTGTTTAATGGATTTATGGGTGTAATAACACCATTAATCATTGCTTATATTTTAGCGGCGATTGTGAATCCGCTAGTTAATAACCTTGAAGATAAGTTAAAGAGTAGAGGGCTTGCAATTGTTTCTGTACTTACTTTTGCTATAATATTAATATATATCTTCTTAAGATTGTTAGTACCTTTAGTAATAGAGCAAGTAGCAGAAATTGTAAGGCTATTCCCAAGTATTCAAACCCTACTTTTAGAGGAGTCTGATAACTTGTTAGAATTCTTGAAATCATTAGGTGTTGATTCTGAGGGATTTAGAAATACTCTAGAAGCCCAAGTTGAAGGATTTAGCGCTATTGTAGTCAATAGTATTAATGGTTTTGGAGCTTTACTAGGAACTATGATCGGTAGTTTCTTATCAAGTATCTTTAAAACGATCTTGATCCTAACTTTATTTATTTACTTACTAATTGATTTTGATAAAATTAATAAGTACTTAGTGAAGTTTGTACCTAAAGTTCATAGAAGTTACTTTGTTGAAATAATGAGTGAAATCTCTATATCAATTAATGAGTACATTAAAGCGATGCTGATTATCATGGCTTGTATGTTTGTTATGACATTGATTGGGTTTACAATCATTGGAATACCAAATGCCTTTATCTTAGCAATTTTAGTCGCAGTTACAAACTTAATTCCATTCATTGGACCATATATTGGAGTGGTTCCGGCTATGCTTGTAGCGATGACAGTTTCATTTAACTTAGTATTCTTAGTAGTATTAGTCATCATTATAGTACAACAAATTGATAGTAATATTATCAACCCATTCTTTATGAATAAGACAACGCATTTACATCCTGTAATAATCATAACCGGAGTGTTAGTGTTTAGTTTCTTCATGGGATTCTTAGGAATCTTGATTGCTATTCCGATGTTATCAATCCTTAAGATCGTAATAACAAGAGTAAATGAAAAATATAATATATATAAGTTTGAATAACTACTGAGAAATCAGTAGTTTTTTTATGCTATACTAGTAATGAGGTGATTAGATGATTGTTACACAAGTAAGATATAACAAGAAAAACAAAAATCATTATCCTTTTAATACCGAACTTATAAAGAATTTTGAGTGCCTAAAGTTCAAAACGCCGATTACTTTTATCGTAGGTGAGAATGCTTGTGGTAAGTCGACCTTTATAGAAGCAATGGCTTGTTCCTTAGAATTGATAACAGTTGGTAATAAAAGTGTGAAGTATGATCCTTTATTTGATGATGTAAGAGAGTTATCTAAGCATTTTAGAGTTAGTAAATCAAACTACTTAGGAAGAGGTTTTTTTCTAAGGAGTGAAGATTTCATTAATTTTGCAAATGCTCAAAGACGAATGGTTAGAGAATTAAGAAATGAATTAATAGAGATGGAAGAAGAGTTTAAGGGAAAGAGTGAATATGCTAAAGGTTTGATGCGGGGTCCCTTGCTTGCAAGCATTAGTGCAACTGAATCAAGATATGATGGCTACCTAGACTCTAAAAGCCACGGAGAGAGTTTCTTAGAGTTATTTCAATCTAGACTAGTACCAAATGGCATTTACATCTTAGATGAGCCTGAGGTGGCATTAAGTCCTCAGAATCAATACACCTTAATGGCAATGATAATGGATTCTGTAAAAGAGGGGTCGCAATTTATAATTGCAACACATTCACCAATTATAGAAGCCTTACCAATGTCAACTATTTATGAGGTAAAAGAGGGTAATTTTGTAGAAACAAAGTATGAGCAATTAGATAGTGTGCAATTCTATAAATCATTCCTCGAGAGCCCTGAAAGATACATCGCATACCTAGAAGATTAAAAATAAATTATATCTTAATTTGATGATAGAAATTTATGGAATAATGTTATATACTATTCAAAGAAAACAAATTAAGAGACAGGATGATACATATGAGTTCTAAAGTAAAAGAGTTAAATAATTTAAAAGTAAGAAGATTTTTAAAAGCTAAAACCCAACTTAATGATGAGCAAGTTGAAAAACTAGTTAGTGAATTAAATGAGTATAAAAATGCTCAAGATAATTTAAAGGTTAGTTTCTTTATTGATGGAATAACAGAATATGAGTATTCAAAAATTAAGTCAGTAAATTTTAAAAGAGGATATATTAAATTAAAGAATAAAGTAAAGATTGCAATTCAAGATATTGAAGAAATAAAGAAGTTGTAAGGGGGAATTACTGTGAAGAAGGTATTCATAGGATTATTAGCAGTTGTTTTTTTAGTGGGGTGTAATAAAGAAGTAAACCAACCAGAAGAACCAACTAAACCAGAACCAAATCCGGAAGAGCAGATTGAATTTGCTGGTGATCTTGGTGGGAAGTTATTTACTTATGGAGAGTTTTTGCACCTTGATTTAAATGAATTTTCTTTTGATAACGCATTCTTGGTTATTGGAGAAAATGAAGTACCGTTTGTAAACGGAGTTGATGGTTTTACATTATCAGACGCCCTTGATGGAGGTTTCTTCTTGCCAAACCTTAATGTTGGTGAGTATGATTTCTATATTAAGCTTGATGTTGATGGTGCATATAAAAACTATCGATTAATTGATGATTTTAACTTTGTATTCTATCCGATTAAAAGAGATGGATATAAAGAAATAAAACTTGAAAATAACAAGATGATAGTTACAGCGATTGATCAGCTACCAGAAGATGTATATGACATTGTTCTCGATCCTGGTCATGGTGGTATTGATGGCGGTGCTGTAGGAAGATTTGATGGTAAGACTTATATTGAAAAAGAAGAAGTAATGCCATTATCATTGGAACTTGAAAGACTTTTAAAAGAAGCTGGTTATAAAGTAAAGCTAACAAGATATGATGAAGAGTACCCAGGTAATAAACGCGATATGTTCGCCGACGGTGGACGTGTTGAAATTATTCATAAGGCAAGTCCTAAAATGCTATTTAGCATCCATTTAAATGCTCATCCACAAAAACGATCTGGATTTGAGATATATTCAACTTATCGTGATGGGGTTATTGATGAGTATATTGTTAATGAAATGAAAAAGGTTGCCGAAGCTTCAAATAACTGGTATCACCGAACTGATTATATGGCTGGGTTATACCGTCGTTATCTATCGAGTGATGATTTGGTTGAGTGGCAAGAAATAATTGATGCTAAAGACGAAGAAGATCAATATGAAATCTTTGAAATCTTATTTGACACTGAAAGAAAAGTGGATTACTACATTGTAATTCGTGAAGTTGGTGGATACGCAACAAGTGCTTATGAAGATGGACGTAGACCAGAACGCGAACCAAATGAACATCGTGATTCAATCTATGGTATTGAAGGTATTTTAGTAGAGTCAGCTTATATTGATGATCGTGAAGATTTCTTTAAGTTTAGAGAGAATTATAAAGACTATGCCAAAGCATTATTTGATGCATTCGATAACTATACTAAAGCAACACATTAAAGAGTTAATGCCTATATCTTTAGGCATTTTTTTGTTATAATATGTTGATAGGAGGAATTGCAAATGAACAAATGGAATTTAGATAGTTTATATCTTGGATTTGATGCGAAGTATCAAGAAGATCTTGATAAGTTGGATCAAATTATTGAGGAGTTTATTAACTTTTCTAAGGGGTTATGTAATGAAAATATTGAAGGTACTTTAGTAGAGTACATTGATATCAATGAGAGATTAAATGCACTAGTAAGAGTTGTATTTGCCTATCCATCTTTAAGAAGTGCAACTGACACATCTGATAAAGAAGCTCTTAACTACATGGATATCTTAAGTCAAAAGATGACGATGTTAACAAAAGCGAGAGTGCAATTTACAAAGTGGATTAAAGAGATTGATTTATCAAATATTGAGAATGAATTAATCAATAATAATTTATTTGCTTTAAATGAAATCAAGAGTAGAGCACTTCATATGTTATCAGACAAGGAAGAGGTTATGTTCTCGCGTTTAAATATTACCGGTGGAGCTTCTTGGGGGAAACTACAAGGAAAACTTACTTCTAAACTAATGGTTGATATTGAGTTAGATGGAAAACAGCAAAAACTTCCTTTAACAGCAATTAGAAATCTTGCTTACTCTAATGATGCAAGCGTAAGAAAAACTGCTTATTATGCAGAGCTTGAAGGTTACAAGCAAATTGAAGATGCTGTTGCTATGGCATTATCAAACATTAAAAGACAAACTAACACAATGAATGAGTTAAGAGGTTATAAGAATCCTGTAGAACCTACTTTAATCTCTTCAAGAATGCAGCAAGAAACATTAGATGCAATGTTAAGTTCAATGAAAAAATATCTTCCAGATTTCAGAAGATATATGACAAAAAAAGCAGAGTACTTAGGTTACGAAAAGGGATTACCTTTTTATGACTTATTTGCACCTATAGGATCTTCTTCTAAGACTTATTCCTATGAAGAAGCTCAAGACGTAGTATTAGATAACTTTGGTAAGTTCTCAGACAAGTTAAGAGACCTAGCAAAGACAGCATTTGAAAAAGAATGGATTGATGTTGAACCTCGCCCTGGTAAAAGAGGAGGAGCATTCTGTTCTAATCTACCATCACTCAAAGAATCAAGAATGCTATTAAACTTTGATGGTTCATTTTCAAATGTAACAACGATGGCTCATGAACTAGGACATGCATATCACGGAAGTGTTATGTGTGACAATAGTCCACTTAACTGGTCGTATCCGATGCCACTTGCAGAAACTGCTTCAATCATCTGTGAGACAATCGTTAAAGAAAACATTATTAAAGAGTTAGAAAAAGAAGAAGAGTTAACTATCCTTGAAGCATCTTTAATGGATTCAAATCAAGTTATAGTTGATATAATGAGTAGATTTATTTTTGAGTCAAATGTCTTTGAAAAATCACAAGAGTTTGCTTTAAGTAGTGATGAATTAAAAGAAATGATGATGGCTGCTCAAGTTGAAACATATGGAGAGGGACTAGATCATCAGTTCCTGCACCCGTATATGTGGTTAAACAAAGGTCACTATTATTCAACGGGATTACACTTTTATAACTTCCCATATGCCTTTGGTTTATTATATGCAAAAGGGTTATATGCAAAGTATTTAAAAGATAGTGATGCATTTGTATTAAATTTTGATAAAATGTTGGTAGAAACAACTAAGAACTCAGTTGAGAACGTCGCAAAGATGATGGATATTGATATCACAAAAGAAGAATTCTGGTGTGAGTCATTGGAAATCATTAAAGGAGAAATCGATCGCTTCTGTCAGTTAGTTGATGAATTAAAAGAAAAAGGAGAATAGTATGAAATTAGCATTAATTACACTTGAAAATGAAGACTTTATTTTATTAGAGTTGTTCGACAAAGAGGCTCCAGGTACTGTAGCAAACTTCGAAAAGTTAGCAAACGAAGGATTTTACAATGGTTTACAATTCCACCGCGTTATCCCAGGATTTGTAGCTCAAGGTGGATGTCCTACCGGAAATGGAACTGGTGGTCCAGGTTACACTATTAAGTGCGAACTTGAAAACAACCCTAACAAACATATCCAAGGAGCTTTATCTATGGCTCATGCAGGAAGAGACACAGGTGGAAGTCAATTCTTTATCTGTTTAGACCCTCAACCTCACTTAGATGGAAATCATACTGTATTTGGTCAAGTGCGAGAAGGTATGGAAACAGTGCTAAAAATCAAGCAAGGCGACGTTATGAAACTAGTTGAAGTTTTTGAAGGCGTATTACCTGCTTCTGATTGTGGCTGAAACTAATTTGACTTCTAGGTTAGAAGTTTTGTAGAAAAGATGGAGTATTTCCATCTTTTTTTATTGGAAATATTAAATATTTTGATTAAAGTCCGATATTGATAATGATGTGTAAAGTATTTTAATGTGTTAAATGATTAGAGGATTTTATGGTATAATAATGATACTTAAAAAACTGTTGAAAGGAGTGATTTAATGAAGAAAGTTTTACACTTAGTTTTAATCTTTGGATTACTCACAACAATATTTGTTTCAGGACCAAAGGTCGTTGAAGCAACCAGCTGTAGTGCTGGTGAATATGAAGTTTTAACTGCAACGAGAGGTGCAGGTTTTTCGTTTGATTCATGCCATAGTACTTTGGAAGAAGCCGAAGTGAAAATGAATGAATTACCAAACGATATAGATAATACTCCAGTTGTTATGTTTAATGATTTAATCGTTAAGATGGCAGGGGGAATAATTGATGTTTCTGATGCTGATGTTTTGAAAGTAATAAATGTCTATGAAACAGAAACTGCAAGTTCTACTGTAATTGGTTTCAATGGTGTTTATGGTGGAGAGATGGGCTATATCGATTCCTATGTTATAGATGGCTCACTTGTTAGAGTTAAGGGAATGATTTCGGGTAAATCTGGTTGGCTTAAGAAGGAAAGCTACGTAAAGTTGGTACCAACAGCTCACTTAAACAACAACAATTTCTTCTATGTATCACTCGATGTTGAAAATGATGTTTATGACTTAGTTCACACATTTACTCATAATAACCTGGCTACTTCAAGAACTATAGGCCCTGCTCCAATGGAACCTGGGAAAATGGTAGAAGGTGTAAACTATTATAGTTTTGATAGCATCCATTTCTATGATGATTATGTATTGATGAGTACTGATTTAAGAAATGAAACTTTTGAGAATGCACTATTTACCCATTACAATTACTTCCAGTTTTTATCGGTAAGAACTAGGACCAACTATAATGCAGCTGATTTAAATAGTTATCTTGAACACCTTAACCTGAACGGTATAGAAGGTGATTCTAACGAGAGTGCACTTTACAAAACTGGTGCTCATTTTATTACTGCTCAAGAGGAGTTTGGTGTAAATGCATTGTTAGAGTTTGCCTGGGCGACTCATGAAACAGGTTATGGAAAAAGTTACCTAGCTTTAGAAAAGAACAACTTGTTTGGTATAGGGGCTACAGATGATGATCCTGAAGGGAAAGCAGATGAGTTCTCTTCTATTCTTGAATGTATTGAATATCATGCCAAAACTTGGATAAGTACAGGTTATTCGGACCCACTTAGAGATAGTAGATATTATGGTTCTGTAATAGGAAACAAGGCTACTGGTTTTAACGTAAGATATGCCACAGACCCATATTGGGGTGAGAAGATGGCAGGTTATATGTACTCTATGGATAAGTATCTAGGTTTCAAGGACTTAGATTATTATTCGTTAGGTATATTAAATGATGAAGTAAAAGATGTGTTCTATAATGCATCTTCAGTATACAAGACAATGAATAGTAAGACGGGTAATACAATTCTTAACTACCCATTAACTATTACCGGAGAATCTATTAGTGATTATAAGGTTATGATGGATGCTCCAATGCGCGAGTACGAAGATCAGGTATGTACATTCTTATCTTACTCTGATGAGGATAAATTATATTTACCGATTGACTATACGACTTTACATCCAGACAGGTATCCAATAGGATCCTTAGCTCCGATATGTGATTTTGAGTACAAGTATCAGGCTGATGTAAGTAAATCGGGAGTCGTAATTGTTAACAATAATAATTACAATGACCCTAACTTAATCGCTGCTGAAAACTCAAACATATATGAGATATCATTTGTTGACGGAGTTATGGTTATAAAGGCAAGAACGATTGTTAAGGGTATTGAGATGTCAAATGATAATCTTCACACTCATAAGTTAGTGCTTGAAGGTCTTGAACACTCGTATATATTTAAGTTAGTTGATGTGGATACCTATGCTACAAACCTTGAAGGAGTCGACTACACATTTTCAGGTTATGAGACAAGTAGTGTTGAAGGTGAAAAAATAGATTTTACAAGTTTAGAGGATGGAAATTACTTAGTAAGAGTTCAAACTTTTGATCATTTAGGTAACCTAATATCAGATACAAAACTAACCGATAACACTTTTGCAAATGAAAATGCTCAAAAGATTTTTGGGGTTGATCAAATTGATGTCATTAAAAACTTTAAAGGTGATATATTCTTGGATAAATCTACCTTGGAACCAGTTCTATCACTAAGTGTTTCAGGATTTGTATTTAACGAAACAAATATAGAGTTAACAGGTAGTGTAACTTATACAGATTTAGATATGTCCTTAATAGATAATCATACTAAGAAACTACTAGTTAAAAATACTAGTAATGAAGTTGTTAGGGAAATAGCATTAGACAATGTTGATCTTGGTGAGGCTGTAATAAATGGTCGTAACTACTTATACCGTGGTTTTAGTGGTGTAATTGATGAAATTAATATGTTTGCTGATGGAGAATATCATTTTAGCATTTCGGTAAGTGACAATGATGGTTTAGAAGTTGTGAATTACCCGATAAAGAAATCTGACCTTTCATTTGAAGTGGCTGACTACCTCCATCAAAACGTTAATTACTCAATGCTTGATGAAGTGAATCTTACACTTAAGAAGCTTGATTTGGATGAAAGAGAGATTTATCATTATCTAGAGGTTTCAGATTTAGTCGGTAACAATATAACATTCAGTGGTTATGCATTCATGACCCATATTGATAATGAACCAGCTACTATTTCACATAAGTTAGTTTTAAAAAATGATGATGTAGAATATGAGTTTGCTCTTACTTCAAAAGAGGGACCATTTGACTTAACAGACGTTTATAAACATGGAGTTGATTATTCAAAGACTTGGTTTGAAGGAGTTGTAGATATTAGTACTTTACCTGTAGGAGATTATAAAGCCTATATTAAAGTTAGTACCGACGAGTACTTCGGGGTTCAAGAACTTAGAAATTCTTACTCAAGACCACAACCAAAACTTTCAAACATTGGTTCAAACTCTTTGGAGTACTACATGAATAAAGAGAAATTCTATGCTATTGAGATGAGTATTGCTCCTCATAACACTTTGATTGATTTAGATAAGATGTATGAAGGGGAACCATTTAGCTATGTGGACTCAGTTATCAATGTAGGTAGTAAAATTGAAGTATATGGATTCCAGTTTATTCCGTATGTAAATCATGATACTTACAACATAAGAATGGTGGCAATTGACAAGAATGGTACTACTCACGAGTTAACAAGAGAAGAAAGTCTTGAAATATACGATATTTCTAAGGTTTATAAACATGGTGTTGATTATGGAAATCCGTGGTATAAATTCTCGATGGATACTTCTATATTACCTGAAGGTAAATATGTATTAAAAACTATTTTAGAAGTAAATGATCTTCAAGTAAGTTCAGAAGTTAATAACTATTACAACAAAGATTTCTCGAGAGCTATTGTTAATGATGATAATACTGTCTATATTGAAACAAACACAGATTTTAGATATCGTCTAGAAATGAATGTAATTAATAATTAAAAAAAACCTATTTACATAGGTTTTTTTATTTTAGTCTTGTCCAATATAGAACAATATAGAATCCTGTATATTATATCTGCTTGTTAAACCAGATGGGTCAGATGACTTTGTGGTGTCGATTTGACCAGAGGATACAGTATCTGTTGCCTCTATAATTAAACCAGGAATAAAACTTTTAACAGTTTCATATGAAGCATCAGAACTTATTGAAAAGCCATGATCTTGTAACTGTTCAGCTATATCTTTAAGAATTGCCTTTTTAGTTTGGTCATACGTAGTTGAAGTTAAATCATAGAAAGTATCAATTAGTACTTTGATCTCTGGTGTTTTACCAACAGAAACTGTAAAAGTAATTACTTCATCAGAACCCCAGGCAACAGTATTTCCGATTTTTGTATTTTCGATTATTGTTCCAACCTCGTAAACCGCTTTATAATCGCCATCAACAGGTGAGTATCCATCAACAAACCTACATTCAAGGAAGTTTTCCTCACAGAAAGTTTCTGCTTCTGATTTACTTTGTTTTTCGAAGTCATCTATTATTACTGCAACTTTCTCAAAGTAAACAGTAAGTTCAAGACCAGGATTATAGCTTTTTGCAGGTTCTGATTGAGAAATGAACTTGTTATTTTCTCCACCAACTGTAGGTATATACACAATTTTTAATGTAATATTTGCTCCACTAGAGTTTACAGTATCAATGTACGATTGAACATAACTCTTATATTTTCCAGTAAAATCTTCAATCGGTACTTGACCTTTTGAAATAGAAATATCCATTGTTGTACCTGCTGGATGCTTTCCAACTTTTGACTGTGAATGATCTACTACCTGACCAGCTGCTTCATGATCATATATATAGTTTCTTGCAATTGTAATTGTATGTGATTCTTCAAATGCAATAACATCATCTTCGTCTTGATCTTTGAAGTTCGGGATATCAACAGCAGGTCCTTTAGAAACGGTAACAGTGATTGTTGAACCATTGTTTACAAATCCAACCTTATCTTGGCTGATGATTGAGTTCTTTGATAAATTATTCCAATCCTCTTTGAATGTAACATTAAGGTCAGCGTGGAAACTGTTTACAGAACGAATCCAAGCCTCAATTGCGTCAATTCTCATATTTTCACTTCTAAAGTTCGGAACTTGAACTTTCCCAAGACTGACAACAATTTCGATAGTAGAGTTTTCTCTAACTCTAGACCCAACTGCAATATCTTGACTGATTACATCATTCTTTTCGATCGAACTACTATATCTTAATATTTGTCTAATAGAAATCTTTTTATCTTTTGCAAATTCTGAAATCTCATCTAACGTCATATTCGTTAAATTTGGAACTTCAATACCTTCTCCAAGTGAGAGTGTAATGGTAATTGTTGTTCCTACACTAACAGTAGTGTCAGGGGCAACATCTTGCTCGATTACCGCATTCTTTTCAATTTCTGAACTGAAATCATATAAGAATTTAGGAATTAAACGACGCTTTACTAACCATAAATCAATTTCACCTTTACTCATGTCTGAGAAATCAATGATAGTCGCATCAACTAAGTCATCACTATCACTACCAAGTGATATTTGGAAGACAAAGTTTTGACTTCTATTAAACTCAGGAAGGTTAGCATCAGTTAATAAATTCTCTGTTAAGAATGAAATGAAATACTCTGCTTCTATTTCATCATCAAGGATAAACTCAAACTCATAGTTTTCAACGAAATTATCATTTAACCAGTTAACAATCTCATCAAAGTTCATTCCTTTAAAAGTTTCTTCATCAATTTCAAGTCCTTTTTTCAAATCGGGACCTAGTGAAATCGTAACTTCTAATTTAACATCCTTTCGATTGATAACTTCTCCGGCTTTAATACTTTGATTAATTACAGAGTACTCGGCGATTGTATCAGAGTATTCGTAAGTTCTAATTATTTCGACACCATTACTCATGGCCCAGTTCTCAACTTCGAGAAGTTCTTGATTTTCAAAATCAACAATTTCTCGGTAAGTATCTTTGTAGAAGTAGTAACCATAGACAGTACCACTTAGCAACATAAATACAACAATAGAAATAATAATTAAAGTACGATTTTTATTTTTACCTTTTGGTTCTTCATCAAATTCATTAACAGAACCTTCAAAGACAGAAGTAACTGAGATGTTTTTTTTCTTTACCTCGTTTTTTAATCGTTCTTCTTTTGCATTTTCTAAGTCACGATCTCTTTTGCTTTCGCGATCTATACTAACTTTATACATATCTTCTTTCGTATCTTCAATGTTAGCAATATCAAGCACTTGGGTTTCGTTTAACTCCATATCAAAAGTGTTATCAATTAATTTAGCTTGTTTTACTTTTTGTTTTTCTTCCTTAGCTAACTGCTTTAGTTCATGGGCTTCTTTTTTCTTTTGAACTCGCTTTTGCTTTGCAATAGCCTCTAGGCGAATATTATATCTCTCAATTTTGAGTTTCATCTTTTTTTCTAGTTCGATGAGTTCCTCATAACTATACTCATTAATATTTGTTCTTTCTTTCATAATTACCTCCAAATCCTTATGACAATTATAACATCAAACCCATCCAAATTGAATTTAATTTTGTTGCTAATAAAGGATAACTAAGTTATATATGGTATAATTTTGTAAGGTGAGGTGGTTTGATGGCTTTAAGTGAGATTGCATTATCAAAAGTTAATGGAATTGGGAAGAAAACAGAGAGTCTGTATGAGAAACTTTCTATTTTCACAGTCGAAGATTTACTTAACCATTTTCCTTTTAGATACGAAGAACTTGAGAGTTTAACGGATATAACAAAAGAGTATGAAAATAATGTTTTAATTAGAGGAAAAATTACTTCTAAGGGGAATCCCGTGTTTAAAGGGGTGCAGTTCTTTAACTTTGTAATTGAAAGTGATTTAGTAACTGTTCCTGTTTATGTATTTAATAGAAATTTCCTTCACTCTAATCTACGCACGGGAGATACTGTTACTGTGATTGGGAAGTCTGATCATATCAAAGGACGCTTAAGTTGTATTGAAATTATTCATGGTGATTTTGATGAGTCGATGTTTTTTAAACCAGTCTATCATGCAACTGAAGGACTGACTTCAAGAAAGATTCAATCTAATATTAAGTCAGCGATTAACCAGTTTATAGATTTAGTTGGTGAGGATATGCCAAGCTATCTAATCGATAAATATAAGCTTTGTACGAGAAAAGAAATGTATACCCTATGTCATAATGCCTCTAGTATGAAAATGGCTTATCAGGGGATAAGAAGAGCTAAGTACGAAGAGTTATTAATCTTTATGGTAAAGATTAATGCTTTGAAAAGTGAAAAGAATGATAAGGATTCTCGTTTTATCAAAGATTTTGATAATAAGTTATTAGAGGATTTTATTGCTAACTTACCCTTTATTCTGACTGACTCACAAATGTCGGTGATAAATGAAGTTATTACTGATTTAAGAAGTGATATAAAAATGAATCGTTTAGTCCAAGGAGATGTAGGTAGTGGAAAAACCGTTGTTGCAATTGCAGTAATTCTAATGAACTACCTTGCAGGATTTCAATCTGTTTTCATGGCACCAACTGAAATACTTGCCCAACAACATTACAAGTCTGTAAAAGAATTTCTCGCAAACTATGATATTCGAATTGAGTTGTTAACAGGATCTACAAAGAATAGAAATTCTCTATATCAAGAAATAGTATCAGGTGATATCGATGTAGTTATTGGAACTCATGCCGTTTTTCAAGACAAAGTTGAGTATCATAAGCTAGGACTAGTTATTACAGATGAACAACATCGATTCGGAGTAAAACAAAGAGAGCGTTTGAATAGCAAAAATCCATTTATTGATGTACTTTATTTAAGTGCAACTCCAATCCCAAGAACCCTCGCATTAACAGTCTTTGGAGATTTGAAAATCAGTGAGTTAAAGACTATGCCTAAAGGAAGAACTGAAATTGAAACCAGCCTCTATACATATGAGGAAATAACAAAGGCCCTAACTGAAATTTACCAAACAGTTAATAGAGAAGAACAAGTGTATGTAGTGGCTCCAATGATTGAAGAAAGTCAAAAAGTTGAAGGAATCGATGTTCACAGTCTTTATGATAAGTTAAAGTTGGCTTTTAAAGACCGTGTCAGAATGGCAATCCTTCACGGGGCAATGTCATCAGACGAAAAAACTGATATTATGCGAAAATTTAAGAATCGAGAGTTTGATTTATTAATATCAACTACAGTTATTGAAGTTGGAGTTGATAATCCTAATTCGACTCTAATTGTAATATTTGATGCATATAAGTTTGGTTTAGCCCAACTCCACCAATTAAGAGGAAGGGTAGGTCGTGGACATCTGAAATCTAAGTGTTTACTTGTTTCTTCTAAAGAAAGTGAACGCCTTGAGATATTGACAAACACTACTGATGGTTTTGAACTAAGTGAAGCCGATTTAAAACTTAGAGGACCAGGTGACTTCTTTGGTAAACAGCAAAGTGGGTTATTGACATTTAAAATGGCAAATCTAGTTACTGATGAAAAGATTTTACAAGTAGCTACTATAGATAGTACTGAGTTAGTTGAATCAAATTTCAATAACAATCAGGA
>PPCM01001092.1_pt1 | contig 14228 bp, 13 predicted proteins | sample 1555541 | NCBI WGS metagenome assembly PPCM01 (sample SAMN05284479, study PRJNA326546) | Marine sediment metagenome, whole genome shotgun sequencing project. | isolation source: marine sediment | place: Germany: Wadden Sea | collected 2012-09-05 | reverse complement strand
CTCGACACTTGCTCGGCACAGCTGAAGATATGCTGATACTCGATCTCGTGCTTCCTGGGCGCCGCGGCGGCACGTGCGGCAATGGCGGGGGCCAGGCTCGACGCTCCAGTCTCCTCTGTAAATCCACCTATAAAGTCGGCGGGGTTTGATCTGAGTCTGGCCCTGACTTCCCTAACCTCGGCCGAACTGACCGTGAACCCGGCCTCCCGCACGGCGTCGTCGGTGAGCTCGGTCTGCAGGGAGGTCTGCAGGGACGGGTCAGCCCAGGACGGCGTCACGCGGTCGGGTTGGACGGCGGCGACGTGCTCGGTGATGTCGTACGTCTCCCACTCGCCGAGCTCCTTACCTTGGACGCCCATGAGGTGGTTGAGGTAGCCCAGCTGTTGGAGCCACCCGACCGTCTCTGGTGTCTCCGCCTTGCCTGTTTTACCTCCCTTGTTGGCCTGAGCCTCATCCCGGAACAGTAGATCAAGCAACATGGTCCTGGGGTTGAGTGTGCGACGGTCCCTGTACCTGAAGCGGCCGCCCTCGACGTCTGCGGACCGCGGCCACTCCTCGGCGGACCTCTTACACCACTTGTCGGTGAGGTCGGCCAGGTTGGCCCGCATGGTCTCGACGGTGGCCTCAAGCCGCGCCGTGAGGGTCGTTACGGCGTTGTCGGGGCAGGTGCGGATGAGTTCGATCAGCTCGCTTGACGCGGGGCCATACAGATAGCACAGGTGGTGGATGTCGATGTCGGTCAGGACCCCGCCGTCGGGGGTGGGGTGGGTGGGGGGCAGCCGCCGGTAAAGAGTCAGCCGGTGGAGCAGCTTCTCGGACCGCTCGAGATGCAGGTAGTAGGACAGTCTCTCATCCTCAAGCACGGCGAGGTTGTCACATGCGGTGTTGGTCGTGACGCATGCCTGAGTATTATCGTCGCTGCCCTCCATGCCCGCCCGCATATCCTCCGACCCGTACGGTAGGGTCACATACCGCGTGTTCAGGACAGCGCGACACATGGCGTCGGCTCCGGGGGTCGCCCCGACGGGCTCGTCGTCGGGTCGGATGAGATAGGACCGGCCGTGGTGCCCCCAATGGTCGTGGTCGTTCCCGGGGCCGCGGGCGGGCTTCTTGGTCCGGTAGACCCCACCCCGCGTCAGCCCTTCGTGGGACACCAGCTGGACGAGTTGGTCCCAGGGCTCATAGTCCAGTGGGTAGCACGCTCCTCGGGCCTCGATTCGAGAGGCGTGGACGTCGAGTCTGACCCTGCCCCGACCCGCCTCGACGTCGAGAAGGGCGTCCACGCTGGCACCAAAGACACCAACTGGTCTATAAAGCGAATAATTGACTTTGTCAGTGGAGTCAGCGGTCAGCTCATCAGCGATGGCCTTAATTCTCGCGTCAATGTACGTGTTGAGCTTTGTAGCCAATGCTGACCGCGCCTTGATGGCTGTGGACCGGCTCACGAGCAGCCTCCCGTCCACCAGATCCGTGTTGAGCATCAAGATCTTGAGCTCCTCGAACATGTTGGCCGGCGTGAGGGAGTACTGCTCCAGGACCGTGGTGGCGCAGAACGGCTCGAACAGGGCGCGTAGTTCGTGTTCGTGCGCCTCAAAGTACTCGGCGTTGGCTGCACGGCCGCGTTCTTGGAGAATGCCGCGGCATATCACGCGTTTGAAGATTTCCTGCCAAACATCCATATCTACCGCGACCACCGACTCACCCTCGACTGTGTAGATATCCTTCATAGCTTCCACCGTCTCTGGGGTCCGCGCTTCCATGTCCATATCCCCAACCTTTCCCTCAATGGCGTCCTCGATGACAGTGTACAACGCATATCCATACCAATCGCTATGGGCCATCTTTTCTCTGGCGGGGGTAACGATCGCGATTTCGGGATCCTGGTATTCAGCATCTGTGATTCTATTGTCATCTTCCATTCCGGCGTCCCGCTGTGCACTGTCTCTTTCTCTCGATCTTCGGCGGGATGAGCGTGATGTGGCCGAGCGTGCCGCCATGACCTCTTCGTCGACCTCAGAGCCTGAGTCAGCGTAGTACACGTAGTGTTTCCGCGACCTTTTCTTTCCGCGTGCTTCGTGGGCCTTTTCAACGGCAGCTTGGGCGTCTGCTGCCGTTCTCGGCCAGTCGAATGTATCTTCGGCGTATCTTTTCCAGTCTGGCGGCAAAAAAGCGATAAAACCGTACTTGAGGTCGGGATGCGACTTGAACAGGTCGTCAATGGACTGTACGACACCCAACGTCCTGATGCTTTGCTCCCTGTACCGCTTCAGCACATCGAGAAAGTTGTTGTACTTCGCCTGGGCCTTTGCGCGTTGTTTCTCCGTCATTGCGGGGTCAAACAGTCTCTGACGTACCTGTCTGATGTAGTCCTTGGCGATACGGAGCATAGCCTCACGATTACCCGATCCACCTCCCATCCCGAGCATGCCCGTGTCCACTGGCGGTGTAGGGAGGCCGCGCGTCGAGTCGATAGCCCTGTATGCGTGTGCCCCGCTCGGACCGGTGGGTGCGGGGCCCGCGCGTCCGATGCTTGGGAGTGGATCAAGTGGGCCGAGCTCCGTCATGTTCATTGCGTGCATCTTCGCTAGAACATGGTCGCTGAGTGTTCCGTCGGGTTTGAATTGATACTTGGGGGGAAGGAACGCATTAAACTTGGTCAGTATCAGCGCGTCGCCCGCCACGAGCCGCCTGAACCGCAGCACCACCTCGAGCGTGCTAAGGGTCTTCTTGCGGTACGCCTGCATGTGCTTGACGAACTCGAAGTAGATCTCGGTGTCTCCCTTGAACCGATCCTGGATAAACCCGAGGAACTGCCGAGCCTCCGTTAGGGGGTTCGACTTAGTGCTGACTGGCTTCTGGCGAGTTAGCGGGGCGCGCGGAATGGATTGCAACACGGGAGCGGGCTTCATTCGTGACATGTAGTGCCGAATGCTCGCCTGAAGCTCGAAATCTGAGTGACACAGGATTTGAACCCGGTGCTTGTCGTCATCATGATAACTTTGGCGAATTGTGGCGATACGGTCGTACTGGACCTCACGAGCGTCTTTCAACTTTCCGATAAACCTGTCGTATGAGGATACCAGCTTACAGCGACCCCTGTAGTCGTCGGGACCGAGTTCTTCCAACGTCGTGCCTTCGAATCTCGCGAGTGCGATCCCCCGAGTGGAGAATGCCTTCACAATCTCGTTTTCTATGGCTTGCGTGTGCTCTTTGATCTCATTGTGGGTGCTCAAGCAAGCAAGCTGGCGTCGGTGCACTTCATCGAGGCGCGCGCGACTCTCAATTTCGTGCCGATCGATGATATGCTGGAGATCATGCTTAATACGCTCTGCTATTTGGTCTTGCACCTCTTCAGAACTCATTTCCGGCCGTGTGATCGATCAGTACGTCAAGATGAGCCCTGTCAAATCGTCAAGTAGGTTTGAGACTTATCCATTCTTGCCCGAATGACCAAATTAATTAAATATCTCTGCAGCCTGGTTGACCGCGCGAGACGGGGGTTTGTCAAGCAACTGCCTTCATTAAGTGCGGATCTCATACTTTACAGCTCGTTCTATTTAGAGCAAACAAGACAAGACGACAGATGTTCAAGCCCCAGGAAAGCAAGAAGCCCAAAGAATACGCCCTACTCACCGCAGAGGAGGCTGCGGCTATGGAGTCTCAAGAATCGCAACGTTCCCGCCTTTTTAGCGCTCAAGAATCGCTCGTCACTGGCGTAGACATGCTTCAAGAGGCCAACCAAGTAGGTCTCGAGACGGATCAGATCACGCGCGAAATGATATTCGAAGTAGATCGACAGGGTAACGTATTGTCGGGCGCAAGGCAGAAAAACAAAAACATTCAAGACCGTTTGAAGGAAGGGCGGGCGTTGGCGCGAAAGATGCTGCGCAGAGAATATCTCAGCAAGATTATCCTTGCTGTTCTGTTTGTCGTCTTGCTTATCTCCGTCGCGCTCGTTCTGTATTTCCGTTTTATTCACCCGCAGGTGTCCAAGATGTTCAAGGACGACTCGGCCAAGTGATGGGCGGTTGGACACCGTTTACACTGGGAATGTATTCCCATTTTCATCCTTAACACACGCGAGGTGATCGTATCGTCATAAATGCCTTCCGTGCCTGATTATTGCCTCCTGTGAGGCAACCTGATTCGCTTAGGCTGTCATTGGCCAATGTGAAAGAGAGGCTCGCCCTGACCGCGGTTGTTACCCGTGATTGCGACTTGTTCTCTCCTTGACGGTGGCTCGATAAACAAATCAAGTGCTTTGCTCGCTTATTGGGCTACCAGAAGTTGCGACAACCCAGCGGAGAGATGTGGGCAGACGCAACTACAAGCAACAATAAAAGTTGGGGACTCCGTTATTTAGAGGATGGTACCAGCAGCAGAGGCGATACGGGGCCAGAGATCGGCACACTCCTTGGCGATGGGGCCAGCAACGGTGGAACCCTTCATCTCACCTCTAGCGTTGACGATGACGCCAGCGTTATCCTCGAAGTAGATGAAGGAACCATCTTGACGGCGCCAGGGCTTACGCTGACGGACGACAACGATGGGGTGGATCTTCTTGCGGAGATCGGGCTTGCCCTTCTTGACGGTAGCAATGGCGAAGGAGCCAACGCTAGCGGCGGGGTATCTGTTAAGACGGCCCTGGACACCATAGACGGCGATGATGTACAGGTTCTTAGCACCAGAGTTATCAGCGCAGTTGATGAGAGCACCAGTAGGGAGACCAACAGTCAGACGCAACTTGTTACCAACAGCACCACCACGGCCACGCTTAGACATTCTGAGAAGATAGCAAGCTTGAAAGCAAAGCAATTTATAATCGGGGGTTTCATCCAGTTATGACCATTCGAAAAACAAAACGTCGCGGAGGGGCACGGAGACATTACGGAGAACTGACACGTTATGTGCCCGCGTGGCCAAATTATGGGGGACCCAGTTACAGTGACATTTTTCCACCCAAATTATACGATTGGTTCTGGCGGGAACCGACCCAACAACACCGACATGCCCAGAAATTTACGGGGGTAACCGGACGAGTATACCATCTGAATTTGACAAACGGTATCGGTTAATGCGACGCCAGTATTCTCCGCCTCTACTTCTTGGCAGCCTCACCAAGAACAGCCAAGATGACCTCCTTGAACAGCGGGTCGTCCTTGTACTTGGCCGCGCCCTCTGGCCCCTTCCCGGCCTCAGCCAGCATGTCGCCGACCTTGGGGTTCTTCATCAGCAGCTCCATCAAGCGAGGGTTTGACATGAGCTTGGCCATAAACCCAGCGTCGGGCTTCTTGGCGTTACTCGCGAGGTTGGCGAATGCAGAGGTCGAGAACGGCCCCTCTTCATCAAGGTTGAGGTCGGGGCCCGTCTGGTAGAGCTTCTCCGGGTCGGCCTTCAGCATATCTTCATCTTCCTTCGCCTTGGCCTTCTTGGTGATGTTCTGCTCGGCAATGGCGTCCTTCACCGTTTTGGCGAGGTCGGGATCGTAATCAATCTGCTGAGCCTGCCGCCAGGAAACAATAGCGTCGTCAGTGCGCTGGAGAACGTGCTCGGCGTCGCCCTTCACGCGATACAACTTGGCGCACGTCGCGTTGGGCTGGCGTGCAAGTGCCACCTTGCAGTCCTTGAGCGCCGCGTGAGGAAAGTCGAGCTTGAGGCAGAACGAAGCGCGTGTCGCCAGAAGGAGAGCGCTGCTGGGATTCCAAAAGATGGCATCACTGATTTCGATGATGGCAGCCTCGTAGTTACCTTCACGGGCCTTCTCGTTGGCCTTGGCCTTTGCTTTTTGGCAAAGATCGAGATTAGGCTCTTTCCCAACCTCAGCTTCAAAGAAATCAAGGTTCATGATGTCTAGGGGCGCGCGATCGTCCTCGATCTCCTCAAGGGCCGGCATTTCATCGTCGCTAAAGTCCTGCTCCGACATTTCTTGCTTTGTTTTTTGATCTTCATTCAATCATTGATGCGAACAAACACCCGCCAGGGAAGAAGCAACGAGGCCCACCAGCCACACATGCGCGAAATTTACAATCCGAATGGCTTCCGTGCTCAAACAACGCCGATGAAGGAGCAGTTGAGCTGCACACCATGTTTGACGCGCTCCACATACTGCACCCGCACCTTAATCAGAGACCCCACCTGCACGTTCACATCACCCTCACCGTCGTTGAACGACAGCTGCCCCTCAGCATCCTTGGTAACCTTAAGGCACTCGGCAATGTTGGTGCAGACGCCATGGAAGGAATCATGGATCAAGAAGGCAACGTGGAGCGAAGAGACAAGAGTCACGCTACCAATGAGAGTGTCGCCCTCATGGGGGGCAAAAATGAGAAAGTCGGCCGAAGCACGGACGAATATCGTGGACAGAGCATCCGAAAGACGGTGCTTCTCACCATCCAGCTGAACATTGTCGAAGGAAATAGGAACGCCGCCAATCTCCTTGGAGTGGCGGAAAATCATCCGGCTGAGAGACTCAATCACACCGTCGAGAAGGCAGTCCGCAAAACGAGCAACGACCGGGATCACAAAAGACGCGTTGACAAGCTTAAACGGCGACTCGGGAAGATCCTCTGTGTTGATGACCATCTTGGGAACAACCTCCTCCAGAATCATAGACTCACCCGCCTCTTGTTCAGCCATGAGACCTAGTACACAACTTCGAATCCTTGGAGATATATAAATCAAATATTGGATTTGCTGTATATACCAAGTCAGCGTGTTTGGTTTGGGACAATACGTGCGCCCACCGCATTTCTTTCAAAGTAAGACCCGGAATTCTTTTAATAAAATTTTTCGTGTTGTGCTTCACTCGTCGCTGTCCTCGCCATCGTCCCCAACCCACTCAGGCTCACACAAAAGCGGATCCCCCGCCACAACCGGCACAAGCTGCATCCCCTCTCCAGCGAACGCTTCCTTTGAGGGCATCTCAGTGCATCCAGTCCGCCGTATGTGGTTAATGAGCGATATACGTTCATACATGGTCAAGCCAGCGCTCCGCCACCCACCCCGCCATTCCTGTAAATCGACGTTGTGGGCCTCTATACAGTGTTTGTCGAGGTCTCGGGCAGAGGGTAGGTCTGCGGGGCAATACAGACACTTGACGTGCTCCGGGGCCATCGTGGGTTCTTGATATTCTGACGACGAGTCTGAGTCGGAGTTAGGTGCTGTAGCTCCTGTCGGTTTGGTGACTGCGAGGTGGTTTGTCATGTAAAAAGCGTCAAATCTTGCGTCGCGTGGGTCTAATCGAAGATGGCGGCGCTTCCGCATGTGCGACCGGAGCTGCTGATACGCCTTGAACTGTCCGTGGCAGTATATGCACGTGTTCGCCTTCAGTGTCGCCCGGATGGCCTCCAGCATGTGTGTGATGTGGACTAGGTTGGTGGGGAGGCCGACTGAGAAGCCGTGGCTGGTGAATATGTGGCTTAAGAGATCCTCCTTGGTGCCTGATAGCATGTCGTTGCACAGAATGCACTTGACGGGGCCTAGTTCGGTCTGCATCTCCGATTCATGGTCAGCGAGTGCAATATCGCGCAAACGAGCGAGTTCTACCTCAAGAAGGGACGTAACACGTGTTGAAGAGAAATCAATGATGTTTTCCACTTGAATATCGTCAATTTTGTCCTGCAGATGAGCCAAAAACGGACCTGGGAGGCTCACAGCCTCTAACTCTGACAAACTCACGCCATGCTCGGATTTTGTGTGCTCAACTAGCTCCTCAATGGATATAAACTTTGTCTCAGAACAGAATAGACAAGGTAGCTCCGCAATAGCTGCGCTCATACAAAAGTTGTCCGAGGTTTTCGAATGTGGCAATACTGTTTATAGTACGGTATATAGGCATTGATCGATTCACACAACCTCGGTCGACGAAACGCGTTGGTCAGCCATTTATAGACATCCACTTGACAGCTGGTCACGACTGGCGTCGTCCAACCACACCGCGCGATGTATTCTGCCTCGTATCCCGGTAGGATGAAGACAGATCACTGCGCCTTCTTCTCCTCCTCCTTCTCGTCGCCTTCCGCCACTACCTCCACTTCACCCTCCCCTTGCACCGCGTCATCGCCTCTCCTCTCAGTTCTATCCAAAGAACGCATTACCGTCATAACTAGGTTAGCAACGAGCATGCAGATGAGAATAGTGGCGTTGTAGCCCATAGAGAAGTCGGGCTGGGCTGGACGGGTGACCAGACCGACCCACACCCGGTTAAACGTCGCGTTGCCACATGAAAGCGTGATACTGGCATGTGGGATCGGAATTCCGTTCGACGCGTCTGGAGACCAATGATAAATAGGCACCAGACCGTGCGTGAATGTGGTGCTGGCCTGTGTTGAGCTAGCATCCATATCGAGCACCACACCCGGGAATGCATCAGTCCCATCGACTGTTAATATGGCTGAACATGCCTGGTCGGGTACCTCCAGAGTGATTCGTCCGCCAAACGAGTCCGACCACATCTGGACGTCGACGCGGGGCTTGGTAGGTGCATCTGGGGCATCGCCGCACTTGGTATCGGGGTTGACTGAGCGGATCTCGGCGACCAGACCCAACCCATCCTCCTCAGAGGTAAATGTAAACCGAACCCCCAAGTAGGGCCTCGGGAGGATGGTGTGGGAGACGGGCCCGATGGGGTCGGCCGAACCGGGGTCAGCCAGTCTGTTAAAGACGTTGATGGCCGTAAATCCCGCGGTGGCCGAGTACGAGCTGAGTATAAATCGATCAGAGGCAAGGTCTGTTGTCTTGAAAGCACCGGCCACGGGAGCCTCAAGTTCAGCCGCAAGTCGAACTAGCTCGGCATGTAGGGCGTCGGTGTCGGCGCCATCGGTCACATCAGCGGTCATTACCAGACCAAAGTCGGCAAAGACAAGTTCAACAGCATCGTGCGTTGGAACTCGCGCCTGGATGAGGGTGTGGGAGTGTAACAAACGTTAGCGATATCTACGGTCAGTTTTTTAGCGTGCTGGAACACGCGTGTTATCACATCATGAAGGAACGGGTCTGTAGACGATGACAGAGGGCGTTGATAGCGGTAGAGATCAATGCACGACGTGTCAAATTGCTCAACTGATTGAATGAAAGATACAGCGTTTGAATGGCGGACAAAGCATAGCACCAAAACGACGCCAACGAGGGATATCAGTCTCATTCTGGTTCTTGGCAAAAAATGCCTTTAAGCAAATTCGCCATCTGAATGTAGTTTTGGACACGAAATGCACTATTTGGCCCCTTGAATACGAGTTCAAAGATTGAGATATAAACTGTTTTTCGAAGTAGCATATTTACCTAGCTATTGGCATACATGTGATAAGTCAATGCTTTCCAAGGCCAGAATAATCAAACATTTGTCTGAATTCATTCCGCCTTTTCAAAAATGTCGTGCGACATCAAGTTCGATCCTGAGTACAAGGCCGACGACGGATACCTAGTGCTTGAGATGCTTCCAGAAGCATTGGATGCCATTGAAGCCGAATGCGAGGACGGTCTTGCTGCCGGTGAAGAATCTGCCCTGCCTGTTTTCTTCAGCCATTGGGACAGCGGCACCGCCGTCAAGATTGGCACGAAAATGTATGTCCTTCCCTCTCCTCTCTCACCCAGCTTCCAAACCAAGCAGCTCCTCTCATCCAACCTCCTGTATCTAGCTCCCGCGCTCCCCACGGCCGAGGAGTTCTCGGTGATCAGCCGCTACGACTCTATACTGGAGCTTACCCCCGACTCGCTGCCTCTGGACTGTATGTTCTATCGTTTTCCAACCGGCTTACTTAGACTTTGAGTACATTTTCCGAAACTGCCAATATCCGCTTCAGGACCAGACCGAGCTGCATACGGTACAGTCGCTACACCGTGCGCTGCCTTTAGCTCCCGACCAGCTGTTTGGCCTCCTTGTTGATACCGTGGCCTTCATCAACTACAAATCCATTCACACTCTGTTTCCGATCGCAAAGACAGGTGTAGCGCATATCTGCAACTGCCTCAACGAAGGGCTTGATGTAGCGCCTGCTGTGGACCCCGTAGCGCTGCGTGATCTCCTCCAACACGCCATGCGCGACGTTGACAGGCATGTGAGCGATGCGATCATTCTCTACACCCTCGACTTTTCTCGCGATGACCGTATTGAGTACCTGAAGGCGACGGCATCAGCTACATCTGGTTCTGGCGACATGTTTGCTGAGTGGGTGGCCGCGTCCCCGTCAAGACGGCGTGTTGGGGCCAACGTGGCGTTCATTCACCGAGTCGTAGTTGAGGACCGCTTTGAGAGCGGAATGCGCATTTACTCCCAGCGTGACGTTGCTCTTGCTGATCGTCAGAAGGCGCCTTGCATTGGATTCGACGATTTTATGATCTTATGTAATGGTCGGCTCAGAGAATTCTGGGACGGGCCTGGTGCCGTGAATAAGACGTACAATAGCCAAGCTGTCGCCGATACGGTGCCCGGGTGGCTCCGTATGGACTCCCTGGCAGATGTCGGCCGCTATGCCGTTGAACACGCAGGCAAGGTCTATTCAGTTCAACAACTTTCGGACAGGGCTTCCGCTCGGCGCGGTGAACGAGGTGCGGCACTCCCCCTCGATGCCACCGAGCGCGTGGAGTTCCTTCTCTCTCTCGAGGAGAAGCCTCACTGGACAGCGGCTGAGATGGACCCAATAGTGTCGACGGTGACGCCACCCGGCGTGACGGTGGAGGATATCGTGGTGGCGGTGGCTAGACCGATGCATGGAGTGAGCAAGGGAGGGAACGATGTGTATTGTCGGCGTTGAGCGTTTTGGCTTGACTTATAGTTGACTTTCTCACAAAAAAAACGTAAAAGCATGGACAATTGGGTTAAAGCTGAAGTTGAAGCTGTTCAACGCGAGTTTGAAGGCAATGGAACCCTCGCAGAGTTCAAGACAGAGTCTGTTTCGCTCGACTATGGCTCTTTTTCGTTCATTTTGCCCGGTGTGAAGGCCGAGGATGATGACGAGGATGATCGCTTCATTGCAGAGGTCACACAGAGCGGATACCGCATTGTAGAGGGCCCCATTGCCGTTAACCCCAACACCTGGTACCCCACGTTCCACATAATGCTCATCAACCTCCCCAAGTTCGGGAAGGCGTACGGCGAGTCATTCTTCGCCAAGGTGAACAGCGCGCTCGGTAAGTTGATCCAGGGACAGGGGAAGGGGCAGGAGGATGAGGAGTAGCGGAAGACAAATGCAAAAACGTCGCACAGAAGCCAACCAATGGTCATGCTCCACACAGCCAAAGCCAAAGCAACGCGCGACGCGCACCAGCCGCCCCTCTCTGATACAAGTGATTTACGTGAAAATAAACCCGTCATCGCCACACGACCCAACCCGCGACTGACATGAACCGTAACGGCCCTACCACAGGCATCAGGGCCCTTCAGCCGCCTCAAGCTTCCGCATGATAGCTGCAGACACCAGCTGGTCAAAGTAGGAGCCCGCAGGTTTGCTCATCCCACCAGCAGGGCCGTCGGTTTGAATGTCGCACGATTGCGTTGTAACGGTCGGTTTGGGGACAGCTGGCTTGGCCTTACGAACGGGTGCAAACGTCCAGCTGCCTGAGAACATGCTACCCGTGGCAGCTTGAGCCTCGGCCGGGGCATGTCCTTGCGTGCCGGCGTCCTCGTGTCCGACACCCATATCGACTGGACCAGTGCTGTCATCGTCGTCAAAGGGGATGGGAGAGCAGCCTACGGATGTGGAGACTCCAACTCCCGCCGCCTGGGGCGGAGGGCTGTCGGGGGCTGTCTGCATCTCGATGCCAACAGAGACGGTAGCGTTGGCGGCGTTTTGGTGGACAGCGCGAGTCGAATTGATACGGCGGCGGCCGACAGTGGTCTTGGAAAGGTTCTCCTTCCAGAATGACCCGCTCTGCGGACGGGTCTTCTTTGTTTGCTTCATTTTTTGTTTCAGCTTCATGAGATTGGCCGCCATGAGCTGTGTCTCCTGTTCAAGCTGCGCGGTCTGATCGCGCAGCATCTTGTTCCGCTCTATTGCGCTCTTGTGGCGGCTGTAGCTCGAGCTCGACATCGGTACGGTCAGAATTTGCTAAATTTCGCACCCGCAAGAAACTGCCACACAAAGGATAATATACATGTGTGTTGAACATACTGACACATACATGAGCTTCACATGAGCTTTCAATGCAGGCAAATCGACTCTTCCTTTTTACAGTTTGCCGTCCCACGTTACTTATGTCGAATCTCAATGTATGTGGCCACCACAGCTTAACTAACCATAGGAAATGAGCAGATACCTCATGAAAGGCTGGATCATGACCAGTGTTCCTTGCCAGGCCTGCAGCACCACGCTCCTGAAGAAGGTAAGTCTTAATCTCCGTCCTGACACAGAAGGGAACTCCGTCTTCATATCTATGCGTCTCATGCAACAAGGTCACTGATTCCTCCGGGAACCATATCTCGGGAGACGCGGCCCACCCGCTGTCACCCACTGCCGATGACGTGATTGACGCCAAGGAGGACTCTGCGGCCTTCCTGAGGGCATCAGAGCGCCACACCATGCCCCCCGGTGAGATGTCGCCGTCTGACTCGGATGCGGACGACGGCAAGGGTCCTGTTGTTACCGTTAAGAAGCCATCGTCTCAACCTGAGCCCGAGGTCGAGCCCGAGAAGGAGGTCAAGCCCGAGCCCACGGTCCAGGATGAGACCAAGCAGGTGCCTGTCCCTCCCGCCGAGATGGAACCCCGGGCCGACCCCGCCCCCACCCCCGCTGCTTCCCCCTCCCCCGCGCTCGAAGCCATGCGCTCTCGTCTCGAGGAGGCTGAGGCTCGCTACGGCCAAGAAGACGAGGCCCAGGAGCGATTCAGCACGTGGCTCCTCCAAGGCTGGACGATGACGGCCGTGGCGTGCCCTGCCGGATGTTCCATGCCGCTCATGCGGTCAAGATCGAACCAGATGTGGTGCCCGTCGTGTAATCATCAGGTGTTGACACAGGATGAGTACACAGCAAGGCAAAAGGTAGCTGAAGAGAAAAAGGCGGAGGAGGCGGCAGTGGCACGTGCTGAGATCGAAGCGGCAGAGAAGGCCCAAGCCGCCGCCTCACCCCGCCCTAGAGTAGAGGTACACGTGCCTTCCCCCACCCTAACCCACCCGGTCGACCCCACCCCTGCACCCGCGCCGGCAGACACTGTGGCGTACGGTATGAGACAGCAAAGGGTGCCGACCCAGGCTGAGATTCAGCGACGTGGGCGGGTTGAGGGGCTTTTGGATAAGTTTATCACGCGTATGGAGAAAGCAGAGGCATGTGACGCGATGTCCGATTTCAACGAGGCGTGCGATGCGTCAGAGAGGCTGTACTCGCTGCTGGTGACCATCGACAGCTGCTGAGAATGGCGACCCGTTGGTACGACAGGCTTAAATCGAATAAGGATTGATTTGTTGGTCATTTGATTGATTCGTTGACTCACGTTGACTGATCGACCGAGTCGGGCGACGGATGTGACAAACAAGCGCACCCTGTGGTCATGTTGTTTGTTCGGTTCTACGCAAGACACCACTCCGAACATTCTCTTCGTTTGTTGATATTGATCTCGACTCTCGCAGCACTGCTGCCGGCAGCAAAAAATGACTTGGTGAAGTCAGTCAGTTGACAAAAAAGTTGTCACAACAAAAAACATGCCCTACGAACAGCCTGCCCTCCCCTACAAGTCCCTTGAGCCCCACTACGACGATGTTACGCTCGACATCCACTACAACAAGCACCACGCTGCTTACTGCACTAAGGTGAACGCTGCTCTCAAGGAAGTCGGCCTTGAGGCCAAGGATCTCGCCGAGGTTCTTGGTAACCTTGCTCAGGTTCCCGAGGCCAAGCGCCAGTTCGTCGCTAACAACGGTGGCGGCGCCTGGAACCACTCTTTCTTCTGGCAATGCATGGCCCCCGAGGGTGCTCGCGGCGAGGCCTCCCCTGAGCTCAAGAAGGCTCTCGTGGCTGCCTTCGGCTCCATGGAGGGCTTCATGACCGAGTTCTCCAACGCCGCGGCTACTCAGTTCGGCTCTGGCTGGGCCTGGCTCTGCTGCGACCCCGCGACCAAGAAGCTCGAGGTCGTCAAGACCCTGAACCAGGCTACCCCCATCAACGAGGGCCGCCTCACCCCCCTGCTGTGCATTGACGTGTGGGAGCACGCCTACTACATCAAGTGGCAGAACCGCCGGCCCGACTTCATCAAGACGTTTGTCGAGAGCCTCCTGAACTGGAACTTTGTCAACGAGCAGT
>PPCM01001091.1_pt1 | contig 14232 bp, 9 predicted proteins | sample 1555541 | NCBI WGS metagenome assembly PPCM01 (sample SAMN05284479, study PRJNA326546) | Marine sediment metagenome, whole genome shotgun sequencing project. | isolation source: marine sediment | place: Germany: Wadden Sea | collected 2012-09-05 | reverse complement strand
GTAGGCCGTGGCGAAAAAAGCACTATACCTTTTCTGACCGTTTTCAGATCCGCCGCTTGGGCACTTGGCCTGCCATTTATCATACTTGGCGGTATTTATTCCGGCCTGTTCACTCCCACTGAAGCTGCCGCTGTATCTGTTGTCTATGCTATCCTTATTGAAGCATTCGTATACAAGAACCTGTCTTTTTCCCGACTGATCAGCATTACCGAACGGGCTGCAATATCCACCACAATCATTTTCATCCTGCTGGCCATGGGCAGTGTGCTTTCCTACTTTGTCACCCTTGCTCAAGTTCCAGTACTGATCACAGATTTTCTTACTCAAATAGATGCCGGACCGATCACCTTCCTGATGATCGTCAATATCGCATTTTTTATTGCCGGAATGTTTATCGATCCCAACTCAGCCCTGCTGATCTTGGTTCCGCCTCTTTATCCGGTAGCGCTTTCAATGGGTGTTGACCCTATCCACTTTGGTCAAATCGTCTGCCTGAACATCTGCATCGGCATGATCACCCCGCCCTTTGGACTGGATATTTTCGTGGCTTCCTCCACTCTGGAAAAGCCGGTCATGTCCATCATCAACGGCGTATGGCCTTTCCTGTTCATTAATATTCTGGTCCTCATTCTGGTAACCTATGTTCCCGGTCTGGCAACCTTCCTGCCCAGCCTCGTAGCTCCCTAAAAAAGCAGGCTAAAATTATGAGTACTATGAACACCATTGGCGCAGGCAGCACCAGCCCTCATCCGGTCCCCCAGACACCGGCAAGCCTTGAGCACCTTACCGCTGAAGCGGAAAAGCTCTTTGCCGAGCTGGAAGAACTTTCCCGAGACGTTGCCGGGGTATCCCGTCCGTCCTATGGAGAAGCTGAAACTCGGGCCTTTGAGCTGGTCGAAAAATTCGCAAACAAGGAAGGTCTGCGCACCTACCGCGATAGAGCCGCAAACCTCGTCATTGAACTGGAAGAAAATCCGGATGACGCTGAATACATATTGATCGGCTCCCATCTTGATTCCGTCCCGCAAGGCGGAAACTACGACGGTGCAGCCGGGGTTATTGCCGGTCTGCTCTGTCTCGCAGAGATTAAACGCAGTGGTACCCCCCCCGCAATCCCGGTCAAAGTAATTGCCCTGCGCGGTGAGGAAAGCGCATGGTTCGGCGCCTGCTATCTTGGTTCCAAAGCCCTTCTCGGCAAGCTGGAAGAATCCGAGCAGGACCTACTGCAGCGTGACGACAGCCGCCCGCTCAAAGAGCATATGACTGAATGCGGTGCTGATGTAGAGAGCATAGCCAAAGGCGAAATGCTCATCGATACTTCAAAAATCAAAGCTTTCTTCGAGCTGCACATTGAGCAGGGTCCGGTCATGATCGCCCGCAACCTGCCTGTTGCCGCTGTTACCGGAATCCGTGGAAACATCCGCCACCGCAAGATCAAATGCGTGGGTGAAGCAGGCCATTCCGGGGCTGTTCCCCGCTGGTTGCGCAAGGATGCTGTATTCGCTACATCAGAGCTGATAACACGCATCGACGACCACTGGACAACAATTCTACAACATGGTGGCGATCTGGTGGCAACTTGTGGTATCATGCATACCGACCCGCAGCACCATGCCATGTCACGTATTCCCGGAGAAGTGACTTTCAGTTTTGAAGCCCGCAGCCAGTATGAACATACTCTCGCAGCTATTGAAGCCCTGCTCCATTCCGAATGCGCCACCATCACCTATGAACGGCGTGTAAACTTCGAATTCGACAAACCGGTCAAGACTCCTCCGGCTGTTATTGATCAGGAAATTGTGGATCGCATAAACAATGCTTGCATTGCGGAAGGCTTACCTGTAGAAGCTATTCCAAGCGGAGCCGGGCACGATGCCTCGCTCTTCGCCAACGCGGGGGTTCCCACAGGCATGATTTTCGTGCGCAACCGCAACGGCTCCCACAACCCGGAAGAAGAAATGGATATGGAAGATTTTATCCGGGGCCTTTCTGTACTGCACCGCACAATTACGGAGTTCAACTTATGAACACTGAAATAACCATCATAAGACCGGATGACTGGCATCTTCACCTGCGCGATGGAGAGATGCTTGCGGCAGTGCTTCCTTACAGTGCAAAAATTTACGGGCGTGCCATTGTCATGCCCAACCTCGTGCCTCCGGTTACAACAGCAAAACTTGCTGAAGAATACCGCAGACGTATCAAAAATGCCCGGCCCGAAGGGTCCGATTTTAAACCAGTTATGACCTGCTACCTGACTGATTCCACATCTGCTGATGACATTCACACAGCTTGTGCAGTCAAAGCTTTTCATGCGGTTAAACTTTTCCCTTCCGGAGCAACCACAAATTCTGATAACGGCGTAACCGACATCAAAAATGTCTACCCCGTACTCGAAGCCATGCAGGAAATCGGCATGCCCCTTTCCGTACACGGCGAAGTCGTCGATCCGGAAGTGGATATCTTTGACCGTGAAGCGGTTTTCATTGAACGGGTACTTGAGCCCGTGCGTAAAGATTTCCCGGAACTCAAAATCGTATTCGAACACCTGACCAGCAAGGCCGGAGTTGATTACGTATTTGAGCAGAACGAAAATATGGTTGCCACAATCACCCCGCACCATCTGCTGCTTACCCGTAACGACCTTTTCAAGGGCGGCATGAATCCCTACATGTACTGCCTGCCCGTTGCCAAAAGCTTTGCAGACCGCGAAGCCGTGCGCAAAGCAGCTGTTTCAGGTGATGAAAGATTTTTCCTCGGCACAGACTCCGCCCCCCATCCGTCCCGGGCCAAAGAAAAAGCCGGGGCTGCTGCGGGTATTTTCAATGCCCCCACTTCAATAGGATATGTAACCCAGGTGTTTGAAGAGCTTTCCGCTCTTGATAAACTCGAAGGGTTTACTTCCATATACGGTGCCAGATTCTACGGATTCTCTCCCAATGGCAGCACTATTACTTTGGCCAAACGAGAAGAACCTGTTGAAATGAACTGGCACATTAAAATCGGAGGAGATATCATTAAGATATTCAAACCCGACACCCCCCTTTATTGGGATTTGGTTGATTGATACCAGCTGAACCGTTATATTTCGGTTCAGCTTTTTTTTCGCTATACATAACACACAAGGAGAAAAAATGGTTCCTACCAGCTTTCCCGACAAACAGACCATCGCTGAGATCACAGCGAAAATGCTTATCGAAGTTGAAGCTGTTCACTTCCGTGCAGATGAGCCTTTCAAGTTCACCTCCGGCTGGGCCAGCCCGGTTTACATCGACTGCCGTAAGCTCATTTCCTTCCCCCGCGTACGCCAGACCCTTATGGATTTCGGTGCTTCCGTAATCCTGCGCGAAGTAGGCTTCGAATCCATCGACTGCGTAGCAGGTGGCGAAACCGCAGGTATCCCCTTCGCCGCATGGCTTTCCGACCGTCTCATGCTGCCCATGCAGTACGTACGTAAAAAACCCAAAGGATTCGGCCGTGACGCTCAGATCGAAGGTGATTTCGCTGAAGGCGCCAAGGTTCTGCTGGTTGAAGACCTGACTACCGACGGACGCAGCAAAATCAACTTTGCACAGGCTCTGCGCAAAGCAGGTGCTGAAGTAACTCACACCTTCGTGCTCTTCCACTACGGCATCTTCCCCAAAGCAAAGGAAACCCTTGCTGACGCAGGACTCGAAATGCTTTCCCTTGCAAACTGGTGGGATATCCTCAACGTTGCCAAGAAAGAAAAGTACTTCGATGTCAAATCCCTTGAAGAAGTAGAAAAATTCCTGAACAACCCCGTTGACTGGTCCGCCGCTCACGGTGGTATTTCTACCTACCCTGAGTAGGATTGCCTTCGGCGAACCTGCCAGGGGCCTTAAACCCTTTTGCAAAAGGGTTTAAGAATCCCAAAAAACCTTTCAATAGGTTGGATTGGTAAATATATTCGGGAAGATGGTTTCATGACCATCTTCCCGTTTTTATTGTGACGCAGGTAAAAATACACTTTAAAGGCCTGCCGGGATTGATTAAGTGTGCAATGCGGGAGTATAGTCTGATCCGAGTGTTGAATTAGCACCTATTAATTTTCAAAAACGACTGTCTCAAGGACCGACCATGAAAGTATACGTAGGAATGAGCGCAGACCTTGTCCATCCCGGGCACATGAATATCCTCAACATTGCCGCATCCTATGGCGATGTAACAGTCGGGCTGCTTACGGATAAGGCAATTGCCAGTTACAAACGGCTCCCCTTCATGACCTACGAACAACGCGAAACGGTCATCAAAAACATCAAGGGAGTCACAGAGGTAATTCCCCAATACACTCTTGATTATGTTGAGAACCTTCAAAAAGTTCGTCCCGATTATGTTGTGCACGGTGACGACTGGAAAACCGGACCTCAAAAACAGACTCGCGAAAGAGTAATCAGCACCATCTCCAAGTGGGGCGGAAAACTCATTGAGCCAGCCTACACCGAAGGCATCAGCTCCACCCAGCTTAACGGCATGCTCAAAGAGATTGGCGTTTCTCCGGTTACCCGACAGCAGAGATTGAAGCGTCTGCTCGACAACAAAGACATGGTCCGGGTACTGGAAGCACACAGTGGTCTCAGCGGCCTAATCGTTGAAAACGCCAGCGTAAAAAAAGATGGTCACAATGTTGAATTCGACGCCATCTGGGAAAGCAGCCTGACCGACTCCACCATGAAGGGCAAGCCGGACATCGAAGCGGTCGATACCACCTCCCGTTTGCAGACCATCAATGAAATTTTCGAAGTCACCACCAAACCCATGATCTATGACGGTGATACTGGAGGTAAACCCGAGCATCTGGCTTTCACCGTGCGGTCACTTGAACGACTGGGTGTATCTGCTATCGTAATTGAAGACAAAGTCGGGCTGAAAAAGAATTCCCTGTTCGGAACCGAAGTGGAACAGCATCAGGCGTCCATTGAAGATTTCTGCCACAAAATCGAAACCGGAAAACGGAGTCAGGTCGGCAAGGATTTCATGATCTTTGCCAGAATTGAAAGCCTGATTTTCAGTAAACCCGTTGACGACGCGCTGGAAAGGGCCACCGCCTATCTCGGGGCCGGGGCTGACGGAGTCATGATCCACACCAAGGAAAAATCGGAGACAAACATTCTTGAGTTCTGCCGCCGTTATAAGGAACTGGGACACACCGCGCCAATCATCGCCGTTCCTTCAAGCTACAATAAGATTTACGAAGAACAGCTCGTTGAAGCCGGGGTAAAAATAGTAATCTATGCCAACCACCTGCTACGTGCGGCCTATCCTGCCATGATGGAAGTTGCCGAGACCATTCTCAAGAATAAACGTTCCTTTGAATGCAACGACACCTGCATGAGTATCAAGGAAATACTTGAACTCATACCCGGCACAAAGTAGCGGACAATCAAGATGATAGACCCGATTTTATTTCTGAAACTGTGCAAGGACAACGGATTCAATACCTTCTACGGCGTGCCGGATTCGACCCTCAAGCATTTCTGCACTGCGGCTACGGAAGACCCGGATTTGCAGCACACCATTTGCGTGAATGAAGGAGCGGCTATCGGGGCTGCCATCGGCTGCCATTTATCCACCTCGTCTGTTCCGGTCGTTTACATGCAGAATTCCGGGCTGGGCAATGCCGTAAATCCTCTGACATCTCTGGTGGCGGAAGAAGTGTACTCCATCCCCATGCTTCTGGTTATCGGCTGGAGGGGTGAACCGGGAGTCAAAGACGAACCTCAGCATGCTTTCCAAGGGGTAATCACTCCCTCAATGCTGGACAATCTGCATATTGATTACGCCACTGTCGACAAGGACACAGACATTGAAACAGAACTGCTGAACGCAAAAAATTTCTTAAAAAACAATGACCGCCCCTATGCCCTGCTGGTAAAAAAACGAGCTTTCTCTACTTACGCGGCTAAACCGGAGACTCGAAAAGAATATCCGCTCAGCAGACAGCGGGCTATTGAATATCTTGTTCAAGCGCAAACCGCTGACAACGTAATTATTGCTACCACCGGCATGGCATCGCGCGAGCTTTTCCATATCCGCAAAGAAAAAGGAATCCCGCACGGCACTGATTTTCTGACCGTCGGGGGCATGGGCCATGCTTCCTCAATTGCCTTGGGTGTTGCTGCAAATGCACCAAATAAGAAAGTCATCTGCCTTGATGGAGACGGTGCTTGCCTGATGCATCTCGGCGCCCTAGCTACAATAGGTTCCAGCGGAATCACCAACCTGCTGCACATCGTGATCAATAACGGAGAACACGGCTCCACCGGAGGCCAGCCTACAGTATCGCGCAAAATAGACTTGTGCGCTATTGCCAAAGCCTGCGGTTACAGCAAAGCTGTAAGAGTTGAATCAAAGGAAGAATTAATTACGTATTTAAAAGATGTGCAAGGACTCTGCTTTCTGGAAATCATAACCAACAACCATAAGTCCTCAAAAATAGGCAGACCGACCAGCACTCCGCAAGAAAACAAAAAGATGTTCATGGAAAATTTCTGATGGCAGTTTATAGCGGCGCAGGAAGCCTCAACAAACTTTTGAATGAGATCAAATACCTGAACTATCACACAATAATGGTAGTTACAGGCCGTACTTCATTTGATAAATCAGGACTGAAGGACCTTCTGCTCTCAGAATTAAACGGTAGTGAGCTGGTTTTCTTTTCCAACTTTTCGCCTAACGTAAAATTTGAAGAAAGTTATGCTGGAATTTTGAAAAGCAAAGGCTGCGGAGCTGATGCAATTCTCGCAATCGGCGGGGGGAGTGTGATCGATATGGCGAAAACCCTTTCCCTGACCCCGGAAAGCGAAAAGGAATTGGAGCACGTCATTCTCGGACAAGCTAAAATTCAAAGCACACTGCCGCTGTTTTGTGCACCGACCACAGCCGGATCAGGTAGTGAAGCAACCCATTTCGCCGTAATTTATATGAACGGCAAAAAGTACTCACTGGCTGACCAGAAACTGTTTCCGCAAAGTGTTGCCATCGACCCGCAACTCAGCACATCCATGCCGCCCTACCTAACCGCATGTTCCGGTTTTGATGCTCTCAGTCAGGCCGTTGAGTCATACTGGGCACAAGGAGCAACAGACCAGAGCCGGGTGTATGCGGCAAAGGCTATCAATCTGATCCTGCCTTCGCTGGAAAAAGCAGTGACCGAACAAACCCCAGAAATCAGGGAAAAAATGGCCTTGGGCGCGCACTATGCGGGTAAAGCCATCAATATAAGTAAAACAACAGCCCCGCATGCATTATCATATTACCTGACCTCCACATACGGAATTCCCCACGGTCATGCGGTTGCAATTTTCACGGGATTGTTTTTTAAAATCAACCAAAGCGAAATCCCCGAACGGCTCTATGCCCTCATGGCTTGCCCGTCAGCCGAAACCTGCTGCGACACATGGTACAAAATGATGTCCCGCTGCGGGTTGGAACCGAGTATGCAAAAGCTGGGCATCCCAGAAGCTGAATGTAAAAAAATCTTAGACTATGTGAATCTGGACAGGTTGAAGAACAATCCTGCGAATCCGAAGAAAGAAATTTTACTACAACAGTTGCTAAAATTTTACAGTACAATTTAAAGCAACCAAATAAACAAAAAAAAGCCGGGAAAATGCATCCATCCTCCCGGCTTAAATTATCCTTTAATTGAACTTCAAAACCTTTCCATTCCATCATAATTTTCAGCAGAAGCCAGAGCCTTCTCCTCAGAAGAGTCACACTTAAAATATCCCAACATCCTGCGCAGATTTTCTGCCTGTCCGGCAAGCTCCTGCGAGGTGGAAGCCACTTCCTCAGCTGATGATGCTGAAGTCTGGGTTGCAATCTCAACCTGTGAAACCGCCACACCGATCTGCTTAATGGATTCTCCCTGCTCAGCACAGGTTGCATTAATTTCCTCAACCAGATCAGATGTTTTTCCGATTTCCGGAACTAAATCGTTAAGCATTGTCACAGCTTTGTCTGCGACTTTGAGAGTGTTGGTGGAAAGTTCACTGATTTCCCCTGCGGCAACTCCACTGCGCTCTGCCAGCTTGCGGACTTCCGCAGCTACGACGGCGAACCCTTTTCCGTGTTCACCGGCACGAGCGGCTTCAATCGCTGCATTCAGTGCAAGTAAATTAGTCTGACGGGCAATATCTTCGATGATAGTTATTCTCTCAGCAATATCCTTCATAGCCCCGACCGCACCGGAAACGACTTCACCGCTTTCGCCAGCTTTGGAGGCGGCATTGGCTGCGATATTAGCTGTCTCCTGTGAGTTGCGGACATTCTTTTCAATGGATACTGTTACAGACTCAATAGACGCCGACAGTTCTTCCACACTCGCGGACTGTTCAGAAGAGCCTTGCGACATGGACTCAGCCGTAGAGGCCAATTCTTCACTGCCTGTCGCAATGTTCGATGCCGCAGTATTCACTCCAGCGACAACACCACGTAATTTACCAATCATACCGCCCATCGCGTTAAGCATAATACCAGTTTCATCGCGACTGGTTGATTTTACTTCCTGATTAAGATCACCGTCAGCCATTCTGGTTACAGTACACTCTGCAGTACGCAATGGACGGGCAATTGAATTGGTCACCAGCAATGAAATGACTATGCCGATAAACAAAGCAACGCCACCGATAGTGATCGCTGTTTTTGAAAACATCCCGGCCTCGGTTTTCAGCGTTGAAGTCCGCTGGGACATACGCTCTTCAGCAAGATTTTTAATTCCCACCAACTCCGGTTCGATGGCGTGAACTGCTTCCCGCATTTCAGCGTTCTGCTCGGCGATCTGGTTGTTTTCCTCCACCAAAGCCAGAAAAGCATCACGATAGCTAGCGATGCTTTTTGCAATCTCCGCCCTATCCTGTCCCGACACATCAGACCGGACAAAAGCAGCATTGATCTTCTCAATTCCGTCCAGCGTCTTCTTTACATATTTCTCACTACCACGGAGTAAATAATCTTTTTCATACCTGCGAACGGAGATAATCATGGATTCAACACGAGGAACGAATACCGATTTTAAAATATCTTCCATACTCCCGGCAGCAGTTCGCGCTTTGAGATACAATGCAGTCTGGGTGGCTGGAGCGACTCCCCCAATAATCCGGGTCATGGATTGGCTATAGGTTTCCAATTCACTAAGCTGCCCTTCTTTGATAGCATCAGAACAGGAACTTTGTTCAATACCATTTTTATATTCATCAATCGCCGCAATAAATTTTTGTCGGTATTTATTGCTTCCTGACCTCATAAAATCTTTTTCATATCTGCGCATCTGCAACCAATACTGATATAAATCATCAACGGCATAAGCCGGGACCGTCTCCATGATATCGTGGGCAGCACTTCTGAATTCTCCCTGCAACCCCTCATCATATTTCAACCCCTTGACTGAATAGCTTTCCACAAGGCTATTGAAGGCTTTCAGATATTTTTTAGAATCACTGCTGATTTGATCAGCAATCCGTCCTATCTCGGTCAATCCTATTTCATGTCCGACCTTGGAAATACTATCCATGGCTGTAACAATTTCATTCACCTTCTGCTCTACGCTCGGTGGATATTTCATATCCATCCTGAGCATGAAATCTTTCTCTGCCCTGCGAGCTTCAAGCATGCTTACCTCTGCACTCTGGACCTTTTGGGAGATATAAACTTCCTGCTCCAGAACACCCGTATATCCGTCCCCTGTTTCAGTAAGCGCATATTGATACATTCCCTGCGCAGCAGCACACAGAGTGAGTACAATGATAATGTTACCCAAGAACTTGGTTTTAATTTTAAAATTATCCAGGAACCTCATACTTCCCCCTGCTATCAATTAAAGTGCAAAAAAATCATTCAAGTAAATAAACAGCTACAGGGTTAACAATGAAACACAACCGTAACATACAGTAATATAATTTCACCAACAAAAAAAATGCCCACTGTACTTTTAATACAGTGGGCATTCTTATTGATAATAAGTGCTAAGTTAAATTAAAATGTCTGTTTGAACAGATCTTCACTGGACCCAGATCCTCCGAACTCGCCGTCTTCTCCTGAACCGGATGCAGTCCTTGTAGGCTGGGTTCCTTCCTTAAAGGGCAGGAAGAAGGTCTTACTGGAGCCGGGACCTGCAAGCAGACCGGATGCGGCATCGATTTTAGCCATGACCACACCGTCGGGCTGCGGGAAGTCCTCGTAAGAATAATCTTTTTCAACCTTTTTGCGGTAAGAAACCCAAAGCGGACTGGCGGCACGGGAACCAGTTTCCCATTTACCCATGGGAGTCAACTGGTCAAAGCCTACGAATACCCCGGTGACAAGATAGGGAGAAAATCCCATGTACCAGGCATCCTGCTCGTTGTTGGTTGTACCGGTCTTACCGGCCAACGGACGACGCAGCACTTTTGCTCTCCAGCCTGTTCCGTGCTGCACGACCTCTTTCATCAGATTGCACATGATGTAAGCAGTCTGTGGGCTGATGGCATCAATGACTTCCGGTTTGGAATCATAAAGCAGTTCACCCCACGCGCTGTTTACGGAAAGCACCAGCCGGGCTTTAACCCTAGAACCGCCACGAGCAAATGTAGAGTAAGCCTCAACCATATTAAGCAGAGTAACGGAAGCGGAACCGAGTGCTACAGAAAGGTCTCTGGGAAACTCGGTTTCAAGGCCCATATCCTTGGCTCGCTGGATAATTTTATCGATACTCATCTTGCGGGCCAACCTGATCGTCACAAGGTTTCTGGATTTAACCAGAGCTGTGCGCAGCAAGGTTGGACCGTAGAATACACCTTCGAAGTTCTGCGGTTTCCAGAGCTTTCCGGCTTCCATGTCAGTATAGACAAATGGAGCATCCATGAGGATAGATGCCGGAGTGAAACCGTTATCCATTGCGGTGGAGTAAACAATCGGCTTGAAAGCAGAACCGGGCTGACGCTTGGCCTGTGTTGCACGGTTAAACTGGCTGCCGCCGTTACCGCCAAAAGCGTATCCGCCGACCATGGCCAGAATATCCCCGGTTTTGGGGTCCATGGAAACAAGAGCACCCTGCACAACTGGTTTCTGCATCAGGGAAACCTGCCAGCTGACATCGCCGAGTGTATCGGTATCAGGATCGACCTGATTAAAATTAACTTCGCTGCCATCTTTGAAAAAGGCTTTATCAAGCCTTGCCCAGACAACATCACCGTTCTTGAGGATTTTAGTGGCATCCTTTTTAGGACGAACATCCTCAGGAGCTTTTTTCACATCCGGGGTGCGACACCATTTCATACTCGTAACAGGCATGGTCGCCGCATACTTTCCGAACTTAACAGCGGCCTCTTTTTTGGAGACCTTGGTAACCAGTACCTTGACCCACTTTCCGGGACGCAGATCAGATTCAGGAACAATTTCAGAAGCAAGAAATCCGGCATACTCGGCAGGCTTAAGCTCAAGCAGCGGGCCTCTCCATCCACGCCGTCTGGTGGAAGATTCCAAACCTTCTTTAACTGCAATATCTGCAGCGTCCTGATGCTTCATGTCACAGGAAGTATAGACATTCAGGCCGCCCTTGTAGACGGTTTCCTCACCGTATTTGTCGATGAGCCAGCGACGCACTTCCTCAAGAAAATAAGGTCCGTGCTTCCATGAAGGATCTTCCATGCTTTTGTAAACCAGCGGCTGCTCTACTGCTTCGTTATACTCGGTACGGGAAATCCAGTTGTGCTCATACATCTGTCCGAGAACATAGAGCTGGCGTGCTTTAGCCCGTTCAGGATGACGCAGGGGATCATAGCGGCTGGGAGCCTGCGGCAGACCGGCCAGAAGTGCGCATTCCGCAATGGTCAACTCATCAACGTGCTTACCGAAATAAGTACGTGCAGCGGCCTCAACACCGTATGCTCCTGCACCGAGATAAATCTGATTCAGGTAAATGGTCAGAATCTCATCTTTTTCAAGATAATGCTCCAGACGAAAAGCGAGAATAGCTTCTTTGAGCTTACGCTTGTAACTCTTTTCAGGGGTCAGCAGCAGACGCTTGATGATCTGCTGGGTAATTGTACTCCCGCCCTGTGTGCGTGCGCCCTTCTTCAGGTTCGCCACAAATGCACGGGAAATAGCGGTGAAATCAACACCGTCATGCTGATAGAAGGAAGCATCTTCCGCCGCCAGAAATGCCTTTGGCAACAGCGGTGTCATCTCGTCCATACGAACCAGAAAACGCTTTTCCTTATAGAAATATCCGAGAACCTTGTGGTTGCGGGAATATACTGTAGTAACCAGCGGGGGGTTATAATCGGTAATATTCTTGAATCCGGGCAGGTCACTTGCCGCCCAGTAATACAATCCCGCCAGCGACCCCACACCGAGAATCCCCATCACCAGCGTCATAATCAGAAGAATTTTATATACTTTTTTCATTTATGATTCTCATCAATCGTCTGCATGAGGAACAAATCCCCAAGCGATTCGTAATTGACTGTGCAATTCGCGCACTTCAGATTGAGTTACCCCGAGAGCTTTGAAAAGCTTGCCCGGAGTCTTGTTTTCCTGCTGTGCAAGGCAGGTTAAAACTTCAAGCAGGGTGATACGTCCATTCTCATCCGTCCAAAACGGAAAAAGCCGGCAATACAAGGGCCGGGCTTCCTTGGGAATAACACATCCCTTGCTGCCGAGGAATAAACATCTTCCCCCGGAATCAACTTCAAGACGGTAATGCATGCCTCCCGGAGGAAACAACTCTTTCACCTTTCTGCGCTGTCCGGGAAAAAGAGTAAACATATTTTCAATAAACGCAGGGCTGTTGACCTGCAGGGCAAAGTCCCCGGAATCGGGAACGCATTCCATGATGCGTTCCCGTTCATAATCCGAAACAGGAAAACAAACTTCTTCACACCCCGGAGTCAACTCACAGCATGTCGGCCCCTTAGCAGCGCATCTGGCACAAACAAAAGGATCACTCATGATATTTATTAACTCCCGGGCAAGAGATTAATCGTTTTCAAAGCACATTTTCCCGTAACCTTCGCAAGGAGGAATGGGATAATCACCGTTGAAACAGGCGAGGCAGTATGAATCCCGCTCTTCAACAGAGCTGAGCAGGCCATCGATGGACAGATAGTGCAAGGAATCAAGCCCTAAGAAACGTGCGATTTCCTCTTCAGTGCTGTTCGCGGCAATAAGTTCTCCCTTGGAGGAGAAGTCAATGCCGTAGTAACATGGGTTCCGAATGGGAGGACAGCTGACCCGCATGTGAATCTCACGGGCGCCAAGTTCACGGAGTTTCTTTACTCTGGTGCGGGTGGTAGTTCCACGTACAATGGAATCTTCCACAATCATAATACGCTTACCCTTGATCATGGACTTGACCGGGTTAAGCTTTACGCGCACGCTAAAGTCTCTCATATCCTGAGAGGGCTGGATAAAAGTACGGCCCACGTAATGGTTACGAATCATAGCCAGTTCAAGAGGCAGGCCGGATTCCTGTGAATAGCCGACGGCTGCGTAGTTACCGGAGTCAGGGAACGGCATGACGAAATCAACATCAACCGGATGTTCCTGAGCCAGAACAGCACCCATTTTCTTACGGCGTTCGTAAACAACTTCACCGAACACAGTGGAATCCGGACGGGCGAAATAGATCAATTCAAAGATGCACTGACGCTTGGGAGCTGATTCGCAGTAGGTGTAGGAAGTCATCTTGCCACCCTCCACAACAACCATCTCACCCTGATTCAGGGGACGGATTTCCTCAGCGTCGATCAGGTCGAAAGCACAGGTTTCGGAAGCAAAGACATAGTTATCCCCCACACGGCCGATTGCCAGAGGACGGAAGCCGTTGGGGTCTTTAACCGCGATAAGCTTGTCGTTTGCCATGATCAGCAGAGAGAATGCTCCTTTGACCTTACGGCAGGCCTTCATGACCGCATCTTCAATGGTATTTCCATTCAAGTTCTTGGCGATCAGATGCACAAAAACTTCGGAATCCATAGTGGTCTGGAAAATAGAACCCTGTGCCTCAAGCTCTTTACGCAGCTCAAGGGTGTTCACGAGGTTGCCGTTGTGCGCGATTGAGAGGTGCAGATCACCGAACTTGACCAGAAAAGGCTGTGCGTTTCTGATCAGGGACGCACCGGTAGTGGAGTAACGTATATGACCGACGGAAATATCGCCCTTAAGCTCCTTACCCAGATGACGCTCGTTAAAGACATCAGCCACAAGACCCATGCCCTTCTGCTCACGAATAGC
>PPCM01001090.1_pt1 | contig 14246 bp, 10 predicted proteins | sample 1555541 | NCBI WGS metagenome assembly PPCM01 (sample SAMN05284479, study PRJNA326546) | Marine sediment metagenome, whole genome shotgun sequencing project. | isolation source: marine sediment | place: Germany: Wadden Sea | collected 2012-09-05 | reverse complement strand
GCCAGCTCACCGCCAGAGCCACATGAACACAGGATGTCGCTTTTAGAGTCGACCGACGACGGAATCCACCTCGATTATGTCGCCTCGGCGGACGCTATGACGCCGGCGACGAGATACGAGATGTTCAGACAAGCCTTGATAGAAATGATGGACAGACTGCCGAGCAAACTCATCATTGGCAGTGCGGGCGCAACATCTGTCCCACTCGGTGCCGCCCTGTCAATCCTGTGCTGCTGCTGCTGCATGCTGACAATCTTCATGTTATTCAACACCGCCGCAACAATGACGGTTTTATGGTATTTTTGGTGGCCAGGGACAATCAAATTCGGAGACGTAGAGATCGCGTCAGCTACTATTGGAAGTTTAGATTCTAGCGATGTGACTTTATGGGGCGTTCCGATGGTCAACGAAACGGTAACAGATTTGGAACTATCAGAACTGACTGTCCTGCAAACGACAGATTCGGCCACAACGACTGTAGATACGTTGACATGCCCAAACAAGGTCACGCTGCCACTGCTGACTGTCACAGGCACTCTAACAGCCAATATCTCCAACATAGAAACAGCGACCACCGCGGCAGCGACTGTCATTAATACAACGGCGACAACTATGACGGTTAACACACTTACAAATACGGGCGATGCTGCTGTCTCTGGTGCCGTAACGAGCACGACAGGCACCGTAACGACTCTAGAGGCAACAACTGCCACAACTGGGTCAGCGGTCGAATCTGTGAACATGACGGTCACGGGAAATCTACAGGCGATGAATCAAATCGTGAATATTGATGACCTGACGATCCCGAACGTGACTGTGACCCAGTCGGTAGTCAGCAACACGCTAGAAGAGATGAACAACATGGCATGCGGAACAGTGGCGGTTACTGGCTCATGTACGGCTGTCGGGTTGACGGCGACGGCGGCTGTGGATGTCACAGGGGATACATCGGCTGCCTCGGTCAATACGCCACTGGCGAGCCTGCCGACACTGACTGGCGATGTCACCGCGTCTGTGACAACCGTTAGCGGCACCGCGACTACCCCGCTGGCCAATGTCGTTGATATGGGGTCGACTGGCACCGTGACAACGGCGACACTTGCAGGGACGACCACTGGCGCGACTTCCGGAACTATTAGTGCTATGATCAGCAACGCCGGCGTCTCTTCAGCGGGTAAGCTCGACGGGACCACGGGCAGTTTCACTGGTACGTTGCAGACAGGCGCGTTCGCTGTCACCACGAGCCTGACGACGTCAAACTTCACGGGACCGCTGACTGCAGTCACAGGTGAGTTAAACGATGCTACAGTGACCGGTACAACCACCGTCAACGCGGGGGTGACGCCGTCGCTAGCAGTGAGCGGGGTATCAACAATCACGACGTTGACGACGCCTAATCCAATCACAATGCAGCAAGCGGTGACGATCGCCGGACCTCTCGTCGCCAACGGGGGCATGGAATCGAAATTTGTGATGGGCGGAGACTTGTCTGCCACAGTCGGGTCGGCTCAGATGACTGAAGACGCGTCAATAACCACCCTGACGGTCGCCGGGACGTCCTCGGCGGGGTCTATGGTCATTCAGGGCGGGTTAAGCACGCCTACAATCGCTGTTGGGTCGGCTGCAATCTGGGGTGGCTGGCAATTTGTGAAGACTGCCTCGGCTGCGGCATCGCTTCTAACCGGAACCCAAGACTCAGCCGAGGGGTACTATGGAGCCGGCCTCAGCCGGGTCGACCTACGGGGTGGGTTGGCCGCCAACGGTGTCCTCGCCTCCCCTCTCCAGTCCCGTCGTCCCACGTCAACCGCCACCTCCCTAACCAGTCTCGCCGCGGGTGGGGTGGGGTCGGCCGGGGTGGGGTATCTCGGTCTACCCGTGCTCGGTGTGACCATCAATACGGCCCCAACCCTCGTCCTGTGTCACACTGTGGTATGTGATAAGTCAACCCTCATTACTTTGGGGGCGGGTGACGTTGCTATAGGAGAACGATCAATAGCACCAGTACCCATGGGGGCCGATGCACCACCCGCAGCATTCGTCGTCAACGATGTAGGCACCATCATTTACTACGAATGCGTTGACAATTTATGCTCTACTGCGACTGAACACACCAACACGGTGGCCGACACACGAACCGTGTTCAAGCCCATCGCCGCCACTCGTCCCCGCTACGGCCTGGCCACGCCCCCCATCGCTGTTTACGTCGACACAGCCGGTGTCGTCCGTGTCACTGCTTGCCTCTCTCTCGACTGCTCTGCAAAGTCGGAGTTCGCCGCTCTGACACTCGCAGGAGGGCCTACGGTGGTCAATGTCGCGATGGAACACCTCTCAGGCTTCGGAGTGGTCGCTGCGGTGTCTTCTGATGCCATGACGACCGTCAAGTCAGTCAAATGCACGACGCTATCCTGCACCTCCACGGGAGCCGCCATCGACAGTTTAACAGGCCTTACCGGGGTTTGCCAACCATCCTTCATGTCCACCGCTGCAGGTGTCCCTCTTATTGCGTGTGGAGCGGGTCAGACCATCAAGGTTGGTCGACTCGACACTGGCGCGGAGACCACGATAGATTTATCATCCACCACGCCTGCTGTGACTCTGGCGGGTGCCCACGGGGTGAGTCTTATTTCTTCGCCTGAGATGACAGGCGCGAAGGGGTTCGCAGTGGCTGTGGTTACAGCGGACGCGGCCTATATTATAACTTGTTACGATCCAGCGTGCACGGCATCGAGCGGTCTGGTCAAGACGGCGGATGTCGCTGCGGGCGTCGTTATGGGGGCTGGGAGAGGGTTCTTCACCATGGAGACGGCCACGGGCATGGCCTGGTCCGCATGGGGGTGAGAGGGATGATAAATACTGCAGCATATGACTCGGGTGTTGAGATTTATCACACCACCAGGTCCCTCCTTATGTTGCTCCTATCTACCTCGTCTTTCTATTGTTCTCCTTTGGTCTCCAATGCTCTACAATAGTCAATGGCAATAAGTAAGATGCGACATCACAGACTTGGCACCAGGCTTGGCCCGCCGCACCCGCCGCTTGGTCGACCCAGGGGTGACATCCACCGTCCGCACCGGGACGATATCGACACCGTTCTCCCCCTCTCGTACCGGCGACGAGCCGTCGAACGGCGCCAACTGGGATGTACTAAGGGACGTCCTGCGATGCCCTGTACGGTCTTGGATGAAGCGGATGGACTCGCCGGGGGAGAGCGCGTCATGTAGCTTGTCGGTGGAGGCTGGCTGGTACTTTTGGGAGATTATGATCCCGCGAACCTGTTTCCGGTGAGGAGTATGCGGGAAAGAAGGGGTTCCGATGGTTGTAGGGGCCATTGGGCAAGCTGGGGCTATGAATGGTGTGGGTTCGATTGTCGTGGTGTATGGTTCCTCCATTATTTGTGTCTGTATTGGCTCAACTCGTGAAATGGTTGCGTGTTTGGACGTTTTGACTGACGACAGGACTTCAGAGGGGGCCTTATCTTTGTTAGCGTCCTTTTTGCTTTGGTTAAAGTAGTTTTGGGCGCTCCACTCTGGTTTTGGAAGCGAAATTTGGCTCATTTTGGAAGATTTTGTCTTAGAGTCGATTTAGAAGGAAATGTCACTTCAACAATATAAGGGCTAAGCCGATTCCAGTGTGCCGTATACGGTGCTTCCGTGCACAATATTATTCACTTGCTCTTCGATTGCAAAAATCTTAACTCTTCCCACCAGCCCCAACGCATGAATCTGTCCGGAAAGACCTCCTACATGATTCAGTCTCCGTTAAGTCCTCCACGGAGTCCCAGTGGAGATCAGCTCAAAGATCTATCAGCAGCAAGAATCAGAGAATTGACTGAACGGCTTGCTGCGACCGAGAAGGAGCAAAACGAGTGGAAAGACCGCTACAACTTCATGAAAAGTGAGTATTTGGAGAAGGAGAACTCGTTGAACGCAACGATTGCCGAGTTATCTCATCGTCTTGCCGATGCCGAGAAGGGGAGTGCAGATCTCATCGGCCGCTGCGAGGAGCAGGAAGCCAAGAACCAAACGACCCAGAGCGCGACGTCTGCTGCCATCCAGAAGCTCGAGGAGGAGGTAGCCCAGCTGACTGGCCGCAACGCTCAACTACAGGATGAGAACGTGACTCTTCGGGCCTGGACAGAGACGGACGCCTTCCCCGCCCACCGCCTCGAGCTACTCTTCCAATCCCTCGCCGCGGGCCAGGTAACCATCGGCCAGCTCCGTAGCGCCGAAGCTGTCCTCCAACGCAGACTGGACACTACCGCACAGGCCTTAGCAATGGGGGTTTCCGGGTTAACGTCGTTCGGGTCCGCGTTGAACGCTATGATCGACACGTACAACCTGTCAGTCCATCAACGGCGAGATTTGACGAAAAGCGTCCAGGAATTAAGGGCTCATTTTATAGAGACCCAGGCAGCGCTTGATGCGCCGATTCCCGAGACCAAGGCACCTACAGCCGATGCCAGACTACAGGAGCTATCCGCACGGCTCGCCCATGCCGATCTTGGTGCCGACATTTCCAGCAAACCTCAGACGCCCAACCAGGAGCCCAAGACGGTGCCCGCACCCGTGGCGGCCAGTCCGTACCGTCGAATGGTGCGGAACTCGGAGGGGGTGTCGATGGGGTCGGCCCTGGGGGTGTTGGATGATCTGATCTCGAGTAAGCAGCGATATGATGGGTGTATGGAGTAGGGTAGGGTGGTGTAATATATGGTGGAGTTGGTAAAGAGTCACTTGGACCGCTGGGTTTATTGTGTGTGTGTTATTAGGCTGGTTAATCAGATAATGCCCCATCCCTACCTTACCTTACATTTCGGAAGTGGTAGCTAGGTGTTTGGGTTGACCAAATGCTTTACAAGGTCGACATACTGATGTGTCAACGATGGTCCAGCCTAGTGACAGTACTATTGTTTCCGGAATCTCAGTTTTGATGTCGACTTGCTGAACATTAAGAACGCTGCCAAACTGAGGGTGATGAATAACTTAACCCAACACATCATCCACATCATAACCACTCCCACACAACCCCCGCCCCTTGATGTCCTACCGATCTCATCCCTATGGTCGCCTTGGTGATCTTCGCCTCATCATGGATCTCTGTTCATTCCACAACTCAGCAATTCTCGACTCCACATTCGTTTCTTTATCAGCAACAGTAGGGGTCGGAACTGAGCGTCGTCATTCCTCTGTTGAGAATCAAGTTGGCCTGGACGATCTCCGACTTGTTAGCGGTGGCGCCGTCATGAATAATGATGTCTAAAAGTAAAGCGCCCGAGATGACTGATCGGGCGAGGGTCAATGAACGGACCATCCAAACCGCCACACTAAACATAGCACGACATGCTGTAATTTACCCGGAATGCAGCGAGCTTGCCACCCTCGGTACTTCTTTGTGTTTAACTCTCCCCGCCTTCCGGTCCAGACCCTGAGGTCTGCCCCGGGTCGTGTTGCCCTTGCCCGTGTTATTCATCGGTCTCACGTTATCGAGCACATCAAGGTTTGTGGCACTTCTCCGAGTTGAGTCAGGCCGTTGTTCCACTTGATGCCATAAATTTCTTTCTTATTCCTTTCCACACCCTTGCATGTCAACCCCCACCCCACCCTACCCTGACCGCCAGTATACATTTATCACACACCCTGTGCCCCCCCGACGCCGTGCTGCTTATCGAACTCGACATACTTGGCCAACACCGCCTGGTCAACGCTAGGCCGGACCCCACGGATCGCCGCCTCGAAGTCCTCCATCGTGATGTGCCCCACACGGTCCACCACGGCGTCTCCCATCTCCTTGATCTGGCTCAGGGACATCTGCTCTCGGATTCGGCGAACGGGAAGCATGGCTGCTTCTTGGCAGATAATATCGACATCGGAGCCCGAATAGCCGGTAAGACGCTGCGAAAGAACCTCGAAATCGACATCTGAGGCCATCTCTTGGCCCTTCATCTTCAAAGCCAGAATCTTTTTGATGTCATCAATTTCAGGAAGCGGGATATAAATACGTTTCTGGAATCGCCTCTTCATGGCCTCGTTGAGATTCCAGGGATAGTTGGTGGCGCCCATGACGATCACAGTCTTCCCCTCGTCGCTCCGAAGGCCGTCCATCTGCGTCTGAAGCTCGATTGTGGACCGTCTGTTGCTTTCACCACCGTCGCCGCTGGAGGATTCCTTGGCGATGAGGCCGTCGACCTCGTCGAGGAAGATGACGGACGGGGCGTAGTGCCGGGCCATCTCGAACAGGATTCTGATCAGTTTCTCTGATTCGCCCCTGAATTTTGATGAGAGATCTGACGATGTACACGAGAAGAATGTGGTCTGGCATTCAGACGCCACTGAGCGGGCCAGGAGCGTCTTACCGGTGCCGGGGGGCCCGAACAGCAGGATGCCCTTCCACGCCTTGATGCCCTTTTGTTTGAAGAGGTCAGGCGCGAAGATGGGGAGCACCGCGGCCTCCTCGATGGCTTGTTTGGCCGCACGGTGGCCGATTACGTCCGTGAAGCTGATGTGCATGCGGTCCTTGTCTGCGACCGAGATCATTGAATCTTCGACGGCAGCTACGAGGTGTTCTTCACCTGAACGGCCCCGATAGCGGCTACCCTCGGCTGAGGCGTCGCGATCGTCACCCTTGGAGCCCGCCTTGGTCTGTCGGGGCGCGCGTCCGTCACGGTCCGGCTTGCGATCACTCTGACGATCGGAATGGAGATCAGATTGGGATCCGCCACGACGACCACCTGTAGGACGGCCTCCAGTGGGTGCTACACGGCCGCCACGATGGGGCCGGACGGCTGGCGATGTGCGCTTATCACGGGGGTCGTTCATGACTCTCATTCCGGTCCCAGCCTTCCGTTCGGGACGGGGGGCGCGGGCCGAGACCTTGGTGGGGGTCGACGCGGGCTGAAGGACACGGGGTTTGGAGGCGGGAAGGTTCACAGAGACGCGATGCGGCTGGTTGACACGCTTAGGGGGCTCATACTGCTGGCGGACGTCCGAAGTCATTGGTCTTTGCGGCTTTTGGGAGAACGACTGGGCAGTTTTCTGTAGATCGGTAACGCAGGCGATGTGAGTTTGTACTTCAGCGCGCAATGCCTTAAACTGCGTCTTTGTCGTCTGGTCATGCTCGGTACCATTGTTAAGGATGCTTGGTAAGATCGGGAGGACGAGATACGAACGCATTGATTTGAGCAACAACAGCAGAGTAGAAAGTCTGCGCGGACTCGAAGTTTGCTAGGTCGGAGCATTCGTTGGCCGCCTTCAGGTTGGCCACGATATCGTCAATTCCCATTAATAGGGGTTTCTTTTCAGTGTGCCTATAAATACACTGCTAGATCAGCGTACAGTAGTTATATAGACGGCGTATCACGAGCGATGCTACCGGCATACACTAGGTTGAAATCACAGAAGCTGAATTCGTGACACGGTCTCGATAGCAAATCACTTCACCCAGGCATCAGGAAAAGTTGATTTATGCTGTAAGAGTCCAAACATCGTGGAGGAGGCAGGGGTGGTCCACAGGGGTGTCGTCCCGGATACATTCACTCGCCAATATGAGTGGCTTCAACGGTAGCCATTCAACACGTCTTCATGGTGCTCGGTACCGGCCACCCCCCACCATCTACTCATCTGCCCATGAGCGCCTTCATCGCGGCGAGCGGGTCCGACTTGCTAAACCCTGTTCCCTTGGCTCTCATGGCGGCGGCGGCCTTCTTCTTCTTGGCCTCGGGTTCAACAAAGAGCCCACCGGCTTTCATGGCGGTCACTGCCTCCTTGGACGCCTGGGTCTCCTCAATGGGCTTTCCAAGCATGTATGCCTCTTTCTTTGATGATTTCGCGCGTTCCTGGCCTTCGTACATCCAATCAATGCGGTTGGACTTCTTAACGGTCAGGCCGGCCTTCGTCTGGGCAGCATCAATGTCCTCCTGAGCCTTTTTCTCATGAATACCCTTCTTGATCAGCTCAATCTTGCGCTTTTCGTCCTCGGCTTCCCGTTCAGCATCAGCGACGGCCTTTTTGTTCGCATATGTACTCACATGCCAATCTTTGTGCACATTCAAGTTACCGCCGCCCATTATCGCACTGCGTTATACCTTACTAGGCTAGAAAAGCAGTCTTTTCGAACAATCCCAAAAAACTTTATAGTATTCCATTATCAAATCTCTCACCCACAGTCGATACCGACGCCCGTCGAGCCGTAATACCCAACCCGTGTGTCCGACACCTTGGCAGCGCGCGCCTGTACCCTAATACACACGATCTCACTGAACACGGTGCCATCAACAACACATGTCATAGCCTGGCCCCCACCTGCCTCCACATCAACAACATCACACACATCCGCCCGTGCCTGAGGGAACCCATCCTCCACGAGGACCCCCTCCAGGACCACACAGTCCAGACCCATCGGGTTGACCCCGCCGATCGACGCCCCCGCACACCTAACTGTTAAGGAGTGAATGGTGCGGAAGGCCGAGTCGACGTCCGACGGGTAGTCGGGGTAGCGGATGTCGGGCCGCAGCGTCGAGGAGAAGGAGACGTTCGACGCGGGGACTATGCTAGTAGTGGTTGGTATCGGCCGATCCCCTTCCGATTGTTGTGTTGTTGAAGTGTATCCTCGTCCGACCCCAACATATGAAGAGAGTGGGATAGTTAAACAATGATGACGATCCCACCAGATAGATACGACCGCCGACTGACTCGGGTGGATTGACACGGGTCGAGTCATCATGCACGACAGCGTGAAGCCCGTCTGGGCTGATGGTAAGGCGGTCAACGCGGATAGGAGACCGTAGGAGGGGTCCTTGGCGCTGAGATCGTCGACGATGGAGGTGGACGGCACGCTGTCGGGCTTGGTGGGGATAGGAGCGAATGTGAGGGCCTCGAATGTTGGGAAATCATCGATTTCTGATAAAGCGGCTATTGATGATAAAGCGATGCTATAAATCGAATCAGAGCCGACGGTGATGCAGGTTGGGTGTGTGACGCCGATCGAGAGCATGCTGTGGAAGGTCTGGACGAGTATGGGGCAGACGAGAAGCGGGATCTCCGCGTCGAGCACGACCAGGCCTTGATACTGTTCAGAACTCGCGTTACTTTGCGTCTTTTTGTCCAAAATCTGAGATAGCGTCATTCTCGGCAGGATTCGCGGTGTCACAGTATCTGGGATACGGACCATCGTCGGGGGCGGGACAATATGGCCCCAGAGCGCGGCCTCGTTGAGGGGGGAGGGGGTGGCGGGTGTCGCCGACTGGTTGGCGAGGAATTCGTCTTGGAACATCATTAGTTGTTGTTCGGCCTCAGAAAATGCGCGTTCGGCTGATTTGTGGTCGTTTGCGGTGATTTTTTGTGATTCTGTAATTAGTGATCCGATCAGCTCCGCCAACGTATCAGTTGGTATTGTTTGCAACGTCGTGAAGATGCGAGCCGCGGAATCACCTTCGATTATTCCAAAATTCTGCAACGCAAGGCACACTAACGCGCAAAGATGCAGCTGAGTGGTCGTCCGTCGCTCGCCCGCGACCTTCTCGAGCGACATGCTCTCAGGGGCGTTGATATCAGCGATGATGGCCACATCGTGCCTCGGCAACGTGTGCATTATCTGGGTAGGAATGTGAGGGTGCACCAAGTCCTTAAGATCGGCATCCATCGCCAAATGCCGCAGCAACATGCACCCGCCGGCAAGGGCCAGCTCGGTGCGGATGTCTGCCATCACAGCGCTTGAGAGGGCCCCTATCGGGGCGGGGTCATGTTGATGGGGTGTGATGGACTGAAGGGCGAGGAGGAGCGCGGAACGAGCACCGGGGGCATTGCCGCGCCAGAAGGGGATGCCCAGCATGTCGGAGATGACGATAAGGCCTTGAAGTAGCTGGCTAGGGGACGCCATTTGAATGATCCCGGCGACGATGGCGAATTGGTCCACAATGGAGCCGTCGTCAGGGTTCCCAAGAGAGTAGCTGCCCATGAGAGAGCGTACATATGTCCCGGCCTGCTCTAGCGTCTCTGAATAGTCTGGGCAGGTGGCGGGTTCAACAGTTCTTTCGGGTTTCGGTGCTTCTTTCGGCGCAGAATACGAGTAGTAGCCAAATTCGGGGAATTCCAACTCTGTCTGACCAATTAAGGCGTCTAGATGAGCGGAGGAACCACTCATGATGAGCTGCTCGGCATTAAATGCCATTTTCCGTTCTCACACCCAATGATGAGTTGAAAACTAGTGAAGCGAACAACACAGATGGCGCATAACTAACAGCAAGAAGGCCGTTTATCTTGCATGTAACAGCATACAAAATATATTTTCCAGCAGCGTATTTCCCAGCCGAAAATTTGAAAAAATCGCCAATGGACGTTAACGAACGCTACAGCTTTGATGTCACGTGGTACGACGATGTTGCCGACCTCGAGCGGCCCTATATTCTGTCTTGGTACCTGAACAACAATGATATTGAGATGATTGATGTCCGTAACCGCCGCAGTTTCCTCAAGCGGTCCCCTTACAGCAACATCAAGCTCTCCGACCTTTTCGTTGGCAACTGTGTCACGATTTACTCCCGCCAGCTTAAGATTGTCGGCTACACCAACGATTTCACCAAGAAGCACTTTGAGAACGTACAGGAGCGCACTCTGGCGATGATCAAGCCTGGCATGTATGAGCACATTGGCCACGTCATCAGCGAGATCACCTCGTGTGGCCTTCAGATCATCAATCTCCGCATGCTCCAGCTCTCTGCTGCTAAAGCCGCCGAGTTTTACGCCGAGCACGAGGGCAAGCCCTTCTACTCTGGCCTGGTGGAGATGATGTCCTCCGAGCCCATCGTAGCCCTCGAGCTCATGGGCCCCAGTGCCATTTCCACGTGGCGCCAGCTGATGGGGCCGACCCAGAAGGCGAAAGCCAAGATGGAGGCGCCAAACAGCATCCGCGCCAAGTACGCCAAGAACGACACATACAACGCCGTCCACGGATCAGACAGCCCCACCTCAGCCCAAAGAGAAATCGAGTTCTTCTTTGGCGCGGACACCAAGTGGCCCGCGACCGCCACATACATCAACTCCACCCTGATGGTGATCCACAGACACGCCTTCCCCCAGATGGGCGAGGTTGTGACCCGCGTCCTCGACGAGGGCTTCAACATCACCGACATGCAGGTGTTTGCCCCCTCCAAGGCCGACGCCAGCGACTTTTACGAGATTTACCGCGGCGTACATCCCGAGTATCAGCGTCTCGTCGACGAGATGGCCAACGGCGCCATCCTTGCCCTTGAGATCTCCGGCAACAACGCCCAGAGCGAGCTCCGTGAACTCGCCGGGCCTGCTGACCCCGCGATCGCCAAGGTCGTCGCCCCCACGTCCCTCCGTGCCGTATATGGTGAGGACATGGTGATGAACGCGGTGCACGTGACTGATCTAGCTGACGAGGCCGGGCCTGAGGTCAAGTTCTGGTTCAAGCTGATGCGCGAGTAGATGGTGAGTAAATGTATTGTACACGTGTAGGTGGGCGCAGTTTGTGATGAACTCGGACTACTTCGCATTTTGATCGTCTTTGGTCATTATGAAAGTCACCAAATCACCGAGTTCTTATTATTGTTTTTTATAGAATTGCCCGAAAACTGAGAATTTCCGTAGAAATCATGCAATATAGAGTAATTCGGGAATTAGGACGCGGTAGCTTTGGTACTGTATCGCAAGTCGAGAAGGATGGCCAGATTCAGGCCATGAAGGAGATCAAGTACGACCGTATGTCCTCTAAGGAGAAGGAACTGCTTGTAGCTGAGGTCAACATCCTCCGGGACCTCTCTCACCCCAATATCGTGCGTTATATCGACCGTGAGATTGACCGAACCAACAGCAAGCTGCGTGTCTTCATGGAGTACTGCGCCGGTGGCGATCTTGCCGAGTACATCCGCCGCCACAAGACCAAGCAGCGCCAGGGCATCCGCGAGGAGGTCATCTGGTCCGTGTTTGCTCAGATGGTCGCGGCGCTTCACCAGTGCCACAACAACGCGTCCCAGACGATTCTTCACCGCGACATTAAGCCTGGAAACATCATGATCGACAAGGGCCAATGGGTCAAGCTCGGCGACTTTGGGCTTGCCCGTGAGCTCAAGGCTGGCTCTTACGCCTTCACCAACGTCGGCACCCCCCTGTACATGTCTCCCGAGCAGATCAAGAAGCGCGCATACAACGAGCGCAGCGACATCTGGTCTCTTGGCTGCGTGATCTATGAGCTTGCCGCCCTGCAGCCCCCCTTCACCGCCAAGTCGCAGGAGGAGCTCAACCGCCACATCCTCTACTCGGCTGCCGAGCCCATCAAGCACATCCCGTACGACCCCCACCGCGCCGTGTACACCGATGACCTGTGGAGCCTCGTGAAGCGTATGCTCGCCAAGGACCCCATCAACAGGCCGCGTGTGGCCGATCTCATGAGACACGAGAAGATCATCACGTGCCTCAGGTCGATGGGTCGTGGTGTGCCCCAGAAGGTCCCCGCTGCCGTACCCGCACCCGCACAGGCGGTCGCTGCTAACACTGAGCTCGCCGTCCCCGCGCCCATCGCTGTTAACCCCAAGCCGACCTCAGCTGCCCTTGACGCGCGCGAGAGGGAGCTGGACCGCCGCGAGGCTGACCTGAAGGCACGCGAGGCCGAGGTCACCCGCCGCGAGGCTGACCTGACCCGTAGGGAGAAGTTGGCACGTGACGAGCGTATCACCGGCGGGGCTGCGGCTGCGAGGCCGTATGCCGCAGCGGGTGCTGGCTACCGAGGGATCGGGCACCGTCTGATATCTGAGAACTACCGTAACGTGTAGACGTTTTGGTGTTTGTGACATGTAATAGCCCTTGGAAGGCGTTGCTATGTTCTGTCTGTAAATGACTATTATAGAATAGGATCCTACTTCGACGCGGATGGCATGTCGATTTATTAACGCAGAATCGATTTGTCTGAGTTACCTGCTTCAATGAGCTTAACATGATGAATTGGTGAACAAATCTTGAACTGAGAAGTTCAATTGACCATTCTCGCTCGGATTGCGGTACTTAATCTTGCCTCGCTTGACTATGAAGCAGTTTTGCTTCGTTTGTGCATCGAATAAGCTTTAGTTTCTAAAGCTCGATTGCTGCGCATGGTTTCGATGTAGTATCCATGCCGTGGTGATGTGGGTTGCCCTTTCTACGAGTCAGAGCATGCCACATTTCATTGTCTCTCAGACAAATCACCATTCTCAGTCAATAGAGTGTATTCAAGTCCATTCTTCCCGTCCCCGGGTCTCCTGTGGATTTAGAGCACGATGAATACCTGCTGACGGAGATTCATCCCCGTTAACAGTCCACATGCTCAACCCGACCTCGCCTGACACCTCGTCGGCATCTAAATGATTGGCAATTAAAACGAACATAGCCCACCCTTGTTCTCACTTGGTTTCATTTTAAGCACTTTCAGAACGTTTGAGAAGATAAGACGAGAAATCGGAACCTGGTGATCATTTGCATTTTATTTTTGACCAGTTTAACCACCTCCCGTTTCAACAGAGAGTTTGTGATGATCGACACCGCTACTATCCAAGAGGTTCAGCTCCGTAACCGCCGCCAGCAGCTTAAGGCTCGCTCCGAGCGCGCCTCCGCTGCCGCTGAGGCCAAGGTTGCCCGTTCCGCTTCCCGCCAGACGGCTTTCAAGAACGCCGCTCGTTACGTCAAGGAGCACCGCGTCCGTGAGTCGACTGAGCTCGCTCTCCGCCGCCAGGCTAAGGCCAACGAGTCCTTCTACGTTCCCGCCGAGTCCAAGATCCTCTTCGTCGTCCGTATCCGTGGTATCATCGGTGTTTCCCCCAAGGTCCGCCGCATCCTGTACCTCCTCCGCCTCCGCCAGATCCACAACGGTGTCTTCGTCAAGGTCAACGAGTCCATGATGAAGATGATCCGCATGGTCGAGCCCTTCATCGCCTACGGTACCCCCAGCCTCAAGACTGTCCGTGAGCTTATCGTGAAGCGTGGCTTCGCTAAGGTCCAGAACCAGCGCATCCCCATCACTGACAACTCCATCATCGAGCGCGAGCTTGGCGAGCAGGGCATCATCTGCATGGAGGATCTCATCAACGAGATCTACACTGCCGGTGACAACTTCAAGGCTGCCAACTCCTTCCTTTGGGCTTTCAAGCTCAACTCCCCCAAGGGCGGCTTCCACGCAGGCGCTGGCACCACCCGCCACTTCATGGAGGGCGGCGATGCCGGTAACCGTGAGCACCTCATCAACGGTCTCGTCCAGCAGATGCT
>PPCM01001089.1_pt1 | contig 14259 bp, 6 predicted proteins | sample 1555541 | NCBI WGS metagenome assembly PPCM01 (sample SAMN05284479, study PRJNA326546) | Marine sediment metagenome, whole genome shotgun sequencing project. | isolation source: marine sediment | place: Germany: Wadden Sea | collected 2012-09-05 | reverse complement strand
CATTCCCTGTTTCTACAATTGGCTCGTTTACAATGGTTACAAATCGTTCATCGAAGAAGGGCCCCTCGCATGGAGTTGCGGTGTCGGCCTGAACGCGTAATGTAACATTGCCTGCCAGAATATCATCCGCACCTGGAGTGTATACTGGATTCATTTCATGAATATCTGAAAACAATCCGTTACCAGTTGTGTGCCATGATAAGGTTACATAATGCTGTACACTGGCATCCTGTATATCTAAACTTTGGTTGGAACAGATGGTCGTATCACTACCTGCGTCACATAATGGAATAACGAATAATGTTAAATTCAGGTCATCGGTAATCGGTGGACAATGTGTATTCGATGCCGAGGCTGTTAATATTATTGTTTGTGAAGAAATATCTGCTTCAGTCGGTGTATAAATTGGGTGTAATAAATCTGTTCCATTCGCTTCAAACGAACCATCACCGGAAGTTGTCCAGACAATATTTTCGAAATGCTGGCCTACCGGACTAACGATTATATGAGGAACAGGCCCGCATAATGAACTGTCTGCTCCGGCGTCCAAAGTGATTTCACGCTTAATTACCAGGGTCAATGTATCCCGGAAAATACCATCGCAAGGTGCATCAGTAAATGCTTCCAGCATAAGATCAACCTGACCATTTACTTTGTCATCAAGGCTTGGAGTATATACCGCATTTAAATTACCCGAGTTATCAAATAATCCGGATCCGGAGGTTGTCCATTGAAGTGTGTTATAATGTTCAGATACAGCATTTGCTAATGTATAACTGTCTGTTTCACATATCGTGTCATCAGCTCCAACTTCCAGAGTCGGTAGTGTGAACAGATTTAAAACCTTGTCATGTGAAATTTCAGCACATGGTGGATTTGTTATCGTGGCAGTTAGTGTTACTGAGCCATTTGTGAAGTCCTCCGTTGTAGGATAATAAACGGGAGATTCTATGGTGGCATCATTAAAAGTTCCCGTTCCGGTTGTTGACCAATTGACCGAGTTATAGTTCGTGATACTTATGCCTTCGAGGTTTACATCTCCAAATGAACAAATGTTTGTATCTGCACCAAGATCAACCTCCGGTGGTAAAGCAAAAGATAAACTCATTGTATCTTTATAGGGCCCGGGACAAACAGCAGAAGAGAATACCTGAAGAATCAATTCCACACTTCCCAGAGCAAGATCGGCCTCACTTGGGGTGTAAATAGGATGTAATACATTTGGACTGTTAAAAGTCCCCGATCCGCTTGTGGCCCATACACGAGCGTTGTAGTTGGTAGCCGAAGAGTGTGAAATGTAATATGAGGATCCACAAATGTTAGCATCAGGACCAGCGCTTAAGGTAGGCTCCGGTACAACTTCTACGATTACTTCACTAACAACAGTGTTCCAGCCATCAGTTACCGAAACTTTATATGTTGTTGTTACTAATGGAGTGACCATGATCGTCTGCTGATCACTGGTAAATCCTTCGGGATCCGAGGTCCAGCTGAATTCATAGGTTTCGTCCCCTCCGGTTGTAATTGCTTTAATACTTGTTCCTTGGCCTTCACAAACTTCTGTGAAATCAGCATCTATAGTTGTCGTCAATTCAGAACCTTCGACATTAATTTGTACTTCATCTGTGCCTATACAACCACCGTCCTCTAAGGTAATACTTAGTGTGAATGTTGTTGTTTCAGTCAAACTGATTGTTGTTGGATTTAGTACCGTGGCATCTATAAGTTTGTCTGCTGGTTCCCACTGGTATGTCTTGTTTCCAATTGTCATCGAAGAACCGTCCAAGGTTGTCCAGGTGCCGTGCCATATAGTCTGGTCATCTCCAGCATCCGAATGCGGAGTTTGATTTACAATTACCTCAACTTCTGCCGGATCACTGGTTGAACCATCTATTGTAACGGTCAAGGAGTATAGACCTGCATCTGCCAGTGTTGCGTTTGGTATAATTATTTCATGATCATTGGATGTGAATCCGTTGGGCCCTGTCCAGTTATATGTTGCACCTTCCATTTCCTCCGTGGATAGTGATAAAAACTCACCAGTACATACTGGGCTATTTGTTACAATTTGGGGTGGAACAATCGCACAATCAGTTTCGGCGGTACCACCAATTTTTGTGAATGAAATGTTAGTAGTTTCTCTTGAATAGTTTGAAATGACAATGATATAGTATTCTCCAACTTGTGCATTATCAATGTTACATACCTCTGTTGATGCACCAGTAGAGCCACAATCAATCCAATTCTCCTGTGTCAAGTCTTGCAAACATGGATCGACAGGATCAATAAAAGGGCCCCAACAAACGTAGTCAATATCCTTTGGAGGTTTGCTTGATCTCATTTCGAGAGTTAAATCACCAGGTTCTTTAATTCTAAAATGAAACCACGTTGGGCAGCGTAAAGGTAAATAAGCTTGGAGACAATCCCAGTATGGTACATCTGACTCCCCATTGACCTGTCCAGTTACTGCAGGGAAAGTATACCCATCAGCAGTACAAAAAGGAACTGATTTGAAACACGAATCTGCATCCGGAGCCTGCCCAAACGAATTAAAATTTATAAATACTGCAAAAAGCAGCAATAAAGAATAGTATCTTCCCCTTGCCATAAGTATTGGTTTGATGTAAGTTAAGTTCTTGGTGCTAAACAAAGGTAAGTGCATTCATGCACCTATCCAATCATTCAGACAATAAAAAACTGTGGCAAGTTGCTTGGGTTCACAGAAAAGCGAGGTTGATTACAAACCTTTCGCCAAAATATCGGCTATATGCATCACTTTTATAGGTAATTTGTGCTTTTGGATATAACCTTTTTGGTGCATCAGGCAGGATGAATCGGTTGATATGATGTATTCGGCTCCGGTTTCCAGTGCATTGTGAACTTTTTGTTCAGCCATAGCAGTGGAAATTGCTTCGTGTTTTACTGAAAAAGTACCACCAAAGCCACAACATACATCCGTATTCTTCATTTCAATAAACTCGACACCTTCAATGTTTTTTAAGAGTCGGATGGGCTCATCCTTTAATCCATATTCCCGCTGGGCAGCGCAAGAATTATGATATGTTACTTTTGCTTCAAATTTTGCACCCACATTCTCAATCTTCAGTTCATTTACAATAAAATCGGTGAATTCAAAAATATTCGACTGAAGGCGTTTGCAATCGGTATACAGCGCTGAATTGTGAAAAAGTTTTGAGTAATGTTTTTTTACCATCCCAACACAAGAAGCGGAAGGGCCAATTACCGGTCGGTCATGAGGGAAATCTTTGATGAATTTTTCACCCAGTTCCTTTGCCTCATCCCAAAAACCACTGTTAAAAGCCATCTGACCACAACATCCCTGCTTATCATTGTAGTTTACCTTACAGCCCAGTTTCTCAAGGACTTTTATCATATTAAATCCCGTCTCAGGATATAACTGATCGATAAAGCATGGAATGAAAATGTCTACTGTCATACTGATGTTTTATTGTTACGCGAAGGTAATAAAAATTGAAATGCTGTATATCAAACAATTATAAAATAACCTATGGTTTGTGTAAACTAAAAGAGTGTTAAAAGTGTCTAATAAAAACACTAAAAAAAATAAAATGAAGAAATACAAATTAGTATTAATGTTAGTAGTATTGTTTTGCGTAAATACGATAGCGCAATCTGTAAGTCATTTACAAGAGCAATCATCAGCTAGTAAAGATGAAACGAAAGCCATATGGTATTGGCCCCTTAATACTCAGAATAGAATTCAAGGGTATAAAATTTATGAGCGAGATGTTTCTAATAGTGAGGTTTTTGTTACAGATTCAAAAAACATTACCTGTTATAGGAGTTTTGGTGCAGTTTTTAAAACAAACTGGCCATATACGTTACCTTCAGGATATAGTTTTCCATTTTTGTGTAACCCGGCTGTAGGAGATATTGATGGTGATAATGATCCTGATGTAATAGCCATAGCTACTAATTATGCTCTAGACAAGACCATGATTTTGGCTTTTGATATGTTCGGAGTAGTTAAACCTAATTACCCAAAGATAATCGATACACGATATCAATTTTATCTTAGCCCTATGCTGGCTGATGTTGATGGTAATGGTAATCTGGAGATAATTATTCCTGTTGAGTATACTAGTTCCAATACATATGGAGTAATGTGTTTTGACGGTCAAGGAAATGAGCTTTGGAGTTATTTGAACTGTGTTAATGATGTTTTGGGGATAGCCTGTGGTGATCTTCTGGGTGATGATAATGGTATTCCTGAAATCGTTATTCAGGATGAAACTTCTATAAGAATGTTGAATGGTGATGGGAGCTTAATAAGAACTGCAACTCAGCCTTTCCAAAACGTAAGGAAAACTGATCATATAATACTGGCGGACCTAAATGATGATGGTAAAACTGAGATTATTACTATGGGAATGAATAAGAATGCAATGGCACAATGCTACATTAATGTATTGAGCAATAATTTACAACCTGCTAATTCTGGTTGGCCAAAGATTATTGCAGGAGTTGAGTCAGGAACTGCCGTTGGAGATGTTGATAATGATGGATTTCTAGATGTCGTTTTTGCTGAGGAAAGCGGGACTTCACTTACGTCAAAAATGATTCAGGCATATAATTATTATGGAGATAGTCGGACAGGTTTTCCTATTTTAACTGATGGTAGCCTTTATATGAATTGCAAAGCTATTACCATTGCTCGTTTGAATGAAGACGAATATCCTGAATTGATTCTTACTCCATTTAGGAGTGATACTCCTGGATATCACATATATTCCAGAAAAAATAATTCATATGCTCTAAAGGTATTACCATTACAGGGTAAATTGTATTATTTCCAACCGATCTTGAATGATCTGGATTTTGATGGGCAGTATGAATTTTTCCATGCTATTAAAAATCCGGATAACTCATATAGTCTGATCAATCAAAAATTACAGGAAACAGCTGACTTCAGATATAGTTATACTACCCAAGCAGGTTTCAATAATTTTAATACATGGGAGTGTAATAAAAGACCTGATGTGAGCAATAATCTGGATGGTTGGTTCAAATTTGAATCTCTAATTAATCAAAATCAATCTAACTATATTAAAAATGAAGTTAACGGAGCATTGTTTTTAGCAAATGATACCTATGCAGCTGGACGTTTAGCTTTAAATAATAGAATCTTCCAACACTCATATGCCTATGCTCAAAACAATTCTGAGTTTGATTATGCTAATTCTAGTTTTACTGTAGCATGCTGGTATAGATATCCAGGAACTATCGTGGAAAAGCTAAATGACGTTAGTAAAAAAGGATATTCTCTTTCAGTAGAGGATAATTATTCTAGTGATCAATTTACAATTAAATTGGAATTGTATGATGGTGGGCAGCCCCATGTTTTCACAAAAACTTATGAAGGAACTTCTACATATCAAAATTGGAAATTCTTGGCTGTGGTTGTTAATAGATTGGATCCATCGAAAAGCTTCATATGCCTTAATAATAGTGCGACCTATTTTAATGTCTCAAGTGTTAATGCAATTGGACCAACGTATTCACCGTTTATGATTGGTAGTCTTATATCAGGAAGTCCAAAGATGGATGAATTAATGATTTTTGACAGATGTTTATCTAAAAAAGAATTAAACTCCATTTTTATGGCTGGCAGAAAAGGTTGTAAAGAACTGGTGGCTAAAAAGGAGGTCAAAAGTTCAGCTGTAAAGAGTGAAGACTTAGATTCTGAGGTTGGATGTGGTTCTTCGTTTAAGATATATCCTAATCCGGCAAAAGATGTGTTAACGTTACATAATGTTTTAGTGTCGAACGCAGAAATACGGATTTATAATATAGGTGGATTGTTGGTTACTCGTGAAGAGATGAAAGGGAATAAAGATACTTTTGAAATGAATGTATCCACCCTGGAAAATGGAGTCTACATTGTTGTGATACAAAGTGGAGATGAAATTCAGACCGAAAAATTAATTATTAACCGATAGTGAAAAATAGAGCGCATAAAAACAACAAAAGAGACAATCCGGATTGTCTCTTTTGTAAATGCGCGCATCAAATATTTTGACAAAAGTTTCTTAGAAACTCAGAAATTATCTTTTGTGTAATTTCACGTCAGAAACAGTTAATTTTTTTCTTCCTTTAGCTCTTCTTCGAGCTAATACTTTTCTACCATTAACGCTGGCCATTCTTTCACGGAAGCCATGCTTGTTTCTTCTTTTTCTATTTGATGGTTGAAATGTTCTTTTCATCTGTTCTACGTTTTAAAAAATTATGAGCAGATGCAACTGCTGCCTGATTTTATTTCTCAATAAATCCCTGTAAACAGCAGTTCCACTTCTTCTCCTGTTTTTTTGGGACTGCAAAAATAATTATTTATTCATAAACAACAAATAATAAGCCTATTTATTTTAGAAACGATCGTTAAAGTCACGTTTTCTTTCCAGTTTCAGATCTTGTAAAAGTGATGATTTTGCCTGCAGGGTAAAGTTCCATCCCTTTTGTGTTCCCAAGGGAGTCCAGACAAAACGCATACTCCAGCAATGCAGGTCACGATTAATGTTCAGGTTGGCATAGGATAATTTTTTAGCTTTCATATCCATATCGGCCCTGAAACCAACTTTCCATTTTTTTGTAACACTAACATTACCATTAAATCCAAGAGATTGAATAAACTTCTTTTCGTAATCAATATCCCTGTATAAATAATTGCTGGTATAACCCAGAGTATAATTTAACCTCAAACTCCAGGGATTATTCCAATCAATAAACTCATCCGGGAATTCATTAATTTCCTGGAGTTCTTCCGGAGTCCCTTTTTCCGACTCATAGAGTTTCTTTATTTTATCACCATTCAGGTCGTAGTTAAAACTCAGGCGCCAATCGGTCTTATCTCTTCGGAACAAGCGTTTGTTAACATCCCATTCAAATTTATTTAGGCGATGTCCCAGGGTGTCTTTAAAGTATGGATCATAAGAAGCACTAAATGAAAGTTTCAGCCCTTTAAACAACGTTGTACGACCACTCAAGCTTAATTTTTGCCAATTCAGAGAGTCAAGGGCCATATTATAACTGGTTCTCAAAGTAAGGTCTTCAATCAGTTTAATTTTTCGCATACCGGTAATGGTATCTTTTTTCGATCTTACCTTAATCTCAAGATTATTACTGATGCTGAAATTTGCACTTCCTGCTTCATTTCCGGGTACTGAGAAATATAAACTCCCATCATAGTATGAATACTGGTGTTCTTCGCCTTGATCGTCGGTGTAATTATCATAATACCCCCAGAAATCGGATGAGAAGTCCGGATTATATGATAAACCAACACTTGGCTTGATAACATGACGTACGGCCTTTATAGGTCCTTTACTGAATTCCTTAACACCATATAAGGTTGTTCCCAGGCTGGTGCTGGCTCTGAAATCACGGACACTATAAAATCCGTAGGTAGTATCTCTAACTACTTCATGATATAAAGTATCAGAGCCACTAAAAACTGTGTCATGCGCCCAATCCTGCTCGATGCGTCGAGAGTACCATCGTTCGGTATAATTTACACTTGTGGTGAGGTTGAAATATTTTAAAACCTTAGCACTGTGACTGATTGGTATGGCATGTTGCATACCATTTTTGAAGTCATCAAAAATATAAAGCAGACTATCAAACTTCAGTTGATCATCTTTGGTTTTCAACTCGTTACGCATCTTCATGCTGTAATTCACACTAATATCTTCGTACCATTTGTTTTTTCCACTTTTCGTTTTTTTCCGGAAAGGATAAAAACGGGGAGCAGAGAATGTGACATCCGGAAGCGTCATAGTAACATCATGTGTCTTGGTGTTCTGGGTGTGACGCATCGAAGCATTAAAGTTGAATTTATTAGCAATCTTGGTTTGATAAGAAACACTGGATGAGAAAGTATTCGAAAGTTGATCGTTTACACTTACCGGGTTATATTCATTAAATTTACTCGATTTGATGTTTACATCAGCGCTGAATCGACTATTGGGTCTTGCCTTAGGGTCTTGCGAATGACGCCATAAAATTGAGAAGTCCTTGCTTTGACTGTAGTCCGCAGCACCTTGCTCACCAAGTACGTTTACCGCATAACCCAGTGAGAAGTTACCACTATAACTGTAGCGTTTTTTATATCTCAGATTGGGTTTAAATGACCAGCTTCCCCGGGTGTAAATATCACCACGTAACTCCAGATCCAGATAATCACTTAACCCGAAATAGTAACCACCATTCTGAAAGTAAAAACCCCTGTTTGGCGATTCTCCATAGGTCGGGATTAATATTCCTGAGCGGCGACCTTGCTGCTGTGGAATATACGCAAAAGGTAACCGGATAATTCCCAGAGGAACTCCAGCAATCTGTGGCCATATAGGACCCGTAATCAGTTTCTCTCCAGGAATAACTTTTGCCTTTGAAAAGACAAAGGCGAAGTGTGGGTGGTCAAGATCACAGGTGGTATATTGACCTCTGCGAAGGTGAGAAACATTGTCTTCCATTTTCTTAACCTTGGTTCCATGCAGATATCCGTCTCCTTCCTGTGTCTTTACATTCTTAATAATACCTTTGGAGGTTTTATAATTATATCTCAACTCCGTTGAGTTGAATGTTGTACTTCCTTCGTTGAAAACTGGTTTTCCTTGCTCTTTACCCGTTGAGTCGGGAACCCCACTGGCATAAACTTCATTGGTCTTGAAATCAATCTCTACATAATCCGCATTCAGTTTTATTTTGTCGAAGTCAATTTGGGCCGTAGTGTACAAATAAGCTTTTCTCTCCTTCATATTAAAGGTGATAGAGTCGTTAGAAGTGCTGAGTACTGTGGCCTCTAATGCTGAAGTGTTTTTCTTTTCAGGTTGTTGTCGTTGCGATAAATATTGCTGTTGAGAAATGATGGTGCTGTCGATGCGATAAGTAGAATCATTAATAAAGATAGTGTCATATCGATAGACCGGATTGATTTTGTACAAGGAATCTGCCAAAATATGGTCATCCTGGAAAATGGGAATGGAATCCACAAGTGTTGTGTCCTGGCTTTGCAGGGAAATGAAATTTGAATCAACCTGAATAGTTATGCCTGCAGAATCCGGCTGGATTTGTGCAGCAGTCGACAGGCTTAATAAAGCGATAACTGTTATGAAACAGTAACTTAAAGTTTTTATATGCTTGTGCAAAGTAATTTTATTATTAATTTGATTTAGAAGCTTTTCATTTATAATTTACGCGTTAAACGCATAAGTCTTTTCATTCTTGTCATTAAAAGTGGTCAAAATTACTATTTTTGATAGCAAAAAGCGTGCTACTGGTCCAAATTTTGGGATAATTTTTGAAAATACTGTCCGTTAAGGTATAATGAAAGATGTATTATGTATAGAGATGATATGTCACAAGTAAACGAAAATTTTGCAATTTTACGCTTGAAATAAATTAATTCAAATGAACAGATTTGTTAATATAGGTTTCTTAATTCTTATGTTGTTAACTGGGGCTCTTACATCGGCTTATTCACAAAATAATTATGTGAAAACAGTTGTGATTGATGCTGGGCATGGTGGGAAGGACCCAGGCGCTGTTGGGAAGTTTTCCTATGAAAAGGACATAGCCTTGAAAATTGCCCTTAAAACCGGGGGATACATTAAGCAATACTTTCCGGGGGTAAAGGTGATCTATACCCGTAAGAGCGATAAGTTTGTTGAACTTTATCGTAGGGCGCAAATAGCCAACGAAGCCAAGGCTGATCTGTTTATATCGATACATTGTGATGCCTTTAAAAATCCTAAAGTCAGAGGCTCTTCAACATATATTATGGGGCTTCACAAAACCCAGGCGAACCTGGAGGTTGCAAAAAAGGAGAATGGAGCGATTCTTCTGGAAGATAATTATGAAGACCATTATGAAGGATTTGATCCCAATTCGCTGGAAGGATATATTGCGTTGGCAATGTCACAAACTGGTTATCGTGGTAACAGTATTTTGTTGGCATCAAAAGTTCAGAACCAGATGCGTGACCGCGTTGGAATGAAAGACCGTAGTGTTCGTGAAGCTGGTCTTCTGGTATTGTATAAATCAGCCATGCCAAGTATTTTAGTTGAGACAGGCTACATTTCTAATCCTACAGAAGAAAAATTTCTGAATTCAAAAGATGGACAAACATTTCTGGCTTCAGCAATTTATCGTGCGTTTAAAGCATATAAAAATGAAGTGGAAAAGAATAATGTTCAGGCTTCTGTTTCTGAAAATAAAATCGTTGGAAAGCCTGAGCAAGAAAAAGAAACGGCTGTTGTAGAAACCAAGTTGGAACATCAACCAAAAACGGATGATTCATCGTCGTTATACTTCGCTGTGCAGGTTAAAAGTAATCCAACCAAATTGTCTTTGAATGATAAAACCTTTAAAGGGTTGAACGTATTTGAGTATAAATACAAAGGGGTATATCGCTATGGAACTTTTAAAATAACAAATTTTAACAAAGCAAAACAGCGAATGCGAGAGCTTCGAAAACAGGGATTTAAAGATGCCTTTGTTGTTGCTATTGATAATGGGCAAAGGATCCCGGTAGCGCAAGCGTTGGAAATCCTAGGTAATAAATAGTACATTTGTAAAAATCAAAATCATTTGCTTTGAAAATATCTAAAGAAATTAAGACCGGTTTTGTATTTATTTTGGCAATAGCCCTTTTTGTTTGGGGATATAATTTCCTTAAGGGATCCAACTTGCTGAACAAGCAAACCCGTCTCTATGCCATTTATGATCAGGTGGACGGCTTAATGACTGCCAGCCCGGTTACCATTAATGGGATGAAAGTAGGACAGGTGACAGATATCCATTTTCTGACATATGATGATCCGCGAATTGTTGCCGAATTTACTCTGGAAGAACCGATTCCTATTCCGGTTAATTCGATCGCCCGAATATACAGTGCTGATATCATGGGATCCAAATCTATAAATATTGTGTTTGGTAATGGCCCCGGTGCTCATATTAGTGGCGATACCCTAATTAGTGAAATTGAAGCGGGTTTGGCTGAAGAAGTTAATAAACAGGTTCAACCGATTAAAGCAAAAGCCGAAAATTTGCTGGCTTCCATCGATACCCTGGTGCAGGTGATCGAAGGTGTTTTTAATGAACAAACTCAGGCCGATCTGAATGAGAGTTGGAGTAATATTCGAAGTACAGTTCAGAATTTGAACAGTACAACGAATAATCTGGACGCATTTGTGGCTGAGAATAAGAATCGATTTACAGATATTGTAATCAATTTAGATTCCATTTCCACCGAATTGAGCGCCAACAGACCAAAGATCACCAATGTGATAGACAATCTATCAGCCTTTACGGATACGCTGGCCGCAGTTGATCTTGCAAAAACAATTGCAAATACCAATGATGCATTGAATGAATTCGCTTCAATCGTACACCGTATCGATCAGGGGGAAGGAACCCTTGGGCAGTTGATTAACAACGATACATTATATAATAAACTCGAAGGAGCTTCTCAGGAACTTCAGATGTTGTTAATGGATATGAAACTTCATCCAAAACGATATGTTCATTTCTCGGTTTTCGGTAGAAGTGAAAAGAAAAATGAATATGAGACTCCAACAAATGAGGAATTGAAACTTTCTGAGCCAGCAAATTAAGATTGGTCTGGAAGTTGTTTTAACATCCGGGAAAAATGACTTCAGTCTGGAGGATTTTCCCGGATGTTTGTTTAGTAGTTATTAAATATTGATCATCTTTGCACAAAATTGATTGAGATGCGTGTTTCATTAAAAAGCATATTTGTACTTGTTATTACAGTATTTCTGAATATTGCTGTTTTTGCCCAGGATACAACTGTAATTGAACAAATCGGACAATGTGACATTCGTTATAATGCCGATATTCACCCGGATGGTTATATGTTTGTTGGCGATGTGATATTTAAGCAGGATAGTACCTTGTTTTATTGCGATAGTGCTCTTATGGATGATAAGCGTAATAACATGTTTGGCTATTTTAATGTACGCATCGAGATGGAAGATTCTCTGACTATTTATGGTGACTCGTTACATTATTTTGGTAATACCAAGCTGGCTCATATTTTTGGAGATGTCAAAATGGTCGACGATAAGGGGACTCTATATACAGATTTACTTATATACAACCGAAGGTCGAAAATCGGGTTTTATGAAACCTGGGGACGTATTGTTGATTCGGCAAATACACTGACCAGCGACAAAGGATATTTCTATACCGAAGTTGATGAGATCTATTTCAAAGACAGTGTTGTGTTGGTTAATCCCGATTATACCATGTATTCCGATACCTGTATGTATCAAACAGAAACGGAGGTGGTTTATGCTCATGGCCCCACAACTGTCGTTAGCGATGAAAATACATTATTTGGAGAGCGTGGATGGTATGATACAAAAAAAGACCTTGGGAAATTTCATGATAATGCATTCCTGGATAATGGTAAACAACTTCTTTTGGGCGATACCTTGTATTACGATCGCAATATCGATTATGGAAGGGCTATGCAAAATGTGATGCTTATTGATACGGCTAAAGATGTTGTTACATTAGGTCACTACAGTGAGTATTTCAAACTTGATAGCTTTGCCTATGTTACCGATAGTGCCGTCGCTATTATGATCGATTCTGAGAAAAATGATTCTTTGTTTATGCATGCCGATACGCTTAAAGTCTGGTTTGACGAAAAGGACGAGGCAGAACGTTTGCAGGCCTTCTATAAGTGTAAGTTTTTTAAAGAGGACATGCAGGGAATGAGTGATTCATTAGAATACCTTGTGAATGATTCGTTGATCAATATGTTTCATGATCCTGTTTTATGGCTGGAAGGGAATCAGATGACTGGAGATACCATACGGATTAAAATGAAAAATGAAGAAATCCATACTCTGGATATTCTTGAAAATTCATTTATTGTAACCCATGATACCCTGTTGAATTATAACCAGATAAAGGGTAAAAACATGACTGCTTTCTTTAAAAATAATGACCTGAACCTGATTACTGTTACCGGGAATTCTCAAACAGTTTATTTTGTCAGGGATGACGAAACCATGGATTTGATTGGTATTAATAAAGCAGAATCCAGTTATATGAGGATTTATATTAAGGATGAAGAAGTCGATCAGATTACCTATATTAAATCTCCTAAGGCACCAATGTATCCCGAAAAAGATCTCCCGGTAGGTGAGCGTACTCTGAAAGGATTTAAATGGCTGATTGAACGAAAACCAAATTCCAAGGAAGATATCTTTGTTTGGTAATTAAAACTCAGGGCTTGGATCGAGATGAAGACCTTTTGTGAGATAAAACTTACAAAAGGTTTTATTTTTTAATAGACCAGGGTAATTGCAAATGTCAAGAAACTAAGCAAAACCCACTTTCCCCTTTCAATACCTTCTCTTAATAGTGTGTTAATCAAAATATCAAATTGAGGTATGTTAAATAATTCATTCCCAAATCCTGTTTTCTAATTCCTAAATACTATCATGTGGCAGCCCCCGGGCCATCCGCTATAGCTGGCGATGTGCAGGCCAGGTTTTGCATCTGCTGTGCGTGGGCTTCGTACCTCAGCCTCCACCAGCAGGCAAAAACCATAGCCCGCACATCACCAGGCTGCCGCTACTGTCCCTGCTGCGGTCAGGGATCTGAAACCGGTATGGAATATCTATAGGATATCAGTACCTGCCTGTCAGGTTGGATCCAAGTGACAAGTTTCAGGATAGAACTCTGATACACTTGAAGTTTAGGGATCGGCCTATTATTATCTAGAGGTTCCTACGCATCAATGATACAGAAATTGTAAGCGATGAATGATTGGCATTTTTAGTTGATTTTTAAGAAGCCTTGACTTTTTGCTACTTTTGGGGTCAAGCCAAAAGTAGATTTAAAGAAAAAAGGATATATGATACCTTCAATATTGATGTGAGGCCTTTCAACCAATACAAGAAGGGAAGAAGTTTAAGTTATATTATAGTAAAAATGTGTGGAAAGTTTTACCCCATCCTGTCATAGCAATTCTAAACTACCAAGTCTCTCAAAATCCAGTTTCATTACCGGCTGCTTTAGCTGCCGGAAGATAGAACAATGAGAACCTGTGGGACTTTAGTCCCATTTCTTTCTGGTGAAGTTGTGCTGCGATCATACTGTATTGGTAATTGCGCACCATGCAAACCATTGGTTCTTTCAACGGTTTCCAGTGGTGCGCCCGAACATCAACCGTCGCCATTTATTCCC
>PPCM01001088.1_pt1 | contig 14273 bp, 9 predicted proteins | sample 1555541 | NCBI WGS metagenome assembly PPCM01 (sample SAMN05284479, study PRJNA326546) | Marine sediment metagenome, whole genome shotgun sequencing project. | isolation source: marine sediment | place: Germany: Wadden Sea | collected 2012-09-05 | reverse complement strand
GGCATCGGCCGGGATTTGAACCCGGGACCTCCTGCACCCTAAGCAGGAATCATACCCCTAGACCACCGATGCTCGATAGTGATAAAGAAGGTTATTCATACATGTATAGATACTCACATCCATATTAATCTAAGTGTCCAAACAAAAAGATAGCTGAGACACACCCAACGGGGGGGAAAGAGATTTATGACTGCTCCACGCGGCTCAAGGCCGGCTGTCCTATGTAAATCTCTGGCCGGTCGGCCCTTACTGGGGCCGACACGTCACGCCCGTGGGCGGATATAGTTGCTGCCTCTTCAGGCTGCAAATCTCCCTGATCTGCTTGTTACTACTTCGCTCATTCTGGCGTTGGGGTCTGGTTTAATCCAGCCCCCCAAATCCTATCTAATCCTATCCGGACTCGCGCTGCAGAAGACCCTCGGCCTCCGTGCCGAACTATTTGCCGGTCGCTGTCCTGCGGCAGGGCCGTGTGGAAGGTGCAATAGTGTTGAGGGTGCAGTGATGTAGTGAGGTACATTGGTGGGGCTGTATATATCTTGGTTAAATTAACTAACGTGGCGGTGGGAGAACATTTTGACATTTCGAGATGATGTTGCAATAAATACTAACAGTCCTTGTGAGCTTTACATCTAGCCACCCCGCTTACCGTGTCATGATTAGACCTGGCCACACCACCAGTTCTTACTTTACACGATGCTCGGTGATGGAATTCACTGTGAGCAGCTTGAATCGTTGATCAATTTGATGGTCAATAATAATGAATCAATACAGCGCATGCGTGACTAGCCGCAGATGATGGGAAAGCATTCTGCATCATTACTTTTAATCAGAATTGATTTGGATCTCTGGCCTTCTTCAGCACTTCTGCCACGGCATCCAAGTCGTTGTCGCAGGTTCCGGAACAGTGGTCCGTTGCTCGGCGTAATCGTGGGAAGCCATCACTTGACAGAGGTTGTGTTGATGTTTTTTTGCCTCTTTTTTATTACACTACTTATTGTCACCCTGATTGATTGATTTGATTGATTTGCGTTTTTACAGTTTTTGTCGTGAAACTCTGTGCGATATATGAGCTACTCTCAGCGTATTGGAGTGATAGAATGCCTAAATAGTAGTGTGTCCCATTTTGAAAAATCGACGAAGCCAACCGACGAAACCCACCCCTAGAACATCGTTGGCCAGAGTTCATGAATGCGACATGGTTGTTAGAGAGATCAAAGTTACTTAGACGGGTGGCAGCCCCATTTTTAGCGGAGCGTTACCGAATAGTGATGTTTGGGCCATCAGACTCGGGTAAAACGACGTTCCTATACCGCTTGAAACTAGGAATAGATCATCCGGTAGCTATTCCCACCACTAACTTCAACTGTGAGCATCTCCACCTCTCGCGTGACTGCGTTATCACCCTGTGGGACATCGGAGGAACACCAGCTATGCAGCCCCTCATTACAGAGTTTATCTACCCGCTAGAGGCCTCTAACATCGCGAGCGTGGACCAAAACATGACCAAGAAGGCGGACGGCGTTTTTCTCTGTGTCCCTGATTGGCGCGCAGTGCCATTCGAGACGATAGACGTTCTCAACAAGATGAGACGGGCCGGGACGCTCCGGGTGCCTGTGCTGGTGCTGCTCTCTGTGTATGACGAGGACCTGGCCGACCTACAGACGCGTGTGGCCGAGACTGACCCAACAGGTCAACGAACAGCGAGTCTCAGCCCCGAGGATGTGGCTAACGCGCTAGACCTTCATAGTCTCGAGGTGCCGTGGATCGTGCGGCCGGTGAACGTGTGGAGCGGCGAGGGCGTCGAGGCGGCGCTGCGGTGGATCACCAAGGCTATGGTTTTGACGCGTCACAAGCACCTTGACAGGGGACTGGACGAGGATCTGGCGAAGTTCTTTCAGAAGGCTGACAGTTGTGCCGATGGCGGTGCGGCATTGTAGGAAAGAGTAAGGATAAATCAGTACATCTCGTCATTCATCTCGTTGTGAGAAAAGACACGCGCAAGTCACAAATCAAGCATGAGTTATACCGAGGAAACCCACGAGCGCACACAGACGCAGATGACCATCCAAGAGAAGCTGGAGGAGCACAAGGAGCTCATCATGACGATCCAGAACGTCCTCATCGATCGGCCCATCGCTCTCACACTTGTGCTCGTCGCCTCCACGGCCTACTTCTACGCACTCATCACCGCTAACTTCCCTCCCGCTACCTGGATGCTTATCCACATCCTTGGTGCCTTCATGGGCTTCAAACTTATCACCAAGGCCCCTCTCAAACCACTTGTGACGACCAAGGGCCCCACCTTCAACGAGGTCATCAGCCACGCCGCCACCGTCATCGAGAAGGCCACAACAATGATCCGTCGTCGCATGGAGTTCTACAAGGGCGCCCCTACCCGCCAGTCGATTGACTTCACGGTCGTTATCGGAGCCGCCATCCTTATCTCTTGGTACGTCCCTGTTTGGGCCGTCCTTGCTTTTGTATGGTACCCTGCTGTCCTCTGCCCCAGCATGTTCGTCCATGAGCTGCCCCAGAAGGCTTGGGTCGCCCTCCGCCCCCTCCTCTCCCAGCTTCAAGGCCACGCTATGTCGCAGGCCAAGATGGCCCGCCAGCGCGCGTTCCAGGCCGCCAAGACCCACGAGGTCGACGCAATCAACCGTCGCGGCAACGTGCGTCGCGATTCGGTTCGTCCCGCGTCGCCCGAGCCCAAGCGCCTCTAAACAATCATAGTACTACTCTCTATTTACAGTTACTGTCCGGAATTAAGGAGATCGAAGCGCCGAGAGCCCCTGTCCGGCGTCATACCAAACCGGGCCGACCCAGGCCGAAGCGGGGCTGGTGTGGCGAGGCTGGTGCTAGTCAGGTTGGGCATGATAAACTGTGGCGGGCGATTCTCCTTCTGGTGAAGAATGGGCGTGTTGAGTCGCGGGGTGCCGGGGATGACCATTGACGCGCCTGCAGGGAGCAGCTTCTTCTGCATGCTGAAGGGCCCGGGTGTGGTGAGGCGCCTCTCTTGCCGGAGGGGGGCCGACTGGACGCGTTCCTGGGATCGGGACCGCTGATACCGCTGCTGCTGGACGACCTCGGATAGCTTGGAACGTAGGGAGCCAACCTCGCGCTGCATATCGGCGAGGTTTGCCTTGGACTCTTGAAGCTGGTGCTTGAGACCCTCGTTCTCCTCCTGAATCTTAGAGGCGGCCCCCAGCTGCTGCTTGATGAACTGGTCGCGGTTGTTCTGGTGTGCCCGTTGGAACTTGAGGACCTCTATACCCTGCATCAACAGAGCAGCAGGATCTTGAAAAAAGTGGCGAACAGAACTAGGCATTCTCATTGGCTAGGTAAGATACTGGACGGATGGGGCAAACATCATCCTCAATACGCAGCGTCCCTGCATCCGCACGGCAAACTGGACACGAAATCTCATCGCCCGGTCTAAATGTCGCACAATCTTGGCAGATGAAATGCCCACATGACGTAAACGAGTTATTTCCGCCCGATCGCAAAGTCCTCCCACATATGGAGCAAAAGAACTTCGGTTTGGGCATATGGATTGGATTTTAGCGTCGTCCTTTGGCAGTTCTCGTTTAGCCGGAAAACATTGCACTGTAAAACGGTTTTCCTCGTTTCTTCAAATAGGTGGCTCAAAAGGTTAGTGGAGGGCGTTCAGCTGCGGTTTATTCGATGTACAATCACCAGAACGTCCAGCCATCCAGCCTTGGTGGCAAACTCTTTTAACCATGGCCGAAACCCCCCAATTTCATTTATAACAACTGTAAATCGGTCCTTTCCTTTGAGGTTGATTGAGTATGGGCCACGTTCGGACTAAGACCATCAAGAAGGCTGCTCGTCTTATTGTCGAGAAGTACTACCAGCGCCTTAGCACTGACTTCCACACCAACAAGGCCATCTGCGAGGAGGTTGCTATCATCCCTTCCAAGCGGATGCGCAACAAGATCTCCGGCTACGTGACCCACATCATGAAGCGTATCGAGGAGGGCCCCGTCCGTGGTGTCTCCCTCAAGCTCCAGGAGGAGGAGCGCGAGCGCCGTGATAACTACGTGCCCGAGAAGTCTTGCCTTGATGTTGAGAAGATCGAGATTGACCCCATCTCCAACAACATGCTCAAGGAGCTCGGCTTCGAGGCCATGGAGAAGATCATTGTGACTGAGGCTGCCCCCCGCCGCGAGCGCCGTGAGCGCCGCAACTAAGGCATCGGTTGTTTAATGAATCACATCTGAACAAGTTTACTTTGATTATGGGCTGGTCCCTTCTTTCCTTTTGCAGCGTTTGGATGTCTTCAATACGGTCAAAATCCATCCGAGTTAAGTTGAGTCATCTTAGTCTGTCGACAATCAATGAGCAACTCCGTTCTTGAGCAGTATCCCCAGGTTGAGGTTCTTCCTACTAACGGCCAGGTTAAGGCCCTCTTTGGATCCATCCGCAGCAAGCTGACAACCAGACAGAAGTTTATCTTTGATTCAGACCGTCTCATCACCATGCTGGTTGAGTTTGGCCTCTCCAAGCTTCCCTACAAGGAGCAGACTGTCCTTACCCCTCTTGACGAGGTCTACGTCGGCGCCACATTCGCCGTCAAGCTCTGCGGTGTCTCGATTGTCCGTGCCGGCGAGTCGATGGAGAAGGCTCTCACCAACATCGTCCAGCAGGCCCGTATCGGCAAGATCCTCATCCAGCGCGATGAGGAGACCGCCCTCCCCAAGCTTATCTACGACAAGCTCCCCGCGGACATCTACGACCGCCACGTCCTTCTTCTCGACCCCATGCTCGCCACTGGCGGCTCCGCCATCTGCGCCATCCAGGTCCTCCTGAAGAACGGCGTCAAGGAGGAGAACATCATCTTCGTGAACCTCATCTCGTGCCCCGAGGGCATCAGCGCGCTGTGCACGGCCCACCCCAAGGTGCGCGTCGTGACTGGCGAGATGGACAGATGCCTCGACTCCCGCAAGTACATCATCCCCGGTGTCGGTGACTTCGGCGACCGTTACTTCGGCACCGACGTGTAGATGCGTCCATTCTAAACTCAAACACACTCTGAATTATAAATAAAGCGGATTATCGGCTTCTTTCTTTCTCTTTACATTCTGAGCGGGACGTATTGTCATCCGCTCAGCCAGGCCCATCGTCTTGCGACTGAAGAGGCGGGATAAGACCAAGATACCGCGAAACAACCATTTTATTCCATGCCTAACAAGAATAGTTTAGTTTATCCCCCTACCATCTAACCCTTCTGAAGTCTGACTACCATGTCAGCACCGTCCCCAGTCACGGACACCTGCTGCTTGTTCAAGAGGAACAGCAGCGCCGCGAACGATCCGCTGTCAACTCGGCGTTAAACGACGGACGCGCGGCCTCAGCGTCGAGCTGCTCCTTGATTCTCGTCGTCCATGTCGCCACTCGCTTAGTAACCTCGTCTTCCTCCACGAAGCGCCGGGTCTGGGCCCAGTACCGCTCCACACGCTCCTGTAGCGTGTCGAGGCCGGTGTCGACTGGGGGTGGGGCGTCCAGGGCCTCAGCGACCATGATATCCGCCGGGTCTGGACCGGGCGGGGGTTCGTCCATTCCAGGGTGGTCATCATCCTCAGAGTCGGAGTCATCCATGCCCATTCCGAGGTCGCCCCCCTCCATATCATCCCCGAGCCCGACGTCATCCATATCCACGTCCAGGGCAAGGGTCTGCCCCCCACCCACCCCACTATCTTCACCCACCCCACTAGATGCCGGGGACGTGACCTGGGCGCGCCTCATGATGTGCAGCCCCTCCACCCCCACCCTGCCTAGCCTCTCCTTGATGGCCTTTATGGTCAATAGTCTAGCCGGTCGGTAGGGTCGGGCGGCGTCTGGCCCCGGGTCATAGGGGTCAACCGCGCCCCATCCGGGACGGGTGTCGATGTCGTCGATGGTGTCACGAGGCCTGTCACCCTCATCGTCGCTGGAATCTTCGGCCTCATCCTTGTCGTCTCTGTTGTAGTCGGGCCGCACCCCCCCCACGACGTCCTGGGGCTGGCTCCGGTAGGGAGTGGCGGGGATCATCGGCTGTGACGCCGCGCCCCCCTCTGCGGCCTGCAGGGCATCAGTTGTCCACTGCTGCAGCGTGAGTCCACCAGTTTCGAGATCAGCGTGTACATGCGTCAACTTGTATTCATCATCAGCGGTCGACAAGTTAAAGTACGGCAACGTGATCCCATTTGTCACTGTCGCCCGCTTGTACACGTCACTGACGAGCTTGGTGAACGATATCAGCGCCTCTGGCACTCTAGGCCCCAGAGTCTCGTCCATCGGCAGGAGGAGCGGGCCGGTGGGTGCCTCCAGAGCTGTCGGCTCGGCAAAGAAGTCGTCCAGTGGCTCGAATGCATCCAGCTTGGCGTGTAGAGTGACGGCTGTGGACCTTTTCCGTCGTCTGCTGGAACTTTCTTCTTCGTCGTCATCATCAGCAGTCTCAGAAAGAGATACGTGCCTCAACGCAAGATACGCAAGGTCGTGCAGCATCTCTACCTTCTTGGAGTACACGATTGATGAGCCTTGGATCATCATCGCGGCCTCAATGAAGTCTACTGAGCCAGACATACCCTCCTCGTCGTCTCCGAGGGGTTGTGACTCTATTCGCGCAAGATATGACTCTAATTCAGCGGCTAGGTCTATATTCCAGTCCTTAACCGCCTTGAGATTCAGCAGGACTGGCTCTTCAGTCATTTTTTCGAAATTATGTACAGTTTAGTGTTTTTATTTACAGATGCGGAACGACTAAGCTCAGCCACGGAACGCCTTCAGGAACTCCTTGCGCTCAGCGAGACCGATCTCCAACGCGGGCAGCTGAATGCTCTGCGCGAGGATCTTTCTGGCGTCCGTCCACCACTTCTCCGTCGGTGTGAGTGGCTCGAGCGCTGTCACAGCTCTCGCGGTCATCTGATGGATGGGGACAGCGGCGATGGCCATGCGATCGACCATGGTGTGGTTCTCGAAGCCTGTGTTGATCCATGATATGCCACGCGTGTCAGCGAGTTTGAACCCTATAGTCACCGACACCTTGGGGGGGACCGCAGCCATGTTGCTATCGAGGACAGGCAGGAAGGAGAGCACGCCACGCCCGTTAGTGTTGCAGCCCTCGGGGAACACGACGACCGGCCGTCCGACGCGGCGGGCCTCGTAGATAACGTCGGACAGAGGCTGGGCCTTAGCTGAGGGGACGGTGGCGTTCGTCTTCATGATACGGATGGCCTCGGGTAGATCGACGCGACGGACGGGCACGGTGGTAGGCACGTCGGTATAGTCGGTCGCAGGGAAGGCGTACACGGGGTTGAATCGGAACGACAGGTAAAGGATCTGGGTCCAGGAGACTCGGTTACTGATGATCAGATCGCCCCGGCCGACCTCAGACGCGATGCCGTGGGACCCGCCGCGGCGCCGGCCACCGATGACGCGCGCGTCAATGTAGTAGAAGCCGAAGAACGCTAGATATATGCGGAGGGTGATCGTGTTCAGAAGCCAGTGGACCTTTGTGTTCACGCGCGCGGGCAAGATGTACTTCAGAAGACCCCACTGCTTGGTGTACATGTATAGAGAGGCGCGTACGATGAGACGCATCGGCCACAGCGTGGAAAGAAGGCAAAGGATCACAAGATAGTGCAGCAGAGTGCGTGTGCTGCCAGCAACTTCATGCAGAAAGGGATTCACACCCGATTTTTTGTCAGCGAAGCTCGTCCACTTCTCAGCAGCGTTCATTCACCACTTTGTCAGATGAGATGTCTCTATTTTTGATGTGAATAATACAGATATATGTGGTCTAATTCACACTGAATGCGTGAGATCTGCGTAACCGGGGTATCCATTTGGTCATTACAAACAACGATTTATAAATACCGAAACCGGCCATAACTTCCTTCTCAGCGCGCTGATGGGCACTTTGATGGTCTCGTACTCAGTTCTGCGTTCATGTGTGTTGAGAGTACCGTGTCAATCAGGATGGGTCGCCGACCCGGGTCAATTTATATTTAAATTTAATTTTTGGACCACAATAATATTGCAATTGACGAGTATAGCTGTCCTCTCGCCAGCACCCTGCCCGCAATTACCCCCACATCGGCTGACTCTGCCAGCATCATGATTGAATTTCCAATTGGAATTGAGATAAATGGATTGATTTCAAAGCGAGGCGAGCGTGCAGGTGCATTTTTTTTTGCCGCGGATGCTGGTGCCATCGGGTTGCAACGCGTTTGTGCGTGTTGTGCTGCTGCTTATTTCTGCTGATCGCGGATCGCCTTGAATCCACTTCATATAGCCAGAAGAAGTCAGATGCCAAAACCAACCTCAGAGGAGAAGGCTGCCATCTACCAGTGGGCAGAGGAGTACCTGAAGCCCTACTATCATCCCAAGCTGTCTGTTTACGAGCGGACGAAGTACATGCTCTTCAAGTTCATTTGGCTTCCCCGTTTCCTTCTTGGGCTCATCCCGTGCTTCGTTTGGACGACAATCATGCAGATCCATGTCAAGCTGATGCCTGGTGGCCGCCTTACGTTCCGCCAGAAGTCCTACATGATGTGGCTTGAAGCCAATCTCGCCAAGATCACACTTTTGTGCTTTGGTATGGTTGTCCGCCAGCGTGGCGAGTTCGCTCCCCGCCTGAAGGATGGCCGCTGGATCCCCATGGTCTGCAACCACCAAACCCCGCTGGACATTATGGTTCTTGTCACCAAGAAGAAGATCTCGTACGTAGCCAAGGATGACGTCGCCCAAGCCCCCGTCTACGGTGTCGGGTCCATCAACTCTGACTGTGTGTTCGTCAAGCGCCAGTGCGCCGATTCGCGCGAGGAGGCTAAGAAGCAGATCAAGGCCCGCATTGCCCGGGATGACACCGTCTCGCCTCTCACCATCTTCCCGGAAGGCACGACGACCAACGGCAAGTACCTGGTGCCGTTCAAGACGTCCATCTTTGAGTGCGGAGGGCCGGTCCAGCCTATCAGGCTCGAATACGGCCACAAGCACTTCCGTATCGGATGGACTCAGATCGGGCTCATCGAGAACGTCAAGCGGATGTGCTCCCAGTTCTCAAACCCCGTCACTATCCATGTGATGCCCGTTTACTATCCCACTGCCGAGGAGCTCGCCAACCCGACCCTGTACGCCGATAACGTGAGAAAGCACATGGTAGAGCAGAGCAACGGACAACTCTTGATGTCAGAGGTGAAGACCCGCAACTCGTTCAACTACATGAAGGCCCTGGAAGGCAAGATGACGCTCGACGAGCTGAAGGCCAAGTACGAGGAGAGCATGGCCCTGTAGACGTGTAAATTGTAGCTGTGGATGGTGTTCCTGGTTCATCACGGCCATATTAAGCCATGAAGTCAAGATGATTGGGATATAGCGCGTTGGTTTATCCTTCCGTCATGCATACCCCAACCAACCCGAATACATTCGAGCCAGCCCCCCGGAATCCATCACCGCGTCCATCACCTCCTTGATGTCCGGGGCAGCGCACCTCGACTCGAGTCGGGCCCTCAGCCAGGCCACCTGCACTGGACACGACACCGGGATGGTCAGGTCATTGGTGGTGCCATACATGAGGTCGTCGGCCGGTATACCAGCCAGATGATCCCGAAGCGCCGCTATGGACACAGTAGGCGGTGTGGGCCCGGTGTGCGGCGGAGTGGCGGGATCGACATCAATCCAGAAGTCGAGATACGCCAAGATATCATCCACTAGAGGTATCGCCCGCGAGAGCCACGTGGATGTGGCCGCCAAGGTGGGGAGGCGGCGGATGGCGTCGACCAGGGCTCCGTTCTCCCGTGTGAACGACTTGACGCGGGTCTGACCAGGCCGGATCTGGTCGGGTGTATAAACAAGCTTGAGTTCCGGCAACGACTCAAGTTCCGGAAGTCCGGAAATAGCGGCGGCGATGTGCACTACGGCCGCAGCCCTGGCCACTGCAGCACGACGTGCGGGGTTGATCCAAGCCAACAACCCATCTCCTTCCAGCGACCCCATGACCCCCCAAAGGAGGTCGACCCGGCTTATGGCATCAAGAGCGGCGCCCGCCTGCACCTCGAAGGCACCCACTCCACCAGGCCCGAGGAGAGCTGCTATGGCGGGCGAGAGGCGGAACGGGGCGGGGTCGGGGACAGGTAAGGCGAGATGGGCCCCGAGGCTGACTGCGTGGTCGATATGAGCTAATGATCCGTCGGCCATAAGTAGTATGTTGTGGAGGTGGCGATCGCGGAGATCAACAAGATGGCCGACAGCCGACGGAATAACCGATGAATCGAGAGCCCGATCTAGGGCATGTAGTAGCCCGGCGAATGATCGCGACGTCCGGTATACATGGTGCACCACATAAAGGGGATCCACTAATGATCGGCACTTCATGTGGACACGATCTATAATGTCGGGCGACGCAGCACCGGCAGGGGACCCGATACGAGAGGCTAACGCGCTATAGAGCTGCAGGAAGGCGGACCTGTCGCCCGTGGCTGCGGATGGGACGGCGGGGACGATCGCACGGACAGGTAACAAAGAGAAAAGAGGGGTGACGTCGCCCAGACAGGAGATAACCCCGCCTCCCAGCCGCTGGGGTCCGGGGGCACGGTCAGCGAGTGGTGTGACTTCATACGTCGCCGTCCGATGGCCCGTGAGCTCGTCACCAGCTTTAAACAGCAACATGACGCGTTCGTCGGCCCTGAGGTCATCGCGGGCCTTGAGAACTGTCTGCCCGATCCGCTTGGGCCGCGTCTTGGTGGCCATGTGCGTGACGCGGTCCCCCTTTATAGGTGACCCAGGAATATCAATAAACACAGGAGGGTCTGCGGGTTGGGTCCCGGCAGGTAAATCGGTGCCGGCGCACTCGGACAGGGCGGCGAGATCGTCTGCTATGGTCTGTATCGCATGGGCCCTTCCCCGCCCCCGCCGGGTGAGGCCGTCGGCCGTCAGTAAGATCTTATTGCATTGGTTCCTGACTGCCGGACCGTCTGTCTGACTGAGGATCCACTCGATTGTCATTTTGAGTGGCTCTAGCACCCTGGCAAAGTCGACTCTTGTTCTCCCAACAAGCCCCGCGACAATGTTAAGTCCCAGCACATCACTTGGTGTGGAGGCCAGGCGATGGCTGAAGAACAGCTGCTCCCGCCCGGACTGATGGATCGCGTCCAGACCCGGTAGGTGTGCCCCGGGATGCCTCAGGGCGGCCCGGGCGAGGGTTGGGGTTAGGGTTGGGTCGATAGCCATGGCGTCAGTCAATATATGGCCGTCGGGGAGGTCCGTGGCCAGTGGAATGAGAGCCTCGGCGATGGGGCGGGCAAGGTAGGGGTATGTCGCGTGCCAGGTGGTCCAGACGGCAGCAACGGCGGGACTTCCGACATCGAGCGCCACAGTGGCAGCCAGGAGAGCCGTGGTCGTCGGTCTACCCAAGTCAGTCGCTGTCAACCCCCTCAACGCCTCCACGCCGCTCACAGGGGGCGGGGCGGGGGGTGGGTGGATGGGGGTCCGGGGGTCATGTTTAACGCCCAGCCTCCGCCCCACTTGATCGGCGACCCTTCCCCCCAGACCGTCGAGGACACTCCATCCAAGGAGGTTAACCATACGAGCGACCATTGATGAGGTCGAGGCCCGGTCACCCGAGATGGCGACCGTCCACCGACCCGCCCAGCCCGACGCACAATGGGTGCGGGGGCCGGGGGCAGGCTTGGGGGTCGATTTGGGCGGCTGGGCGTGGAGAACATTATAAATGGCGACGGCCTCGAGTGCGGCTGATGAAGCGAGATCATCGACGGGGAAGGGTGCGAGAGTGGTCTCGAGGGCGGATCTGAAGGCTATGGGGTCACCCCCATCGACCAGGAGGCGACACACCTTCTCTGCGGCCCTAGCTGTCTCGTTAATGATCTCCGGGGCAGCGTCGGCGATCCACCAGGCGTGGATCTCATCGGCCAACCCGCGGCACCGCGCGTTCTGACCAAGGGCGGCGAGAGCGACGGCCTGGAGGACTGTTAGGGCGGCCAGACCGCCCATCAGGGAGGCCGCGGTCTGTCCGTGCTCGTTGCTGCATTTGGGCACCCGAGCAGGTCTCCGGGGCACGAATAGACCAGTTCTCTCAAGCTGGAAGGAAAGTCGCCGACTATGGAGGAATGCGACACACGCAGCGGCCGGGAATGCCTGGGCCTTGATAGCAGCGATCGTGAGGGGCACCGCCTGCCTCAAGGTCCACCGAGAACACGCGGCAAGGCGGTCCTTCGAGTAGGAGGCAGATGAGACGCCGGCAAGGACGGCAGATAGTTGGTAGTGGACGGCGGCGCAGATCTCGATGGCTAGCACACCGGCGACCTCGGCAGACCATTGTCGGCGGGGTGCGGTCGGTGTGGCACGCGACATGAGGTTATCGAGGAGGTTTAAGGCGGCGTCCCCGGCCCCAGCCCCTGTAACATGCGACAGACGATGCCGGACCAGTTGATCTGCCGCGGCATGTGCGACGGCTCGAATCTGTGTCGCGACCGGCGCGGAAGGGGCGACAGATTCGATAAACACGAGTAGTTTTGATCCTACGATGCCGGGAACCCCGAGGGCCATCCCGACGGCAGAGAGGCAGGCGTCCAGACTCAGGTCCACCGAGGGTACGGGCGGCGGGGCGGGGCGGGGTAGGGTCTGCCTAATATCGATGATGGCGCGGGCATGGCCTGCTGTGAGGGTGACCTGAGGGAGGGGGGTGTCCGGTGCGATGAAGGGTAGGGTGGCGCGGAGGACGTCCGAGGGTCGACCCAGAAGGAGGGGAGCGACGGTGGAGGCGGGTGGGGGGATACCGCGCTCCTGCATAAGCCTGGCGATGACTGGGACAAGTGTTGGGGTCGACCGAGTCGCGTCATCCAGGGCAAGGGTGAGTGAATGGTCGGTTAGAGGTAAGGTCGGGGGGATCGAGGCGATCGAGAGGAGTCGGGCCTGGTCCACCCCGGATACGGTGCGGGGTGGGGGTGGGGCATTGAGGTAGGCCACCCCGACATCAACCAGGCCGGGGTGGGGCGGGGCGGCTCTGATGCAAAGAATTGACTTACATCGACCAGGGAGACAGGGGAATAGCGCCGGGACGAGTGTGGCAGCCACAGGCGACATGGGGTCGCGTCGCACATCCCGTGTTAGCCAGGTTACTACCTCACTGGCCTTGGCTAACCGTTGATAAGCGGCCAGGAGGGTGCGGGTCGACCGGGTGGGCAGCGATGCAAGGAGGTCAGCGAGGGCGGGCAAGGCGGCGTCTAGTGTGGTGCCGGCGGTGGGGATGAGACGCAGCGCGATATCCATGGCCCGTGGTCCAGCCTTATCACTAGACAACACAGCCAGGGGCAATAACGGCCAGACCTCTACAGGAGGGAGGGTGGCACTGGCCACACCCAGTGCTGGGCCGGTCCATGTCCCCCTTGGTCCATCGGGGCCCATGGCGCGGCGGAGGGTGGCGCCGAGGCCGGATGGGGGTGGGGTGGGCGATGTGACTACCTCGGCGACGGCTGCGGCACGAAAGGCGTCTGTAGGGTCGATCGGGGCGGGTCCACCCACGATACTTATGAGTCTATTCAGTGCTGCGGTGGCACACGCGGCCCTCTCATTCGATGTGGGAGGGAGTAGGGGGAGGAGTTTCTCAAGGAGGATTCGGAGAGCAGTGAAGGACGGCTTACGGACCGTGCGGCACGCGACGGTAGATAGAGCAACGTGCGTCGCCTCCACGGCGATATTGCTCATTATGGCGGGATAGGCGGTGGCTGCCGCCCCTACCAGGCCTGGAGCGGTATCAGAGACAGGGGGGGCCAGACCAGGCATCCAATGCCGGGCCACACGCGGTAGCACTTCTGCTCGTACTTCGGGGGCCAACTGGGCGGCTGTTGCTCGTAGGAGATCGATGCCACGTCTGTTGCTGACCGATGAGATGGCACCAGCTAGAGCCGCTGGGGTGAGCTCCCCGGACTCCAGGAGTGAGGCTAGGCCACTAGCGGTCGATAGTAGAGACGATGCATCAGGAACCAGGGCCTCGATGGCCCCAGGAGCATCATCTCGGGGCGAATCCCGAGGAGGATTCCCTCGCTTTCGCCTATTCCCGTGCTTTTTCGGCGATTTCAGTTGTTTGAACCCCTCTTTTGGTGCTGAGGGGCCCTCATGTTCAGTGTTCATCAAGCGTTATGGAGAACAATCGTCGTTTACAATCGTCATTCACCTATAAACCGGACCGACTTCGTGGCCGACAATGTGGACTTGCTCAACCCCCAGGGATGCGGGGTTGAGATAGGATGTCAACG
>PPCM01001087.1_pt1 | contig 14305 bp, 10 predicted proteins | sample 1555541 | NCBI WGS metagenome assembly PPCM01 (sample SAMN05284479, study PRJNA326546) | Marine sediment metagenome, whole genome shotgun sequencing project. | isolation source: marine sediment | place: Germany: Wadden Sea | collected 2012-09-05 | reverse complement strand
GAGATCTCCTTCCAGGCGGTCCGCAAGGCGACGCACACGCTGCCCGACATGCCCAAGAACGCCACGCTCGCCGATCACTTCGCGTCAACCGAGCTGCACGGCACCGGGGATCTCGGCAAGTACGATGACAACATGGACAAGGTCGGCACCGGCCGTCGCAAGCCCGTGTACATCGCCGGCGGCGAGGCTGCTCCCACGCGCCACTCGCAGGCCATCAGTGAGGACGCGTTCGTCCAGACCGTCCGCGGTGACGAAGGGCGGGCCACCCTCATTGGCACGGCGTCCGCGGTGTCCCACCTCATGGTGGCGGCCCGTACGTTCGACGCCTGGGACATGGTGGTCCGCAAGAAGGGCGGGGTCATCATGCTCGACAAGCGCGAGGGCAACGGGCTCGCGGACCTCGTGGTGCTCGACGAGTCGTGCACCGAGCCGCTCGACGACCCGATGGCGGTGTACACGGAGGCCACCGAGGCCACACACCGGGCCCGGGCGGCCCTGACGACAGGCGAGGGGCGCCAGGCGTGGAGGGAGTACACGCTCGACGAGGGGCGCGTCGTGAAGGTGCTCACCGAGCTGGACGCGACGACAGAGCTCAAGACGAAGGTCACGGACCGCACGGAGGACGATTTCGGCCAGGTGCACGCCACCGTCCGCACCGAGACGGAGGATGTGCCGTGCAACGTCCACACCGTGATCGAGACGGGCCACCGCGGGTCCTGGGCCAGCCGCTTCCCCAAAGGCGAGCGGACGACGATCTACGGTGCCGCCATCACCCACAACTCGGCCCTGATGCCCCGTTGGGCGATCGAGGGCCTCATGGCGGGGGCCAAGGTCGTCAAGGTCGCGTTTATGGCGCGTGCCAACATCACAGACGCCTCCAAGGGCCACAACTTGATGGCGGTGCAGTCCACGCCCATCGAACAGTTCGGCGAGTCCGTGGCGCTTGACCCCGAGACGGCGTGGGGCAGTCTGGTGGCCGTGCTAGACGAGCTGGAGGCTTTGGAGGATGGCAACTACCTGCTGGTGCATGCGGCCAACGCTAACAATCTACAGGTGTTCCCGAGCATCGATGCTTAGAAGAGTTAAATGGGAGCGGATAACAAGTCTTTTACTTCTGGACCCAGATCTTAGGCTCGCCGCCGTTGAGGTCGATCGTGAGGTAGCCAGAGCTGTCCACCACCTCACAGTCGCCATCACCCCACACGACGTTACAGAGACGCGTGCCGGGGACGAAGCCGTGCTGGTTCTGACGTAACTGGCGCTGGATGTTGCCGCTGCTGCCGACGTTGGTCAGCGTGACGAACACACCGCCCTTCCTGAAGGCGAGGAAATGGTCATCGACCTGTTTGACGTCCATGGGAGCGCTAGACCATCCACCGGGGTTGGAGGAACGGAGCTTGGCCGCGGCGGTGATCACACGCGTGAGGTAGTCGTTCTTAGAGCCCCATTGCCAGTAGGGTTCGCGGTTGTAGGGGTCGTTGGAGCCGTTGAAGCCCTTGTCGGCGCCGTAGTACACGATGGGCACTCCCTCCGCGGTGATTGTGTAAGCCAGAGCGGAAGCGAACGACTTCACATCCCCGTTAACGCTGAGGAATCGGGGCTGGTCGTGGTTCTCGATGAAGGTGCCCAGCGCGTCGACGTCCCGAACATTCTTCTTATAGTTGCGGAGCGTGGACTGAATGCCGAGCATGGACTGGCCTCTGGCGAACACGTCCATCATGGAGAAGTACAGAGGGTACGAGAGGACGGCGGGCAGGTGGTGGGTGTAGCTGGCGACGTACCACTCGCGGCCGTTGTATGCCTCGCCCACAGCGTACCTTTCCCCAATCGTTTCTGAGAAATCATCCCAGAAATCTGTGGGGACCTCGGGAATAGTGTCGATGCGAAGGCCGTCGATGTCATACGTGTCAATGACGTCCGTGATCCAGTCCAGGAGCTGCTTCCGGACCCAGGGGTTGCTCTGGTCGAGATCGGGGAGGCCAGCGAGCCGGCAGTTCTCCACCTGGGGCTGGTTGTTCCAGTCATTGATGTCACAGTCAGAGTGGTAGTGCTCGCGCTTGTTGAACGGGGTGATCTGCCCGAAATCGTCACCGATGGGCCCGGCATGGTTCATCACGACGTCGACCATGATCCAGATGTCCTTGGAGTGGGCCGCACGCACCAGGCTCAGAAGGTCCTCGGAGGTGCCGAATGCGGGGTTCAGCTCGTTCAGGGACTTGAACCAGTAGCCGTGGTACCCATCGCCAGAGTCCAGGTTGACCTGGTCGACGATAGGGGAGATCCAGAGAGCATTGAAGCCCATGGCCTTGATGTCATCAAGACCAGCCTCAAGGCCCTTGTAGGAGCCACCACAGTAGTAGTGGAGACCGCGGGGGCACGGAGTCGTGTTCCCGTCGCTTCGCGAATAGCGGTCAGTGAGGACCTGGTACACCACACGGCCATTCTTCCATTCTTCCGTGGAACGGAGAGCGCAGAAGGCCAAAGAGATGAGACACAGAAGAGCAACGACCTTCATTCTGATTGGCTCGCGAATTTATAACAACCAGCCGATGAGTAATTGGGGGCCAATTGGAATCCTCATCGTAATGCGGTGGCAGGGCCTAGTCGTCGCACAACTACACCGTCTTCTATTTAGGATGAGTTTATAGTATTGGTTATGGGATCGTAGCGAGATCTTTCACACATTGCCCGACAGACTCCTCGGCCGGCAAGTGTGTGACTTGATAACCCCCAGGGGAGGGGAATGGGCAAGAGCTTTGTTTCTTTGTATCATTGATAACAATTTTTCCTGGATTCGCTGTACATATAAACCCCACATAAACCACATTCTTAGCCCGGGCCCACACCACAGTAAACACCGCCACACGTAAACTAAGTCTTTTTAACATTCCCAACCCACCCAACCCATCGTGCGGTCGTTATGGTCTCTATTCTCCATCATCCCCCGTGCCTCACACCCTGTAGTCTTCCACCCCGCTACCCAACGCCAGCTCCCGTCTCCGCTTCATGGCGTTCTCCACGGCAACTTGTCTGTGGGCGTATCGACGGATCATGAAGGTGTGGAAACACGCGATGGCCGCAAACTGGCCGACGAAGGACGCGCTGCCGGCGTTGTAGCAGACGAATAGCAGCGTGCGCCAAACCTCAAGCCAAAGGTTGCTGGCATCGGATGAAATGGCGATGGACCAGAGGACAACACAGATACAGACCAGGATGTTGGCCAGGATGTCCACGCTGAAGGGCCCGACAAAGGCAAACAGCAGCGCAAGGTAGTTGGCACGTAGTTTTGAGGATTTTCTTGAGCGGAGCATGTTGATTACGACAAGAACGAAGATGACGCACTCCACAATGGATATGAAGGAGAGGACGAGGAGCCGGAAGGCCACGGAGAGCAGGTCGAAGACAAGGATGATGTTGAGACCGAACACGACGTACGTCACCTCCATTGTGGTGGTGATGATAAGCCGACAGAACGCTACGAAGACGCCGAGGGAAATGGCAGCAGCGTGTTCCCACAGCGGGACGAGGAGAAGCCGCGGCCGGCCCAGGGAGATGATGGTGTCAGTGCTACGGCTGAATTGGACACGGAACAAGAATATCGACGTGGTCAACGAGTAACCCACGAAAGAGTACAGGACTAGGGACCCGAGGTAGGGATAGACACGGGCGCGGTAGATCGTGATGAGTATGTAGACGATCCCCGTACGCCACGAACACAGCCCATAGGGGTCCACTTCGAACACATCGCACACTGCGTGAGGGGGTGGGAGAGGGACGTACTGAGAGAGCCGTGGATCATCGTCAGGAGTGACGCAGGGAACGTTAGAATGGTTAGAAGGGTAATGAAGCCTACAAGTATCATCAGAAGATGCACACGCGCGAAATACGCCTTCTGGCGAACACTCTTTGGCGAGAGAAAGAAAAAAATGTAGTAAAGTATCGCGGCAACAAACACTACACAATAACCAATCATGATGACCAGGTCTACACAGAGTCTAGACACGACCATCACCTTTGATGGCAGGTCATCCGGCTTGGTGTCCATTTTCAAAAAGAATGGGATGTGATGGGAATAATTACATAATTTGAGGATACGCGTCGCTTGTAGGTTCAGGAGTCAGTGAAAAGGAATTGGTGCGCCCGATTTCGCGCTTTCACTATCACGATTTATAGTTTCAAAAAATTTCCAGTATGCCGTCTGAGAATGAATTACTAATGCATGTTCGGTTCCTCTCAGACAATATTTCCTGAAAGTTTTGACGAAAACTACCAGCAACAAAATATGTCTCAAATGGCTGGAGAGGCGCCAGCTCTCTTCCCTAATGACCTCATCCTCAACTTTTCTGCAGCTAATACCTATATCAAAGAGTTGGGTTCACGCCTCGCTCTTCTTGAGGAGAAATCGACGCCCCCGCCAACAACAACGACCATAGACATCCCAGCAGACGTTTCGGACCGTCTAGCCGCCTTGGAGAAGCAAGTTTCCGACCAGACAGAGCAGATTGAGTCTCTAGAGGACGAGGTGACCTCACTGACCGAGCAGCTGGACCAGGCCGCCCAGGCCGTGCAGCCTGACGGCACCGTGTCGCCGGCCATCCTCACGCGGCTCAAGGAGTGCGAGACGGCCATCAGAGCCGTCGGGGATGCGTTCTCGGTGACCCCCCAATCCCGCCCTGTGTCTTCTCTGTCCAATTCTACCCCCGCCCAGCTATCGGACGGGGATTTACCTCCACGACTTGATAGACGGGTGGGGTCAGCACCCGTGGCCGCCCTTCAGACAGCGCTGCCCTCCTCCTTCCGCCCGTCCGACCCGACCCACCCCACCCCCCACCCCTCCCACTCCCTCATCCCACACGATATGACGGAGCGGGCAATGAGATTCGTCAAGGCGTGTGGCAGCTCGGAGCGTCAGCGGGCATGGGAGCGCGTCAAGTCCCTCCGCCGCGAACTGAAGGGCCACATCGATTCGGCCATCTCTCAACGACTTCCGGGTCCTGCACCTGACATCGATGCCATAGAATCAGACATGTTAAACCAGACCCCCAACCCAACCCAACGCATGTCCCACCCCATGTCGGCTGGGTCGACCATGTCGTGTGGATCAGAGGTAGACGTCCCGCTAGAAGACGAACTAGTCGACGCCATCGACGGACTAGGCCAAGAAATTGACCAGATTCGCGCAGAAGCACTCACTTTACAGGATGTGGCTCAATTTGTAGCGACGGTGACCGTCGCCGAGCGACCTCGATCGGCATCCCCTGTCAGCTATTCGACACGGCAGATGTCAGCCCGGTCCAACCGTGCAGGCTCCGCAGGCTACAACAGACCGCCTAGCGGCACGAATGTGGTCGCTTCTCGCGTCAATAGGCTTGAATTCTCACTCGAGAACCAGACAGACCAACTGGAGCAATATGGCCTTGATATTGAGCGGCTCGAGAACCTGCTGAGCACCATGCAGAGCGACACGGCGACGGTGCATCAATTACTTACCCATTACCAAATGATTGAAGAAAGATTATCATCCGAGCAGCGAGCACACCTCGATCGACTGGAGGAGCAGCAGGAGGCCTTCCAGGACGGCATTGGCATCGTCGGTGAAGACGGGGTCGTCACTGCCGAGGAATTCGCCACGTTCCAGAGCCAGGTGGCGAACCAGTTCAACACGATACACGATGCCTTCGAGAACATCGAGACGCTCAACGCGACGGTCATGCAGGTCAAGTCGGACACGGGGCAGCTCACCGCACACACCGCGGCGCTACAGAAGGTGCTCCGGGGCAAGGCGGACAGGTCATCGATCGACGTCGACCTGGGTAACATCAAGTCGGACGTCAACGCGCTGTGCACCACCGTGACTAAGATTAGCAATGGATCAGGGTCAGCGGGGCCGCCAGCAGGTAAGGCTAAGGTCAACGTCACGGTGGAGAAGCGTCTGGCCCATCTCGAGGCCAGTAAGGTCGCCCGTAGTGACCTCGAGCGTATGTTGGTCAACCACGTCACCAAGCCCGAGGTGGCGTACAAGGTCGACCGGTCCTACGTCGACAACATCATCGATCAGCTGTCCAACCAGCTGGGGGTGTCGCTCAACAAACTCACAGCCGACACGGAAGCCTTACGAAAGGACACATTGAATACACTCAGCCGAGACCTCGCCCAGAAGGCCGACAAGCGGTCCGTCGCCATGATCCAGCGCCAGATCGACGAGGGCATCCCGCAGAACGACGAGATGGCGGCGGCCGACCTCACGGTGCAGCAGGTCATCGCCCCGAAGAGATGCTTGGCGTGCGGGAGAATGATGCCGAAACTGCCCAAGTTCACATTCACCGCGCCGAGAGCGTTGATCACCCACACGCCCAAGCCGACCCCGGCCACGCTGCTGCACGCGGCGGTGCTTGATGCACAGAACGCGGACCTTACCGCAGCCCGCGCGCTCAGTCCCATCACCACTGCCCCCCCAGGACAGGGTGGCCCGCCGCCGATCAGGGAACGGAGGGTCCGGTCTGAGGCCAAGCTACGGGCTCCTGGGGGGCCGGGGTCCGGCTACGTTGACACCATGAAGGCTGGGTCACCGTTCCAGATCCGATCGTTGACCAGGACAGAGCGGCGAGACCCGCCCCGGGAACGCGTGACGACGCCTCATATGGGCCACGGGACGCCCAGCATGCCCCTCCCCGCACCCTTACCTGTACCCGTACCCGCCCCAGGTCTCGACTCCCCAAGTTTATCGCGTCAAGGGTCGGGTAATGGGGGGCATTCGTTGAAGAGGAAGGACTCGACGTTGACACCAAGGGGGGAAGTTAGCGTTACCATTAGGCCGGTGTCCATGCGGGAATGACTGGAAGGGATGGTAAAGGGTCCATAATTTAGGGGAAACACAACCATTTATTAAGACCCTGTGAGATTTATCATATATGATCAGTACAGCCCATCCTCATCACTCGTACGCGGTGTGGTACGAGTCGTGCGTCCCCTTGCCGTGGGACGGCTCACAGAACACGTTCTCAACCCTCTTTGGTCTACGCGGCACCTTAGCGAAGAGCAGCATCACCATAGCGGGCGGAACGGCCTGGAGGACGATGTAGATGAGCTCCAGGTACCACTCGGCGACGTACTCACAGTACATGTCCTGGATGCAATAAACGTAGAAGAAATTGCCCTTGATGAGGTAGTACAGGCCTTCAATGGCAGCAATGATGGCAAAGAGAACAAAGAAGAGCGACCCGACGACCGTGATGGACACGATACGGAACAGGGTGAGCTTGAGGTGGTGCATTGACCGTCTCAGGATGTACAGCAGACGGGCGCCGTAGTATACGTAAAAGAGGGTCAGCGCGAGGAATACGGACGAGAGGATGATGTTGGAGGCGCCCACAGCGCGGTTTTGGTAGTCAAGGCGGTCCATGGACGAGAACACGCCGTACGTGATGAAATCGGTAAAAATCGCGACGCCAACCATGGCGTTGAAAATCAAAACGACGATAAACGCTTGGCGGTGGGGCCGCGCAATTGTCAAATGGGTGGCGTTTGAGACGAAGGAGTGCCAGACATGGATGACGAACGTGAACACCACGAAACAAAGCCCAATCGGCAGGATGAAGAGGAGATGCTTGAGAAGATCGGGAATTGCGACGTAGACCCGGATGATATGAAGGAAACAGTGCAGAAACCTGAGGCTAGCAAACATGGCCACCAGCACAGCAGAGAAAATTGCCACTTTGTTCTTTTGCGCCCCCAAAGCAGAAACAACTAACACGTAGATAGCAAGTGCAAGCACACCGAGATACATCAGTGCGCCTATCACCTGCACGGCATAGAATGTAAACCACAACGGTGTGAATTCAACATGTAGGTTCATCCAGTTGTTGTTGACACACACAATTGCGTTTTTGTTTTGTGGGTCAACGCAAGTCAACAAGAGCAATCATTCTGCTACAATACAGCCGTGCAGATTAATCTTTACCCTCCATTTCCGCGATCTTCGCCTTCAGCTCCAGGATGCGCCGCCTCAGCCCCTCTGCCTCGCGTCGCGTCGCCCCCTCCCGCTCTGCTCTGTCTGCCTTGAGCCTCGAGACTGTATCCCGCTTCCGTTCGATGGTCGCCTCTAATGCCGCGACGGCAGCGTGGTCCACTGGTGGCACGTGTGTGGCCCCGCTAATCGTCTGTAGTGTGGCGGAGAACTCTGGGGGAAGTATTGAGGTGGGGGCCCCAGCTTTGACGTCCTCGAGAGTCTGGGCAAGACGCTCCTCAGCCTGCACGATCTGAACACGCATGGTGTTGTTGCCGGCGACTGTGTTCTCGAGCTGCACCTGTTTCTGTCGGATTAACCCTCCTAAATCCTGGAGGCTCGATTGCCAATCCCGCTGTACCACGGCATACTGCCCGCACTTGGTCGGAATGCCGATCAGCGCATCTTCTGTTGCGGCAACAATGCCGTGCAGGGCGTGGGTGGTTTCCTGAAGGGCGGTGGAATGCTCGGCGGCACTGTCAATAACTGGGTAAGTCCAGGGCGCTGGGTGAACAGACAATCTTTAAACGTGGCAGCGGATGATTGTTTGTGCGCAAGTTTGGCTGAAACGTTGTTGATTTCAGCGCTCCCTGAGTGTATTGACTCAAGGAACTTGCGAACAGAGCTATCAATGAACTGAAAAGTCTGTCTTGCAGAGAATGGGTCATCAGAAGCAGTCTGTGGCGTATCTACATCATTGTCATTGTGGTACGCGACCGGGACATCATCCATTACGCCGAATTCAGGAAAGAACGGGCCTATGCTACAAGCCGGAGAACAACCGACTTCCCGAGTCGACAAAAAATATATGAATATGCACATTGAACAGGCATCCTTTGTCTTGAATACACGATAAATTTCATCTTTACACACAGTACCTGATGCATATATAAATACGATACCAGATCACCATAGTTATGGTGCTAAACATGTTACTCCCTTGTATTTTACTAAGTCTGGAGGTAGTATTTGCCTAGTCTAGATTTTTTTGTCAAAACTCCTTGCGTATGGCACAGCTTTCATGGCTGTCGGCGGAGGATCGCGGAGAAGTGAATGAGTTTGACATGGTAGAAAGATCTGTTGCCGAGGGTTTTGAGACAACAACCCTCAAGCAGCCTCAGCAAAGGCCAACATCTACCACCGCTGTTACAATTTCAGAGGTATCCAAGTACAAAGAACAGGAACGAGTCATTACAATGGAGCACCAGGCCCGTATGGAGGCTTTAGCGTCGTCAGAGCCTCCGGCGCGTCCCCCGCACGAGACCATGGAGGATGAAGACGCCGTGAAGGCCCGCATCGCGCAACTAACAGCCGAGCTCCGCACCGTGAGGCAAAGGACAGCGCTAGCCCAGGTTACGCTTCAAAATAAGACCCAGACTGGCCATCTCACTGTTAAACGTGTCCAGCGCCGCCTTGCCGATGCCAAAAGGACGCTTGACGCCAAACGTGTGATACACAACGATAACATTATGGCCATCCAGGAGCACCGCACCCGTGCCCGCCGGGACACGGTGCCTGTTGAGCTTCAGGGCGGCGCGCCCCCCGCCACCGAGCCGACCCAGGGTTCTGGTGACAGGCATGGTAGCGTGCCGTTCAGCACACCGGAAGCGTTGGCCGCGAGGATCGACGAGCTGCTCGAGATACACTGCCTAGGGCCCCCGGTGGCCGTTAAGGAGGCCAACGGGCGTGTGGGGTCACGCTTTGCTTCTGGGGCTCGGACTGTCCGGTTTGCGAACGGCACCGAGAAGACTGTTCTGCCGGACGAGAGCGAGGTCGTGAAGTTCTACAACGGGGACCTCAAACACGCGTCTGGCGGCACCCAGGTCTACCTGTATGCGGACGTGCAGACGTTGCTGACGACGTTGCCAGACAAGACGGAGATTTACAGGTTCGAGTCGGGTCAAATCGAACGTCATCTCCAGGATGGGAGAGTTGACATTGAGTATCCAGACGGGGCGAAGAAGACGGTCAGCAAGTGAGAGTGTAAATCTAGCTTATCTAGCCTGTCAGCGTGGCGCGAGAGATTTGGCGGCAATCATCTTCTATATAAAAACGCAGTACCAAAAACTCCGACTCGTTTGTCGCATGAGCTCGTCTTCATCTGGCCTATTTGGCCAGCGGAGGGTGAAACAGATTTCATACGCGTCTCTTCCGAGAGCACCGGAGACTCCCACCTCACCTGGGACGAGTATGCCAGCCCACTTTGGGAGTCTCGACGTAGTTCAAGCTCCTGATCAAGACAACGCAGGCTACGTGTGCATTGATGGATCCAAACAGCGTTTCCGCAAGCCGAGCCTCGCAGCGTCGTACCGTCCGATGTCAGCGACCCTTCATGTTTCCCCGCCAGCCCCCGAGCCACGAGAGAGCCTATCACTGTGGAAATCGCCTGGATCGCGCCCCACACCGCACGTGCGGCAGGCATCCCCAAAGATCGCGCTGAGAGCCCCGCAATCGAGGCCCCAGTCGGCCCAAAGCATGCCTGGGGACATCAATAGGATGACGCGATGCGTTATACCCGGGGTCCACGGGGTGGGAAAGAGGCCGGGGTCCGCCCGACCACGCGTGTCCACCGTGTGTGACCCGATCGAGGTCCCCACGTCCCGCCCCTCCACACCCAGCATCACCGTCCCCCGCCCCCACCCGCCCCGACCCATGTCCGCCCGCCCCTCCGCCTCCCGCCCCGTCACCCCGCCCAGGACCCCCCTGCCCGACGCGTCAATCACCGTGTCCAGACCCGGGTCACGGTCCTCACTACCCCCGGGCCTAGCCAGACTACACTCCCCCGCAGGTATCCCAGACACTATAGATTACCTCCAGCCGGGACTCACCAGGAGGGGGACCAACATGTTCGCCACACCCTCCAACCAGATGCTATACAGACTGGTGCCGACCCGGCATTTATCCCCCACACGGAGAATGGCCAACCTGCCCGTCAGACGTCAGCCCATAGCAGCCAAACCATTCCAGTTCGCCACGGCGGTGAGAGCTAAGACGCGCGCACAGAAACCCACCTGGTGAACCTGAACCCGCCTATACTCTGAATATCACCCCAACCCCCGCCCCGCCCCAGCCGTTGGCCTGAGCTGCAGGCGACTGGTGGACTTGACATGATACACTATTTTATTCATATTACACGATGAGCGTGTTTCGCTCGAGCACGGAGCCCGAGCGTTAAACAGACTGCCATTAAGAGTAATGATGACGCAGGGCTTGAATGAAGACATCCTATCTCACCCCCTACCCGTGGGGGTGAGCTATTCCCACATTTAACGGCCGAGGATTCGGCCGGCTGTGTGTGGGTACCGCTGTTAACAATTATTATTTATAGTTATAAATGGGTGTCTGAGATTGGAATGGGTGATGCGCCGTCGATAACGTTCAGAGCCTTAGGTGCTGCGGACTATGTGGGCCGTTCATGCTTTATCCTTCAGTTTGGCCAGTCGTATCGCGTGATGCTTGATTTTGGCGCTCATGTTGCCCGTTCAGGCCGCGATCAGGTTCCCAAACTTCCCTCTGACATTGAACTGGACACGATTGACTGTGTAGTCATCTCTCACTTCCACCTTGATCACATCGGAGCCCTCCCCTTTCTCACGAACCAGCTTCAGTACAAGGGTCCCATCTTCATGACGTCACCGACCCTCGGGAACGCGCCCGTGATCCTCGAGGATTACATGGACATCCTCAAGCGGCAGAGCGGACGCCCCTTCATCGGGCGGCCCGAGGACATCACCCGTTCCCTCGATCGGGTCACCCCTATTCACTTTTACGAGAGGGTGGCCGTCACCGCGGGGCTCAACATAACCATGTACCCCGCGGGGCATCTCCTCGGGGCAGGCCTTATTCATGTCGAGACGGACGTCGGCAGCGCGGTGTACACGGGCGACTTCAACATCGGTAACGATCGCCACCTGCCCCCTGCCTTCCCTCCATACTCCTTGAGGCCAGACGTGCTCATATCAGAGTCGACGTACGGGTGTGTGGTACGCGATAAGCAGGAGTACCGCGAGCAGCAGTTCCTGCACGATATAGTAGCCACAATGGAGAAGGGCGGCCGCGTGCTCATCCCCACGTTCGCTCTGGGCCGGGCCCAGGACGCCTGCATCATGCTGGAGCACCACTGGGAGCGCCACGGCCTCAAGTACCCCATCATAGCCATCCGCGGCCTCATTGAGAAGGCCACCGCCCTTCATGTGAGATACAGGGACAGGAACTGGATGCATCCGTCCGCTGCAGCCGGTGGGACAGAAGATGCGTCGTTCAAGCACATCAAGCTCGTCGACCCCTCGAACATGGACCTGCGCGCCATCTCCGGCCCCATCGTGGTGCTCTCCAGCCCATCCTCCCTCGCTAACGGTCTCACACGGTCATTCTTCGAGGCCTGGTGTGACGACCCAGACACGCTCGTCGTCGTGCCGGGGTATCACAACGAAGGCACCCCAACCGATAAGATTATCAGGGGTGAGGTCAAGTCCTTGAGCGTTGATAACGGACCGCCAGTGGAGATCAAGTGCACCGTCCGCCATCTCTCGTTCGCTGCCCATGCCGACATGAGATCCATCGCTGCCGTCGCGGAGACCGTCCAGCCGTCTTCCGTCATCCTTGTCCACGGCCGACGGTCCGGCCTGGCCGCCATCCTCGAGGCCGCCCTCGGGGTGAAGGTGTACTGCCCCAAGGAGACCTGCATGCGGAAGGGGTACGATCGGCGCCGCGAGGCCATGCCCGAGTGCCCCACGGCCACCGTGCCCGTCCTGTCCGGCGTGACGGGGATACTACGGGTGAGTGACGTCACCCCCATGTTAGCGATGGTCGGGCGGGACGGGGTGGGGATGGCCCTCGCCCACCCCCGTATTGAGCGTGGGCCCGGGTGCAGGGTGAGGGTGGTATCAGATTCGAGGGGAAGTCGGTTCGCCGGCCAGGTCGCCGTCAAGACTTCCCCGGCAGACATCGAGCAGTTTGTCGACTATCTCCGAGCGGAGCTCGTGGGGTCAACCATCGCCCTCCTTGGTCAAGACGACGCGGGCGACAGGTTGATAGAGATCGACCGCATCGCCTGGGTAGCCGTCGGGAGAGGCGAGTCGGTGTGCCAGTTCGAGATCTCACCGGCGGGGGTACAGGCGGCTAGAGCGGTGGAGGCGGGACTGGCCATCGAGGCCGCCAGGCAGATCTGAGGGGGTTTGGTAGATTTATATGATCTGACTTTATAGTTACTTGACGGTTGGTATGTCAAGTGCAGTGTAGTGGTGACCCTTGATAGATAGATGAAGGCTGAAGGTTCGCCTATCGTGGCATCTCAGCCCGACACTGGCCCTTTATAAAGCAATAACACCGATTAGTCGGACAGCATATGTGTCGCCCTGTAGCAGTGTCGATAATGCAATATGCGCGTATGGACGTATGTACGTGTGGATCATGTTCTCAGCAGCCACCATGCCGCAGTTGAAGGTCCTCCCGCTGGCCCCGCATGTCTTGTACTTGGGCCGCATCCACATGTCAGTCTGACAAGAGACGTGTGACACACCAGGAGCATGTTTGGGATAAAGTAATCATAAAATAATGGTGAGAAGTGGTCTCTTCGACTGTGTGGTCGCCTCACGATAGTCGAAGTGTTGCTTTGTATCTCGGAATGTGTCTGTTGAATGGTTGAATAGATAGCTCACTAAGACGTTCAGTAAATGCCTTTTAGGCCTCACACTTACATCCACAAACAGCTGTCCACCAGAGAAACTTTCGAGTTCAACGCTTCCACCCTTCTGAACCTGCCTGGACCCGACACTAACGTCGTTGTGACCGACGCCCTCTACTGCTGGCTGACGGGACGTGGGTCGGGGTAATTCTGGCACCATGTTATCTCCGATCATGCAGCCGACCTCATTCCAGTGACTATCTCGGAATGTGTCTGTTGAATGGTTGAATTCGCCGACAGGTATCATTTATCACTCGGACTCAGGAATGATCATCACATCATTGGCAGCCTCCCAAGCGTTCAACTTCTCAGAATAGTTGTTGTTGACCGAGGTCCACCCGGGGAGAGAACGGCCGTCGATGAGGTCGGTCTCGGGGACAGGGGTGAAGTATTCGCTGTCATACTTACCCCTCCCGACCCACGCCCCGTCCGGTAGCTGAAAAAAATTATATCCCAGTTAACGATCATCTTCACGACGGGCCTGGGCAGGTCCAGCGGGGTGGAGGTGATGAACTCAGGCGTGTTGTCGAAGGAGATCAGTCGATACTCATTGTAACCGCAGGCGAGCAGGGTGTCGCCCGACCGGATGACAGTCACATCATAGGCGGCAATAA
>PPCM01001086.1_pt1 | contig 14312 bp, 10 predicted proteins | sample 1555541 | NCBI WGS metagenome assembly PPCM01 (sample SAMN05284479, study PRJNA326546) | Marine sediment metagenome, whole genome shotgun sequencing project. | isolation source: marine sediment | place: Germany: Wadden Sea | collected 2012-09-05 | reverse complement strand
GAGAAGGCGGCGCAGGAGAAGGCGGCGCAGGAGAAGGCGGCGCAGGAGAAGGCGGTGCAGGAGAAGGCGGCGCCGGTGAAGACGGTGATACTCAAGGCGATACTTCTACGAAGAAAACGTCCCAGAACCCCTATCCGGTAATGTATCCGGCGGCCTATCCCGAAGTCATTGCAGTGGGAGCACACGATTCTTTCGGAGACTTAACCGCCTTTTCAAACATCGGCCCTGAAATGGATATCACCGCCCCCGGAATGGGCATCCTTTCGGCAAACCTGTCGGACATCAGTATGTACGGCATGTGCAGCGGGACCAGCATGGCGACCCCCCTTGTGAGCGGAGCTGCGGTTCTGATGCTGGCCCTCGACAGCGACCACAGCATGTCGAGCGAAGAGGTAAGAGAGATTTTGACGCTTACCGCAACAGATGGAAAACTGAACCTTACAGGGGCCCTTGAGGAAGTCGCCGCCAGAAACATGAGCACCCCTTAACAGCCCCTCTGACTGCACATAATTGGTGCGGAACGCCAATGGAAAAGCAGCCTTATATCCGTTCCAGGCAGTGAATCAGATGCCGGCAGGCGGATAGTTTACTCATCCGCAAGTAAACCATTCCACCGCCGGCTGTCGCTTGGGCGAAGGTTGCTTACGAAGGTGTTGCAACCATTTTCGGCATGGAGTGCGCAGATATAGACGACATGATTTAAAAATATTTCGCTCCCGCCTTACCCTCGGGATCGAAATTGCAGCCTCCCCATAATACGTGTTGCAAAGATTACATTAGAGCGTGATCATCATAAGGAGCTGTCCGCGCAATAGTGCGGGCAGCTTCTTTGTTTTGAGCAGATAAGAACTCCTTCAGGATTCCCTTTGTTTTTATCTTCTTGTTTCAACAGCCTCATCATTCCTTATCTCAACGAATCCACGATTATTACGGCCGGCAGTCCTGAATTCTTTTACCCCCTTCTTTATCGGGCAACGATGGTTTTTTCCGGCTGGGTGATGCAACTCATTATCCCGAAAAGGAGGTTTTAATATGGCCCCCACCATCAGCTGCCATATGGTTTCTCCCAGATTTCATGCTATATAGAAACGACCCAAGGTAAGTTTCCCACGGGTTGGCAGTGTTCGGTACCGGGACAACGACGGTACCACTTGGTGAAAACCAATAATTGACGATTGATAAAGTGGTATAAAAAAATGAAAATACGCAAACTCACCCCAGAGACTTACGACAAAGCTTCCGCCTTGTTGCGGCAGGCATTTCCCTCCGGCACCTATGAAATGCAGTTGGTTGAAAAACTCCATAAGAACGGTAAAGCAATGCATGAATGGGTGTGTATTCATACCAATACGGTAATTGCCTATATTGCCTTCACGAATGCCTATAATGGCGATACCGTCTGCGGTTTGCATCTGGCGCCCATGGCCGTGAAACCGGAATACCAAAAGCAGGGTATCGGCTCGGAGTTGCTTCGATTTGCCTTGAGGCAGGCCGAGATTAAGGAAAGAACTCTTTTCGTTTTGGGAAATCCCGCCTTTTATCGGAAATTTGGATTTGAGCTCTGTGAGATGCCGATTTGCCCCTTTGATAAAAACAACGCCCATTTTTTAAGCATCCGAAATGAAGCAAGCAACCCGTTCACCGTGGGGTATGAACCGGAGTTTATAGTAGCGCCGTCACCTAAACGAAAAAAGCCAACTTCTCGCCCCCAACGGGGCAAACGGCAGAAGCGTTCGAAGAGATAGCGAATGCAACAGGCCTTAACGGCTCTGCAAGAAATGGTGGCGGAACAGGAACTGGTGACATAATCACGTATAGCTGAATTTCATGTTATCCAATTCTCCAGCCAGAATAACGAGTCGTTAATTGGATCTTCTTATTATTAAACCTTGGAGGTGGTTCAGTGGGGCGACATGTTTTTATTTCGCATTCCTCAAAAAAAAAAACGACGACACAGTCAAAAAGCGACGAGAAATCCTGGAACTCCACGGCACGACTTCCTGGGTCGATTCACGGGAACTGTCCGGCGGAACCAAACTGAACGCCGAGATCGAAAACAGCATTCTTTCCGCCAGCCATTTTTTGGTGGTCATTAGTATCGACGCCATAGCCTCCGATTGGGTACAGCGCGAGGTGAACATCGCACATGATGAAGCAGGGAAACGGACCGACGGGTACAAGGTGATTTCAGTGGTGTTGCCCGGGGTGCAATCGGGCCTTCTCAAACACCTCTTCCCAGACGAGCCGGTCCATATTAATGTCGAAGATACCGAAAGCGGCCTGAACGATTCGATTCCCCCAATATTAGCTGCTTTGGGCAAGCAACTGCCTGAAGATTGGAATCCAACGCCCCCGATACTGGCCGAACCACTTGAGGAGTTGGTCCTTAAACTAACCGACCCGCAAATCAATGAGCAGGACGGCATACGACGAGCCGAGGCAACTGCCGAGCTGACTTACAACCCCGCCGATAGGAGCCGCGCCATTGTCAGCCGACGCTACACATTCAAGGCTCCACTCGGTCCGTTGGAACTGGACGAAATACGCTGGTATATCGAAAACTTCTACCGGTGGCCCACGGGAGTATTCAAGGAACGAGCGCAAAAGACCGAAAAAGCGCTGCCGGAGTGGGGAGCAGCCCCTCATGACAGCCAAAAACTGGGAAAAAGGTTGCTTCAGCTCGTCCATCCCAAAGAACTGGCCACTGAACTTCGCGCATGCGGGGTACCGCTTTTCTATCTCGATGCCTGCCAAACAGCACAATCCGTCGAGGCCCCCAAAGCATCGCTGGCAGAGAAGCTACTATCAGTTAAATCTCAGTTTTATCGTCATAAATGCAAGTTTTAGATAGTGGACAATTGTAAGAATCTTCCCCATTGTTGACATATCGCCCAAAAACACGTACAGTTTTTCTGTACACATCAATAGGAGGCACATATGGCAATTCAAACGACTTACACCGACGCCCGCGCTCGATTTGCATCGCTAATCGACGAAGTCGTAAAAAATCGGGAAGTGGTAATCATTCAACGTCGAGGCAGTGAGGACGTTGCCATGATAGCTGCCGACGAATTGACAGCTATTCTCGAGACCGCCCACTTGCTTCGTTCTCCCGCCAATGCAGATCGGCTCAATTCCGCCCTTGAACGTGTCCGAAAGCAAGCGGGGACACCTCAATCCATCGATGAGCTTCGACAAGAGGTTGGTTTTGAGTAAGAAGCCTCGCGAAAGAAATCAGCGAGAAGCTGTATTTCACCCCGAGTTCAGAGAAGATTTAAGTTACTGGGTTGAAACGGATCGCAGGACCGCGATTCGTATTTTCAAATTAATTGAAGCGGTAATGCGAGATCCTTTTCAAGGTATCGGAAAACCGGAACCTTTGAAATTTCTTGGTCCCGGTATTTGGTCTCGCAGAATCACCCAGGAGCATCGATTAGTCTATGTGGTGGGAAATAAAAGAATCGATTTTATTCAGGGGCGTTACCATTATTGATCCAATCCTGGCTTTCGTCCTCCAGCCCACAGGAAAGCCGGGAGCGTTTCGAGGAATGATATAAATTCGTTCTATCAAACCATCTATAGAATTATAGACAGTCCACACACATTATGACATCGGCTCTCAAAAAGAACCCTCGCGCAACTTACCCATCGCCTTAAATGGAACCGAATAAGCGACATGGAAAAACACAATACATACAGTGAAATGGGATTAAGGGCACTTCGAAGAGCCGCAGAAAAAGTGGCGGAAGATGCAAGAAAAAACAATTACAAAATTCCAATATGGAGAAATGGACGAATTGAGTTTGAAATCCCCAAGTTAAATCCGGAACTAAGTCGAGCCAGCCAACGAAATTCCCCCACCGATGAATAATATTCGATTTTACCTTTCCGGAAAAACTCCCCCATATCACAGTTCACCTCCCAAGGCCTCCGCCCCCTTTTCAACGGCAGGGTTGCGCACAACAGTCGATAGGAAAAAGGCTTCATCCGTTAACATCAAACAGGTTTGTCGCTCAAATTCCGTTAAATTTGATAATCAACCGATTTTGAACTCAATCAGTTAACATCAAACTGGTTTGTCACTCATATTTCGTGAATTCTGATCAACAAACGGGTTTGTCGTTCAAATTCCGTTAAATTTGATAATCAAACGGTTTTGACCTTAATCCGTTAACGACAAACCGGCTTGTCTCTCAAAATCAACAAAATATTAACGACAAAACTACCATTCCCCGCTCCTTCCACCTTGTTAACAAAGGAATTTCAGTACCTATCATCAAACAAAATACGCTTGAGTTCCTCTGCCTTATCAAGAAACATCCTTTATATGACCTCTCATCCCAAAAGAGCCCCACCAGCTTTCGCGTAAAGGAAAAGGCATGTAAGTTGCAACACAATCAACAAATGCCAAACAACACCTTGCGGGCATCAATGGATAAATGTATGTGAATGAATAACGGCAACCGGGGATTTTAAGATGGCGACGGCTTCAACACATCGAACAGCACCCCTTCTCCTGCTTGTCCTGCTATTAACGGCAGGCAGCGGATACGGCGCATCTGCGGACGCCCCGCTCGCACCTTCCCCGGAGAACTCCACCCAAACCATCCGCATCGGCTCGGACAACAACTATCCCCCCTACGAATTCGTGGACAGCACGGGAAAGCTCACCGGCTTCAACGTGGAGTTGATAAGGGCTGCTGCCCGCGTTACAAACCTGAAAACGGAATTCCACCCCGGCTCCTGGTCGGAGATCCGAAAGGCACTGGAAAGCGGCCGGGTGGACGTGGCCACCGGCATGTATTACAGCGACAAGCGCGCCGGAAAGTTCGACTTTTCCGTGCCCCATTCCATCGTATACCACAGCATGTTCGTGCGCGCGGGCTCCGGGCTCAGCAAGATCGAGGACCTGAGGGACAACAGCATCATCGTTATAGACGGGGATATCATGCACGATTACGCCCTCTCCCTGGGATTCAAGAAGCAGGTGGTGGTGGTGGGAAATCACCTTGAGGCCCTGCGGCTGCTGGCATCGGGCCGCCACGACGGCACCCTGCTCTCCAAGGTACCGGCCCTGCACATCATGGAAAAATACGGGATTACCGGCATCAGGGCCGTGGGCCCCCTGATCCTTCCCCAGGAGTACTGCTTTGCCGTGCCCAAGGCCGATTCCGCCCTTGCCGCCCGCCTGGACCAGGGGCTGAGCATCCTCAAGGAAACGGGGGAATACAAGAAGATCCGCCAGCAATGGTTCGGTGTCGTCTTTCAGGAGCGTTACGGGTTTATCTTTCAACTGGCCGCCTGGATACTGGGGCCGGCCCTCCTGCTCCTCTTTATCACCTGGTACTGGAACCGCTTATTGAGCTGCAAGGTAAGGGAGCGCACCGAAGCCCTCAGCCGGGAGCTGGGCCGCCATCGCCGGACCCTTTGCTCCCTTGCAAAGCGGGAGGAACACCTCCGGGCATTGCTGGAGAGCTCTTCCGAGGCGATCCTCTCCCTGGACATCCACCGCACGGTCACCGACTGCAACCCGGCCTTTGTGCGGCAGTTCGGCTATGAGAGGGACGAGATCATCGGGGCCTCCATCGCGGCGATCCATATCGACCGGGACGCCTACGAGCGCTTCGGCCGGCAAATCTATCCCAATATCAAACTCGGCGGGGTCTGGCGCGGGGAGTGGACCTACCGGCATAAGGAGGGCGCAAGGATTCCCGTGGACACCTCCATTGCCCCCAAGAAGGGAGCGGACGGAAAACACGACGGTTATGTTGCCATCATGCGGGACATCACGGCGAGAAAAAAGGCCGAGGCCGAGGAGGCCCGCCTTACCCGGGAACTCTCCCAGGCCCAGAAGATGGAGGCCGTGGGCACCCTCGCCGGGGGCATTGCCCACGACTTCGGAAATATCCTCACCTCCCTGATCGGTTATGCCGAGATGGCCCTTGAGGACGACCTGGAACCGGGCAGCCCGGCCCGCTACGACGTGGAGCAGATCCTCTCCGGCTGCCACCGGGCAAAGGAGCTGGTGGAGCAGATCCTGACCTTCAGCGCAAAATCCACCTCCCGGCCTGCCCCCCTCCATCTGACGCCCCTTGTAAAGGAAACCCTCAGGCTTATAAAGGCGGGGCTCCCCGAACAAACCACCCTCACCCACGACCTTGACTGTAAGAGCGACGTGGTGTCGGTGCTGCCCGCCAAGATCTACCAGCTCCTCTTCAACCTCTGCACCAATGGGGCACAGGCCCTTGAAAAGGAGGGCGGGGAGCTCCGGGTGGAGATGAAATCCCTGCCCGAGGCCGATGCCTGTGCAATCCGGGGCGACCGGAAGCTTTCCGGCCCCTGCCTCTGCCTCACGGTATCGGACAACGGCCACGGCATGACACCCGAGACCCTGGAACGGATCTTCGAGCCCTATTTCACCACCCGGGACATCAGCGGCGGTTCGGGGCTGGGGCTATCCGTTGTTCACGGCATTGTCGGCAGCCTGGGCGGCATCATCGATGTCGCCAGCACGCCGGGTTCCGGCAGCCGTTTTTCCGTTTTTATCCCCCAGCCTCCCGAACAAACGCCCCCTGCCCCCGGATCATCCCCGGATTGCGGGGAGTCTTCGAAACGTGTTATCCAGAACTCTGAGAAAACCGGAGGGTAATCCATGGCCGAGATCCTGATCATCGACGACGACGCGCATTTATGCCAAATGCTCACCCGAAAACTTCACAAGATGGGGCACAGCCCCCTTACGGCCGGCACCGCCGCCGAGGGCATGGCCGCGGCCGAAGCAGGAGAGGCCGCCGTGATCTTCCTGGACGTGATGCTCCCGGACGGGAACGGGCTTACGCTCCTGCCCCGGCTCAAGGGCCTGCCCCATAAACCCGAGGTGATCATCTTCACGGCCAGGGGCACCGTGGACGGGGCCGAGATGGCCATCCGCACCGGCGCATGGGATTACATCACCAAGCCCACCTCCCTCAGCGGCATGATCCTTCCCCTGACCCGCGCCCTGGAATTCCGGGAAAAGCGCATCTCCTGCCGGCGCTCCCGTGCATTGAAGCGAAAGGGGATCATCGGCCAGAGCCCCCAGCTCGAACAGTGCCTGGATCAGGTATCCGATGCCGCCGACTGCGAGGCCAACGTGCTGATCCAGGGGGAGACGGGCACGGGCAAGGAGCTCATCGCATGGGCCGTTCACCACAACTCCGGCCGATCCCAGGCGCCTTTTGTCACTGTGGACTGCGCCTCCCTTCCCGATACCCTGGCTGTCGGCGAACTTTTCGGGCATGTGCGCGGGTCCTTTACCGGGGCCGACCGAAACCGGACCGGCCTCCTGGCCCAGGCCCACGGGGGCACCGTTTTTCTGGACGAGGTGGGGGAGCTCCCCCTTGAGGTGCAGAAGGTGTTTCTGAGGGCGCTCCAGGAAAAGCAGTTTATGCCCATCGGCGGCCACACCATGGTCAAGAGCGACTTCAGGGTCCTTGCCGCCACCAACCGGGACCTTGCCGAAATGGCCGCATCGGGCGGGTTCAGGGAAGACCTGCTCTTCAGACTGAGGGCCCTCAATATCCTGCTGCCCCCCCTCTGCAGGCGGAGCGGGGATATTTCGGAACTGGCATCCCATTATCTGAACGAGATCTGCAAAAAGGCGGGCATGGACGGCAAGGGGATGTCCAAGCAGTTTCTCCAGGCCATGTGCGATTACAACTGGCCGGGCAATGTACGGGAGCTGGTCCACACCATGGAAAGAAGCATCGCGGCGGCAGGGGACGGCCCCGTGCTGTACCCCCAGCACCTGCCCGTATACCTCCGGGTGGAGCTGGCAAAGTCCACCATCACGGCATTTGAACCTGAATCCGGCGTTTCGGCTCCTGCCGCGGCCCCTTCCCCGGAAAAGAGCAGGCCCCTGCTCTCCCTCCAGACGGTTCGGGAGGAAACCGACCGGCGCTATCTGACCGAGCTTCTTTCCCATACCAAGGGCGATATCAAGGAAACGTGCCGGATCTCGGGTCTTTCCCGTTCAAGGCTCTACGCCCTCCTTAAAAAACACGGTATTTCCACGCGCAACTGAAACCCGGCAGGACTTTAACGTTATCCGTTCACCCGCCGGCCCCCCGCCAGCCAAGCAATTCCCCGTTTTTCCCCAAAAAACCCTCGCCAGTATCGAACGATACGATTGCGCTATCGAATCGCATTCTACCGACATCATTGCCTATATTACGCCGGCATTTTTACAGATCAGTCAATTTCGGGTTAGGGAGCAGGGACCTGGAAACAGTGATCCCCAAAAATAAATCTGCCCCCTTTACCGTGTTTTAATTCCGGCTACCGCAGATTGGGGAGCTATGGTTTAAATAATCAATCTGTCCCCTTTTCCTGCTTTTCCGAGGTTCCCCTCGGCCGCATCATGGATACCCCTCTATCAATTGAGCCTGCCCTCCAGACCGGACACCACACCGGGACCAAACTCGAACGGATTTGGGTCATTCAGAAAAAATCCTGTTTTCAGGACAGTTCCTGTTTGCAGGACAGATCGGAATTCCAGATGTCCTGCGAACAGGATTTCCCCATTTTCCCATACCGGTGAGGCAAGCCCCATAAGCCGGCCCGAAAAAAAAATCTTGCCTTCCGAACCCCGCGCCCGTGAAACCTTGAACGGGTTGCAAATTGCTCACTTCTCGTTTTTTCGGTCACTTTCAACATTCCGCGCAGGGCATTCTACCGCCTCCGCCCATGTTCTACTCCTTGCGTGGCACACACCTTGCAAAATTACTTCGCATAGTTTGCAGAAAGTCATGACCGTTTTTTTGCCGGCCGGCGAAGAAGATCCGAAAGAAGAAAAGGAACAGTTAGGCCCGTTCCCCTTTGTTCAACGGCGCCCGTGCGCCCTTTTCGGGCGGTTCGCGGATGCCATTAACCGACACAACCTGTCACGATAAAAACAAACGGAGGATGTATGACCAGGCGATTCAACCCATTCGGAAAAATAACGCTGACGGCCCTTTTCATTGTTTTCACCTTTTTCCCCTGCATGAGCATGGCGGCGGAATACAACTGGCGCATGGGCCATGAGGAGCTTCCCGGGGGATTCATGGACTCCGTGGCAAAGCATTTCGCCAAGCTCCTCGATGAGAAATCGGGCGGGAAGATCGAGCTTGCGGTCTATCCTTCGGGCACCCTCGGCAACAGCGAGGACATGGTGGAGCAGGTTCAGCAGAACGCCATCCACTTCAACTTCGCGGACGCGGGGCACCTGGGCACCCAGATTCCCCAGGTACAGGCCCTTTTACTCCAGTATCTCTTTCCCAGGGATATGGACGTGGTGGAGAGCGTACTGCGCGACGGCACCTTCATGGACGCCCTGGCTCCCAAGTTCCGCGAGAAAAACCTGGAGCCCCTTGCCAACTTCACCGAGGGATGGCAGGTCTGGACCACCAACAGGCTCGTGAAAAAACCCGAGGATTTCAAGAACTTCAAGATGCGCACCATGTCCTCCAAGCTTCTGGTGGAGAGCTATGCCGGTTACGGCGCCAACCCCACTCCCATCCCCTTTGCGGAGGTCTACAGCTCCCTCCAGCTCAAGATGGTGGACGGGCAGGAAAACCCCGTGTTCGCCATCTACGACATGAAGTTCTACGAGGTACAGGATTACCTGATCTTCGGTTATACCTCTCCCTTCTTCCTGACACTGGTCACCGCCAAGAACTTCCTCGACAGCCTCCCCGCCGATATGCAGAAAATCGTTCGCGACGCCTCGAGGGAGAGCATCGCCTACGGCTTTAAATGGCAGGCGGAGTTCAACGCCTCCCGCCTCGAAAAGATGAAGGCCGCCAAGAAGGATCTCAAGGTGGTCCGCCTCTCCGACGAGGAGATGGGTTCCTTCCGCAAGCTGGCCGCGAAGACCTACGACACCTACATCCAGATCGGCGGAGACGGTGCAAAGGAGATCCTGGACGCACTCCAGGCGGATATCGATAAGTTCAAAAAATAGAGGACTTGGAATAATATAAGCCCACATTCACGGTACATTCGCCTCGGGGGATTCGAGAGCAATTAGTGGGTACGCAAGTTAGCCGACATTGATGGATAACGGAACTATCAATTATTATCACATTTTTTCAATTAACGATCTCTTTTATGATGTCGAGTGGCTTGTGACCGCATTCGTAACGTTCCGCCGATGCCGATGCCAACCAACCGTTGGTGTGGATATTATACTTTACCAATCCCGAATCTCTTCCCCCCGGAACCGGGCGCCGGCTTCCGGGGGATTATAAGGAGGCTCCCATGCTGCAGGAGATTTTGAAGAAAGCAAACGGGCTGATGGGACGACTGGAGCGGGAACTCCTCTCATGGTCGATCATCTTGCTTGCCGCCCTCACCGTGGGCAACATCATCAGCCGGAAACTGTTCAATTACAGCTGGTCCTTTACCGAGGAGATCTCACAGTTCATCCTCGTCCTGGTAACCTTTATCAGCGTGAGCTACGGCGCGAGAAAGGGGCGCCATATCTGCATGACCGCCCTTTACGAGCAGCTGAACGAGCGCACCCGGAAGGTGTTCACCCTGATCATCTCGGCGGTCACGGCGGCGATCCTCTTCTACCTGTCCTACTACGCCATGGATTATGTGCTTTCCACCTGGAAACTCCAGAAGACAACACCGGTGCTGCGCATTCCCTTCTACCTTGTCATCGCCTGCGTTCCCGTGGGTCTCTTTATCGGGGGCATCCAGTACCTGCTCACCCTGGTGAGAAACATCACCACCGAGGGGATCTGGCTCTCCTTCGAGGAGAAGGCCGAATTCAACGAGCTCGACACCACCGTCGATATAACCTTATAGGAGGAAAAGCCATGTTGACCTTAATGCTGCTTGTTATGATCGTACTGCTCCTCCTGGGCTTTCCCCTGATGGTCCCCATCATCGCGGGCCCCATGGTGGTGATCAAGGGGTACTTCCCGGCCATCCCCTTTTCCCTGATCATGCAGCAGATGATCAGCGGGGTGCGCCTCATGTCCCTGATCGCCATTCCGCTCTTTATCTTCGCGGCAAACATCATGACCCGGGGCACCAGCGCCGACCGGCTCATCACCTTTGTCACGAGGTTCGTGGGGCATCTCCCGGGGGGGCTTGCCATCGCAACCTCGGGGGCCTGCACCGCCTTCGGTTCCATCTCCGGCTCCACCCAGGCCACGGTGGTGGCCATCGGCCAGCCCCTTCTGCCGCGCCTGATGAAGTTCGGTTACACCAGCTCCTACTCCATGGCCCTGATCATCTCGGCCTCGAACATCGCCCTCCTGATCCCGCCCTCCATCGGCATGATCCTCTACGGGGTGGTCACCGGCAACTCGGTGGGTGAGCTCTTTATCGCGGGGATCGGGCCGGGCATCCTGATCCTTCTGCTCTTTTCCGTCTACAGCTTCTTCCATGCAAGGATAAACAAGATCCCCCTGCCCGAAAAGGCTTCCGTCTCGGAGCGGATCATCGCCACCAAGCGCGCCCTGCCCGCCTTCGGATTTCCCATCCTCATCATCGGCGGCATCTACTCGGGCCTTTTCAGCCCCAACGAGGCGGCCGGGGTGAGCATCCTCTACGCCCTGATCCTGGAGATCTTCTGCTACAAGGCGATCAAGTGGTCGGAGATTCCCTCCATTGCCCTGGAGACGGGGGTGATCACGGGAGTTGTCTTTATCCTCCTCTCCATGGGGGCGGCCTTCTCGTGGGTGGTCACCTTCGCCCGGATTCCCAACATGATCCTGCCCACGGTGTTCGGGGCGGAACCCACGCTTTACTACTCCCTGTTCATTATCTCCCTCGCCTATTTTCTGGCCTGCATGTTTATCGACAACGTGGTGGTGATCATGGTGCTCACGCCCATTCTCTACCCCATTGCCATGAAGGTGGGGGTTGACCCCATCGCCCTGGGTGTGATCGTCACCCTCCAGGCCGCCATCGGCGCGGCAACGCCGCCCTTCGGCTGCAATATCTTCACCGCCATCGCCGTGTTCAAGAGGCCGTACCTGGAGGTGGTGCGGGAGACGCCGGTGTTTATTGCCATACTGGTTTTCGTATCACTTCTGGTGACCCTGTTTCCAGAGGTGGGGCTTTTCCTGAGGGATATTGCTTATTCTCGATAGAGTTGCAGGAATCGGCGGGGGACTACCGATTGCCGCCAACTTTTTTCAAACGATTTCAAGGCATTTAAAGAATGTTACAGCAACCGCAAATACTAAACATCAACCTTACCCGCAGCATGGGAGACCTGCTTCCTCACTCGCATCAGAACCGAACATGAAAAGCTGTGGTGAGTATTCAACAAGCACTTTCCGGGGAACCCGGTCAACCGGGTTCCTTTCGGGTAAGGGGTCGGAAAGGAAGGATATCCACAACAGCGGTTTCGCTGAATTTACAGCGGGGAACTATAAACCGCCGGTGACCTTTTGCGAATGCACCGGGAATGTGGGGTTATAGAATTCCATGCCCCTAATTTGCAACAGCAGCCTGAACGGAATTCAGCAGAACCCATGGGACAACAGGCCGGTTTCACCGGCTACCGCTCGAAATCGCAGACAGGCCCAAAGCAACGCACAACATTCGTAACCGATCATTTTGTTATGACATATGGCCGGCCGTGACCCACCCCGACCCAGGGGGGGGCATTGTTGCCACTGCAAAAACCAGAGAAAGGACAATTTCAATGAGTGAATTTTCATATGAAACCGGAAGACTGAACCTCCCCTTCGTGGGCCACTGCACCTTTGCCAAAGCCCCCGTGTGCACGGACTGGGAAACCCTTGACGCGGATGTGGCCGTGCTGGGGGTTCCCAACGACATGGGCGGCCAGTACCGCTCCGGTTCCCGCTTCGGGCCGAGGGCCATCAGGGAAGCGTCCACCCTCTTCTCCTTCGGCCACGGCGGCGCCTACGACCACGAAGACGACGTCACCTACCTAACCCCGGAGGAGGTCTCCATCGTGGATGTGGGGGATGCGGACATCATCCACACGGACATGAATCAGAGCCACGACAACACCGAGGCCGCCGTCCGGAAGATCCTCGAAAGGGGCGCCCTTCCCCTGATTCTCGGCGGCGATCATTCGGTCACCACGCCGGTGCTCAAGGCGTTCAGCGACCAGGAACCCTTTCATATCATCCACTTCGATGCCCATATCGACTTTGTGAACGAGCGCCACGGCGTGCGCTACGGCCACGGCAACCCCATGCGCAGGGCCTCGGAGATGGACTACGTCACCGGTTTTACCCAGATGGGCATCCGGAACGTCTCCTCCTCCAACCGCATGGATTACGCCTATGCAAGGGAGTGCGGATCGGAGATTCTGTCGGTGCGCCAGATTCGAAAGCTGGGCAAGGAAAAGGTTCTGGAAAAGATTCCCCAGGGGGTGAATTACTATATCACCATCGATATCGACGGGTTCGATCCTTCCATCGCGCCCGGCACGGGCACGCCGAGTCACGGGGGATTTATCTACTACGAGGTGCTCGAACTGATTCAGGGACTTTCGAAACAGGGCAATATCGTGGGGATGGATCTGGTGGAAGTTGCGCCCGCGTATGATCCGGCGGGGACCACCTCCATTCTGGCGGCACAGCTGCTGATGAACTCAATCGGCTTTATTTTCCATGAGCGCGGTAAAAAATAAAAACGCGAACAGGTCGATCAGCCGCGAACCGAATCGGCCGAACTCTCCGCCAATGATCAGTTTCAACACGTTGTCATAAGGCCATCTTGTTGGCAGAGATTAAACGACGGCTGATATTTCCTTGAATTTCAAGGGATACCCACCAATTATTCAGTGTTGTACCAGGATCTTCCTTGATCCATCATGTAGATGCCGTCCGCGCTTGCACCGCGCGGGCGGCATCATGTGTTGTCTAATCGCCGGCGTTTTTTAAGCCAGAGCCTTCCGAACCGCGCACGCCAGATCGTTCATCATGACGGGCTTCATGACATACCCCTTGATGCCGAGTTTCCCTGCCTGTTCCTCCGAAATCATATTGCTGAACCCCGTGCACAGGACAATGGGAATCCCGGGGCGGATCTTCATCAGTTCCGAGGCCAGCTCCACACCGGTCATATGGGGCATGGTCATATCGCTTACAATTAGATCGAAGCGGTGGGGATCTTCACGAAACGCTTCCAGTGCCTCAACGCTGCTGCACCGGTCCGTAACTTCGTAGCCCAATCGCTCCAGTATTTTCTTTTCCATTCCGACAATTTGCAACTCGTCGTCAACCAGAAGAACTCGTTCACTGCCTTTGGGTGCCTCCCCTGCCGCACGGAGAGTAGACCCGGCGGGGTTG
>PPCM01001085.1_pt1 | contig 14327 bp, 9 predicted proteins | sample 1555541 | NCBI WGS metagenome assembly PPCM01 (sample SAMN05284479, study PRJNA326546) | Marine sediment metagenome, whole genome shotgun sequencing project. | isolation source: marine sediment | place: Germany: Wadden Sea | collected 2012-09-05 | reverse complement strand
CCTCCTCACGGACGAATGCGTGACCTCCTTCACGGCCGTCTCCGCTGCCTTGACCTCCATCATCGCCACCCACCCCGCCCTCGCCCTTCACGCCGTCGCCCTGCCCCTCCGCGGACCGTCGGCTGAGGTGGACCAAGGCCTGGCCCGCCTCACCCTTCTGTCATCCACCCTGCCCACCCTCCCCCCGGCTGCCGCCCATCACATCGCCGGCCTCGTCGGCCCCATCATGGAGCGGGCCCATGAACTCGACGCCCCCTCCATTGCCGGGGCCGCCACCCTCCTGGCCCGGTGCGTCCCCCCCCTCGGGTTGACCCCATCCCGGGTCACCCTCACCATCAACACACTCGTCAACACCACCCGGGCCGCCGACGGCGACTCGGAGCTCGTCCAGGCCGCCGGGGAGCTGGTGTCCTCCCTGCTCGCCTCCATGCACCGCTGCGCCGATAACACGATCGACAGCGAGCTCAACGTGCTGTGGGCCGCTGCTGCCGACCTCATGCCCTACGTCAAGGACTGCGCATCCGCCGTGTCGGTCTGGGGCGCAGTGATCTCAGATTTGATCGGGTTTATTGATGATGCTTCCACCGAGGATTGTCTGACGTATCTGGTGACCATCGTTGATCTCGTCATGTCTCAGGATCAGATCTCGGAGGTCACTAACGCAATCATGTATTGTTTAGTCAGACGTATCGTAGATATGTCTGGACCGCTCCGATCCTGTGGTCTGTGGGGTCGGCTGTACACGACGCTCTTCCTGACTTACCATCGGATCCGGTGCTTCACCCTCGATCATAACCCCGACCCTCTCACGACCATCCACAGGGCCAACGCCGCGCTGCTGTGTATATTCCACGTGTTGGCTCAGGCGGACGAGCAGGCCTTCCTCGACGACGTCGCGACGCACCTCAACCCGGGTGTCCTGGGCCGCCACACCGCCTGGCACGTCTCGGGCCCGACAGACGTCCCGGCGTCCCTCTTCACGGTGGTCGGGGTACTGTCCGCACCCCGGGCCCGTCCGGTCGACCCTCCCCTGACCGTATCTGAGGACGTCGCCTGGCCCGAGGACGTCCGTCGCGAGAGCCGTCAGGTGATGTCCATGCTGTGTGGGCTGGCGATCGACGGGGACCACAGACCCGACGCCATGGCCCTACTGGCGGCCCTCCTGCCCCTGGTGGACGTGTCGGAGGACACCCTCGCCGTCCTGGGCCCATCCCACCCCTTCTGGCCGGACTCGTCGCTGTCGGCGGTCGTCGAGCTCGTGTGTCCCGCCAAGAAGGGCACCGGCGTCGACATCTCCACCCTCGCCGCCCCCGGGTGCCGTGCGGTCCTCGACATCGCCTCCTACCTAGCTGTGCGCCACATGGAGGCCTTCATGTTGATCCTTCCGTCCGCCACGGAGGCCGGGGACGCGTTGGTGGCCACCACACCATCGGAGCACCCCCTGCCCGCCGAGGACGTTGAGGTCACCGTCGAGTACATCAGCGGTGATGAAGTTGACAAGATATGCCCTGCAGTCAGCGGTCACGTCGACTTTACCATCAGCGATGACGAGCAGCTACGGGCGGAGGCGCCGCTCCTCGACATCCGGCCGACGCTGACCTGGATCGCCGACCCCATCAACGCTGTGACAGCCCTGCTCCCGGACACAACCGACGACGTCCAGCTCGAGTGCTTCATGCGTCCGGTGCTGTCGCTTTGGAACAACGCGCTGGTCCATGTGGACGATGCCCTCCTCGCTGCCCTGTCCATGACGGTGCTGCCCTTGATACACGCCACATTCGCCGTCGATTGCCGACTTCTGGTCCATCCGGCCCTCCTGACAGCCCAGCTGGTCGACGCCCACCCCCACGCCCGGCGTCTGGCACTCGGGGCGCTGACTAGGATGTTTGAGCATATTCCTTCTATGAAGCCTGTGATCGAGGAGGCCGAAGTTAAGGGCAAGAAGGGCAAGAAGTCCAAGAAGTCCAAGGCCAAGGGTAAGGCCGACCCAGAGACCCCCCACACGGGCCTCGTCTTCCTGAGGGCCTTCATCGTCCCCATGATCGCAAGGCACCAGGCCGCCATCCACACACCCACCATCCAGTCCAACATGGCCTGGATCGCCACAGAAGCCGCGCTGTTCGCAGAGGGCGCCCTGACCGACGCCGCCGCGGACGGCCGGACAATCGGGTGGGCTTTGGTCGCGCTCCATGCCGCGGCCGCCGCCTCGCTTTTCCACGAGATGGACTGGTCATGGCTTTACCCGGTCGTCGGTCGACTACTCTTTGGCGGGGAGTCGACCCTCGACGTGGACTGCAGCGCGTCATTCAGAGCACTCGCTGGCGGGCCAACGGCACCCGGGGCGATAGTACGCGCGATGCTGATTGCTGGCGATGCCTGGACTGAGCTGGGTGAGACTGTAGATGTGCTGGATGTGATGAGCCGGCTACTTGTCGGCTAGTCGCTAGTTTCAACTGTAGAATAAAATATGTGCATACAAGTGCCTGTCAGCCACGCAACCCCACAGGTGCAACACACCAGGCGATTCTGTATTGCGTTCTTTTTACTCGATTTCTCGTGAGAAGTAGCTCATGATGACACACACGGACGATACCACCACACAGCTCACTCTAGGGAGGTTTGTATGACGTTTTGAAGCTACTCACCCAGTCTGAATGTTCATTTCTTTCTCGATGAAGCGTGCCGAGAACGTACAACCGAGTCCTTGATCAAGAACGTCCAAGACGCCGTTCCTGAAGGTTTGGACGTTCTTGTGCTCCAAGAAGTAACGATTGACACCCTAACTGCCCGCCAGCAAGGCCCCAAACTCGTCATATCCGTCGTTGGTGTTGTCGACGGAGTGACGGCAACAGTCCCCGTGATCGTCGAACTGCGGCGCGCCTGGTTGCCTGAGATGGTTTCTGACCACTTCTGCATGTCCTTGGGTGTCAGCCCATGCCCTGTGCAGCTGTTCACCGACGCCGATCTCACCTCGTCTGTCCCGACGACTATTGATGGCATTGCCCTGGCCGGCGCTAGCCCCCTTTATGCGGTTCCCCAGTCGACCCTCCCGCGTGGGACCATTCATCCCCCGGCCCGCTACGCCATCGGAGCCCTAGCCACTGCCCTCGGCCTGCCGAACGTCTCATTCGCGGTCGCCTATCCAGAAGGCATCGGATCGTTTGGTAACGCCATCCTGAGCCGAGCCCCCTTGACTGTATTCCAATCCATCCAGGTCGGCTCGACCCCCGCGATCGATGCCCGATGCCCGCCCATCGAGGATTGGCCCATCACAAGGGCCGGGGCAGTCGCTACCCTACACTGCACTAACCCAGGCCTGACCATCCTCGGGACACACCTCGACCACGTGTATGAGGAGCTCCGTGTCCACCAGATAGCCGAGTTGGTTAGTAAGCTGGACGTCGGGGCACCCACCGTGCTGATTGGGGACCTCAACAGCCTCTGCCGCGGGGACTACACTGCCGACCGTTGGGAGGACGTGGCTGCGGTGCGACGGGAGAACTTCTGGGAGGAGCCCCGGACGGATGTGCTGGACACCCTCCATGCCGCTGGGTTCGTCGATGCACACCAAATCATTCACCCCGGCACCACCCCAGACATGACGTGTCGGTTCGACACCCGGATCGACTATGTGATGGTCCGGGGCCGTGTGCAGGTTGATTCGTTCACCACACACCCATCGTGCAGCGACCACCGGCTGCTTGTGGTCCGGGTCTCAGTTTGATATTTGGGTTTATATTAGACATCTAAACTAGCATGGAAGGACATTCGATGTGATCAATTCTTGTTGAAATTGCACATGACATTCCTTTTTTGCGGACTTCTATTTAGGATCAAAAAAGAAACAACACAAACCGAACCAAATATGGGCGGTGGTTCATCAAAAGCCGCCGTTGACGAAATGAATCATAACTCCGGAACACTTGAGGGCCAGACAAGCCGATCTCGACCCTCATCCATCCCCAGCGTGGGCATTTCTCCTCTTTCGAAACGGAACACTCCGCGAACGCCAAGGAATACTGGTCATTATGATCGGCCCCCCAGTCCCAACACGCCCGTCTCTGCGCCGCCCCGTGACATCATTGCTGAGGACGAGTTCCCCGATATCGAGCCCGAATCCCCGCGACACACCAACGACTCGACGGAGGGCGGGGCCGGGTTCTCCCCCAGGGCGGCCATGTCGGGAGTGATCCCTCGTCCGGGCGAGGCGCCCCAAGTCTCACCTTTTGAGCGAGCCCAGACCCAACTCCAGAGCATGAGCCAGACATCCAGCCCCACAGTGCCGTCCACCAGTCCACCCGCCACCAAGACATCATTCATATCGCCAGAGATCACGTCTCAGCTCAGTTTCGACGCCGGGAGGTTCCGGCAGGCCAACCACATCGTTTCCGCCGACCGGGTGCTATCCGGGACAGCGGACAAGGCCCTGTATGAGAGCGTGATGGATGATGCGGACGAGGCCCTGCTGGAATCCCTCCTCGGAGAGATGTGACGGAACAGAAAAAATAAAAGCAGTCGATTCTCCAGCAGAATGCAACTCAAGGTCCATCTCCTGAGCCCATCCGCCAAGCTGCCGACAAAGGGAACCAAATTGAGCGCCGGTTACGATCTATTCGCATCAGAGCACGTGACAGTGCCGCCACAGGGCCGTGTGATCGTTCCCACTGGCATTTCCATTGAGCTGCCCTCCGGAACCTACGGCCGTGTTGCTCCCAGGTCCGGCCTTGCCGTCAAGCACGGCATCGATATCGGTGCTGGCGTAATTGACGAGGATTATCGCGGGCCAGTTGGCGTGGTGCTGTTCAACTTGGGTACATCCGAGTTCGTTGTGAACCCCGGCGACCGTGTTGCTCAGCTCATCGTCACACCGTACGCGTCGCCCGATATCGTCCAGGTAGCGACCTCCACCGCCACTGACCGAGGGTCTGGAGGGTTCGGGTCAACAGGGAGGTAGGCGGCTGACCGATACTAACTTGGTGTGTGGCAGCCGTGCCTGTCGTTGGGCGGTGTCTATTTACAATTCAGTCCCGTTAAATGGCGGCCTCTCCGGTAATCTCGTCGAGTTTGTGCTCCAGATACCTCCGGGCTGCCTGACGGCCTACCTTGGTGCCGCCCCGCTTGACGAAGTCCATGGCCATTGAGCGCGCGTCCTTCTTGCAGCGAACGTAGCCAATGAGGTTCGCGACGAGCAGGATGATGGCGACAAAGCACAGCAGCGAGATGAGCTGGAGCCGGATCACTTCGAGGATGAAGATGGCCACCCATATGACGGGAGTGATGAGCAGCACCATCCAGAACCAGAACACTTCAAGCATGTTCAGCTTGATGTCTACGTCGTGCTTGTCAAGCGATTCAAAGATCCAGATCTGCTTGCCATCCTCATCGACGTCGGACCACCACCGCATGCCCACGAGGATGCGACCCGTGACGTTCTTCACGACCCAGAAGTCGATAGCGGAGAGAATAACGACAGAGATGAACGAGACGAAAAACGCTTGACTCTCACTGAACCAGGAACGTGGGAGAATAAACTGGGCGATAGCGACAGTAACAAAGATTAGAATAGCAAGGAGCTTGAACAACACGTGGAAAATTGCCACGAATGGGTGCTCTGTCTTCTTGATTAGGTTGTATATCGTTTTGCCAAAGGATGTGAGAACTTCACCGGCAGTCTTGGCTGCAGACGCAGCGGGCGCGGCGATAACTTCGGCTGTAGCGTCAACAGGTGCGTCAAGTTCCATCCAGATCGCTTTTTGTCCTTCGTATTGCTTTACAGTTTTCCGCGAGATTTCCACCATGTTAAAACCGGCCGTGTAGTGTTAGAAAAGAACGTGCATAGCCTAATCTGAGCACGTGGAGGGATTTTTTTACACTATTTATTATTTGTCGAGATAGTCATTTCCGACCGGGAGCGGTGGGAGATATGCATTTTTCCCATGAAATACTATGAGTCCGATCCATTCTTTTAGCTTCCCCATTTCTATAAAGCGACCTAACCAAAAAAGATGGTTACATCTAACGGGTACGACGCGCCTGACCCTGTGTGGCAGGATAATGAAGTCAGGTTTGATGTGGACAGGCACGGACTTGCCTTAACCAAAGGCGAGTATGCCGTAGACGTTCTAAACCGCGTGGAAGACACGAAAGGGAACAATGGGATGGAGGGCTCGCTCACCATCACAAACCTCCGTCTTATATGGATGTCTTCGACGAACCCGAGCATCAATCTGACGCTCGGGTTCCACTGTGTGTCTAACATGTCTATCCATTCGTCCCGAAGCCACCTCCGCGGCGTGACTCAGTCTCTCGTCGTCGTGTTTGTGTTCAAGCAGATCCGCTATGAGTTCATCTTCACGCACCTCCACCAGACGTCCCCTCGACTCTTCTCGTCGGTCCAGACGGTGCACCGGGCCTACGAGACCTCCAAACTCTACCGCACCTTGACGTTGAGAGGCGGGTTCGTGGCCAACAAGCAGGTCACGCTGCTGCCCAACGAGAAGCAATACTCGTACTATGAGGGCATCTGGTCTCTTAGCTCGGAGCAGGGCCAGGGGTCGCTTGGAATTCTCGTCATCACGTCGTACAGAATCGTGTGGTTCTCGGTCTCCACCGAGAACTTCAACGTATCTGTACCGTATCTACAGATCACGCACGTTGATTGCCACCGATCCCGCTTCGGAGAGGCTCTCGTCCTCGACGCCAAGACAGCGACGGGGAAGTTCACCCTTGGCTTCCGCATTGATCCTGATGAGCGGCGTGAGACCATCCAGCGCGAGATGGTCGCACTCGCGACGGCCTTCCGCCAGCAGCCGTTCTTTGGCATCCAGTACCATGTGATTGAGCCCGAGGAGCTCAAGACCGTCACCACTCCCCGCCCGGTAGACGTCACGCGGAAGGTCCACCACAACCCCATCGACCCCCTCACCAGGTACATGGCACGCGCGGCCGCCGAGCGCGATGTGGTGTTCGATCCGCGACTCGGGCTGAGTGTCGAGGCGCCGCCCGAGGGGTACACGACGGCCGACCTGTTCGACCTGGGGCATCAGTGAGTGGGACACGGTGTAGGTACGATCAGTTTGCCGCGAATCAGCATGTGGATCCATAATTTGCGCCGTCCGAGGGCGACGATTTGCATTAGCGTGATTTATAAATTTTAAAATTCAAATCGTTTGCTGTGGCATGACTATAACCTTACACTCCGAGACCATCCGCATAAGGAAAGTGTACGACTTCATCGTATCAGTGACACGAGAAGATAACAATGAGCTTAACGTATGTGCCAAATTTTGGACAAATAACTCAGGACGGGTCTTTAACTCTCGCAGTGAGCGGTGACTATGCCAATGCCGAGTACTCTCTTGTGCTATCGCGTCAGACAATTGAAGTTTTGCGGCAGGCACGCACTTTCCACACCGGCACAGCACTTTATCGCTATCTTGTTCGCGGAATTGAGATGTCGGGCGAGCCTAAGCGAAAGCGGAACTCCCTAGACTTCGCAGCGGTGAACTTCTCCTTCAACAAGGTGCTGATGGACCACGAGCAGCCCCATTACGGCTTCCGGTCCGATGTCTACCCCACAGATCCCAACGAGGCCGTCGACGAGGACCATCTACTGGGAGCCTCAGCCGCCCCGCCATACACGCTGTCCCGGCCCGCCAGCACGGAGCCCGGCCAACGCCCGTCCCGGCCGACGTCGCCCGGCCCGATGAAGATGGGAATGATGGACTCGGCGATGCCCAGAGACGTCACCCGCAGCCCCGGGGCGACCGGGATGTCGCCGGGCAGGCTGGACGCTGGGAGATCCCGGACGACCGTGCAGTCGCCCAACCCGTCAGACAGGCTCTCTCGGCTGGAGTCGGTGCTGTCTGACGCTCTGGCGCGCGTGGCCGAGCTCGAGGAGGAGCGATCCAACGGAACGGTGGCCACGATGGCCGGCGAGGTCGATGTGATCAAGTCAATGCTGCTGTCGAGCCGGCGGGACGAAATCCTCAAGGCCCAGGTGACTCAGTCGATGTATGATAGAATGGCCAAGCTCGAGACGGACATGGCGGCCCGGATGCAGGCCATTGAGGGCCGTGTGGAGCGGATGGAGCGGTGTCTGAAGGCCCGGCGCCAGGATATGTCTCCGTGGATGTGAGCCGCGATGTGGACACAATAACGCTATAAACCATCATTTGTAAGCCTCTTGGCAAGGTAAGGTAAGGTAAACTTTTGGTGCGGTCCACTTCTTGTTGACACACTGCCATTCTCACTGATATACAGTATTTAACGGTGTCTAGAACGGCCTCCTGCTGGCGTAGAACTCCTCCATCTTGCGGCGCCGCTCGGCCGCGATTTCCTCCTCCCGCTTGTCCGCCGCGTCGATCTCATCATCATAAGTGGTCCTGGCCGGCCCATCCCCACCCCGCACCCGCTGCCGAGTGTCTTCATCGAGTAACCGGACGTCGTCCTTCCCGATGACGCCCGACGGCAGATGCCGGGTCTCGATGAGCTTGGGGGCGTACATGGCAAGGATCTTGGCCTTCTCCTCCTCGAGGATCCGGCGGTAGTCAGCCTCGGCCTCCTCCTGCTTGGTCAGTTCCGCGCGTTGGGCCTCCATATCAGCGTCCCGGGCCTCCTCGATGGCCGCCAGCTGATCCCGGAGCTGCTCGGCGTGCTGCCTGTCGGCGGCCTTCTTGACCTCCTCCTTGCGGGCCTCGGCCTCCGTCTCGGCGACCTGGGCCCGCCTCATCTGCTCTGCGATCGACATCTCCTCGCGACGGAGCTTCTCGGCCGCCTCAGCCTTGAGACGAAGGGACTCGTCGCGCGCAGACATCATGTCCTTCTGCTTGATGCGGCGCTCCTCCTCAGCCTTGAGTTCGTGCATCGCTGCCGCCATCTCCTGCTCGGCGAAAGCTAGGTCCACGCGGAGATCCTCCAGCTCCTGGCGTTGGCGCTGCTTCTCCTGGATCTCGCGGGAGATGCGATCGTAGATCTTCTCTCTCTCGGCCTCGAGCAGGTCCTTTCTGCTCTGGACGGCCTGATCCCTCTCCTCCGACGCTGCCTGGTGCCGGGTGACCATCGCCTCCTCCTCAGCACGGAGACGACGCTCCCGCTCGAGGTACTCGGCGCGCTTGGCCAGGAACTCCCGCTTGTCGGCAATGAGGGCGTCCCGCTTGGCATCGGCACGGCGGACGGCCTCGCGCTCCTCCTCCTGCAACCCGGCGACGATCGCATCCACCTCCAACTCCTCGCGCTTCTTGGCAGCAAGCTCGTCCAGGCGCTGCTGCTCGCGGGCGGCAATTTGCTGCTGGAGGATGGCAGCGGCAGCGAGGTTGGCCTCAACCTTCTGCTGCGCTTCATGCTCAGCACCATCCACCTGCTCCTGGAGGAACTGCATGTCGTTAAGCTCCGCCTCAAGCTCCTCGCGGTGGCGCTGGGCCTGCAGCAGCTTGTTCTCTTCAATCTGCAGAGCACAGTCATGACCGACAAGAGCGGCGCGGAGACGCGATTCCAGCTCCCGCAGTTCCTGAGACTCCTGACGGATCTGTTGGCGCACCTTGGCATCCCGGATCTGGGAGTCACGCCTTTGGCTCACCTCTCTACACAATTGATCCTCGCGGGCTTGGCGTGCAGCGCGGCGTTCCTCCTCGTCAACGCGGCGTTGAAGTTCAGCTTCAATTTGGCGTTCGTTTTCGATCTCAGCAAGGAGCTTAGCTCGACGCAAGTTCTGAACCCCAACCATTATTTTTTGGAGAAAAGTTTTGTTATTTTGATGCGGAAAAGAAGTGTGTAGACATGATGCTACACTAGTATATACTGCAGTGGCCAGCTGAATATATGACCCAACCGAATCTGTAATTCGAACAAAACAACGCCCGAGATGATTCTGACAGAGCTGGACGCCCTGACGCTGAAGGGCAAGGTCAAAAGCGTCCTAGTGCTCCCTGCACCCAATGGGGCTAAAGTGTACTGCGGTCTGGAAGAGAGAAACCTGACTGTATGCAATATTGAGCCTCTAGCGACCGGTGGCTGGGATCTGACAGAGTCCCGTATCGTGAAGATCGATGACGTGGTTGCCCGGGAGCTCCACTACTTCGATAGCATCAAGAAGGTTGTTGTTCTCACAGATTCGTCCCTGGTGGTGTACGATACACTTTTTAGCACCAAGTACTGCCAGCTAGCGGTCCGCGACCCACACGGCGTGGTATGTTTCGAAGCGTCCGAGTCCATCAAGAAGGGCAAGAAGGGCGGCTCCAAGTCCGCCAAGCAGACTGTCACGTACATTGGTGTTGGTTCTGGTCGGAATCTCCTAATCCACCGCATGAACGCTGCGGGGATCCTCGACGCCACCGCCACACGTAAGATTGAGCTTCGGGACACGCCCAAGGCCATGGTGGCTCTCAAACGGACGGTGTTCATCGGATACAACGGCCGCTACTCGACTGTGAAGCGAGCCTCGAGTAAGTCGGCGGTCGAGGAGGCCATGGACCAGCTCAACTGCAAGAACAGCAAGCAGAAGCCCATTCTCGTCGCCACTGGGCCTAATGAGGTGCTGGTCGGTGTCGACAGCACGGCGAGCTTCATGGACAACGAAGGCGTGGCCACGCGGCGGAACCTGATCTCATTCGACTCCCCGGCGGCCAGTATGGCGGCCAGCACCCCGTACATCATTGGTCTGGTCAAGGACAGGTTAGAGGTGGCGCTGGGATCAACGGGAGCCGTGCTGCCGACAGGCCTGACCGTTGACAAGGCCGACAAGAACAGACAGTTGATAGGCCTCACTCTCCAGGCTAAGGGGGCGCCTGACCCGACCGAGGCCGTGCTGATGTTCTGTAACAACCAGAAACTGACGCTCCTAGCCCAGACCCCGACCCGGCAACACGTCGACCTGCTGGTAGAGCAGAAACGGTACGCGCTGGCCCGGCAGCTGATGGAGGAGCTGCCGCTGACGGCCGAGGAGGAGGAGGAGCTGGGCAAGGACATCACCGTGCACATGGCCGCTGAGCTGTTTATCGCCAAGGACTACAAGCAGGCGATGTCGACGTTCCTCGAGTCTGGGTGCTCCCCGTGCCTTCCGATCTCATACTACCGAGGCTTCCTCGACCAACAGTTCGCCATGGACATTCGCCAGAGCTACGGCATCGAGAAGGGCCAGATCGACACCGACGGCTCCCAGATCTCCTCCGTCGCTCCCACAGCGCTGTCTGCCCTTCGGGAACTCGCCGAGTACCTCTTCATGTGGAACTCACAGTACGGCGATAACCGCGAGACCCGCACAGTGACGGAGGAGGTGCTCCACACCGTCCACACTGCACGGCTCATGGCGCTGGCTCTCCAGATCCAGTTCGACAACACCCCGGACACCATCATCAGTGCCATGCGGACCCAGGTCACCCTTCCGGGCCAGATGTACGATATGTCCAAAATCGTGCCGTTTATGGAACGACAGTCGTTGACCGACTTTATAGAAACTTTATATTTTGCAAGGGGATACCATCAGCAGTACCTCGAGAAGCTGCTGCCGGCCGGGAAGAAGGCGGATGCTGAGGCGATGCACCGGGCGGAGCAGTACCTTGTGAAGCTCGGGAGCGGCCCCGACGCGAAGTGCGTTGAACAAATGAAGCGTCAAGGCTACGACGACACTATCACGGCCGATAGCAGCCACTACCGGTCACTGTTCGGGACATACGGGCTGCGGTGGATCAACCAGCTGCCCGAAGAGACCCAGGTGGACGATATCATCCGGCTGTTGACCGCGGTGCCTTACGATGTGCCGTCATTGTTCCCACATGAACCGTTCGTCCCCGAGGACGTCCGGACGCTGCTCGGGTCGACCAACCAGACCGTGATTTGGCCTATATATCTCGAGCGGATCACCCGGACGGTCACCGACACCGCCTACCACACGGAGTACTGCATCTACCTGATGGATCAATTCAAGAACACCGGGGGCAACGACACGTCGCGCTACGAGACCCTGATGGCCTTCCTCAAGAAGTCACAGCACTACGACGTCGCCGCGCTCACCCGCCAGCTGCCCACCATCACCAACCACTACTATCTGATGCTCAGAGCCCAGCTTCACACCCGGGCAGGTGCACACGGCGAGGTGCTGGAGATCTACGTCAAACAGCTCGCCGACCTTGCCCTGGCCGAGGAGTACTGCCAGAAGACGTATGATCGGGACGACGGCCTGACAGTGGATGTGTTCGTCACGTTGGTTAGGAAGGTGTACGAGGCCGCTGCAGAGGCCCAGGTAACAGGGGACGCTGACAGGGCGGAGGAGCTCCAGACGGCGGGGCTCGGGGTGGTCACCCGGTACCACGACACCTTCAAACACGCCACAGCCTTCACCCGCATCATTGACATCATCCCGGGCACTATCACGCTGGCCGACGTCATCACCTTCATTAGAGGGAACCTCGGCAGCCTGGCATACCAGTCCCGCGAGAAGAAGCTCCGTCGCGCCCTCTGCCAGTCGAGACACCAGAACTTGTCCAGTGAGGCATCAGAGGTCGGCAGAGATTCCGTAGAGCTCGACCAGGACTCCCCGTGCTCTGTGTGTGGCGCACCCCTGATGTCGGGCAGCGTCGCCATCGACTGGGCCACAAAGAAGCCACGCCACTCCTACGATTGCTCCACAGACAATGGCGAAAGAGAAAGAGTCGATTTATAGGTATTTTTATAAAAACTGTTACGATTTGGAGTTATTTGGTGGCGTCCGTGAACTTGAGTTCCTTGTTCCTAAGCTTCACCCTACGGTGAACGCCCAGCGCGATTCTATCGGCACCACCGAGGGAGAGCACGTCCTTGGGGCACGCGGTGACGCACCTCCCGCATCCGACGCAATCAGTGCTGTTGAGAAGAACGCGGGTCTTGCCCCGGCCCTTCTCCCGCTGCACGAGGGTATGGAGGGGCACGCCCATGTCACAGGCCACGGAGCACTTCCTGCAGTTAACGCAGGACGAGGCATCGGCCCTCAGCCGATACAATCCAAAGCGGTTCATGATGCCGTACATGGCGCCAAAGGGACAGCCCACGCGGCAGAAGTTACGTGTCCCCGTCACCGGAATGAGGAGGAGGGAGCCGAAGTAAAGGATGCCGATGAGGGAAGGGAACGAGATGTACTTGTTCATCACGATGATCTGTACGAGGCGCCACTCGCGGGGCATGGGCAGGCAGCAGATGAAAACCACCATGTAGCCGAACGAGAGCCACTTGAGGTGCCTGAAGATGCGCCACACGGACCAGTGTTTGATGGTCTTGTCCCGGAAAGAGTAGGCGCACATCTCACGGATCGACGTGCAGGTGCAGAAGTACCCGCAGTCGAGGCGGCGGCCGGTGAAGAGCATCAGGGCGGGCCAGATAAAGAAAGAGAGCGTGCCGGCGCTGTGGACGCTGAGCAGGGCCGGGTGCCACGGGACAGGGGTGGGGACATGCCACAGCTCGTTAAACTTGATGTAGAAGGGAATCAAGAAGTACATGAGCACGGACCCGAGGTACACGAGCATCACACGGATGAGATCAGACCGATTCTCTGCCATGGCGATCCGCCAAGGCCCAAAGGCGATGACGATAAACAGCTGGGACCACGACGAGACCCAGACCGAGTCGATAAACAGGACGGTGCCCTTGAGGTAGACCGCGTTGAACCAGCCAAACGCCGCATAGCACAGCCCGATGTAGGACGCGATCATCATCACGCGCTTGTGGGTCAGTGAGCCTGGGAATTGTGGCTTGGGAAGTGGACGCGGCTTGCGCTTCATTGGGGTCTTGCGAGGGACGGGTGGTGGCCGTTGAGGGGGTTTCTGATCCTCAAGGGGTTCATGCTCCGCGTTGGACGGCACAGGAGCACCAGGAGGAGCGTCATGACCAATGTGTTCAACATTCGTTGCATCATCTGCGCTGGACAGTGAAGGGGATTGTGCCGGTGCACAATTATCCCCAATATCCAGGAGGGGCTCGTTGTCAGTCATGAATGGAGTCTCGTAGTTTCCTTCGAGCCAACTCAGTGTAACCTGATGAGAGAATCACTTTTACTGCCCTGGAGACAAATGCAGCAACAACAGCCCCACCGCCCGGTGCCGGGCTACCACCAAGCACATGGCTCGCTTAACATTTAATTTGCTGCCTCTTCACGTTTGAAACAGCCTGCGGACCAGCCGCCCCAGCAGCCCCCTGCGCTGCGGGCGATACCTGCCCGGGTCTGCCGGGGAGCGCCTGTAGTAGTCGTCTGGCCTGTGATACTGGGTGAGCAGCCTCTCGAAAAACGTCTCGGGCTCGTCGATGGCCGACTCGGCGCCCGTAAAGTCGGGCTCAAAATAAAGGCGGGAGCACATCCTATG
>PPCM01001084.1_pt1:2500-14333 | contig 14333 bp, 10 predicted proteins | sample 1555541 | NCBI WGS metagenome assembly PPCM01 (sample SAMN05284479, study PRJNA326546) | Marine sediment metagenome, whole genome shotgun sequencing project. | isolation source: marine sediment | place: Germany: Wadden Sea | collected 2012-09-05 | reverse complement strand
TTCCACCAGAGCCATGCCAGAATTGCGGCGATGACCGGTTCGATGGTGGCGATAACCGATGCGGCTGTCGGTTCCAGAGTTTTAAGCCCGGCATAGTAGATGGAGTATGCCCCGTAGGTGCAGATTACCGCCAGCGCGATGATGCTGGCCCATGATGTCCCGGTTTTGGGGGTGAAATCAAAGGCCGGGAGCAGGCAGAGCGCGCCGATGGGCAGGGCATAGAGAAAGATCGTCGGCGTAGTGTAGCGGGCGAAAATAGTCTTGCCGTAAATGTAGTAGAGGGCGTAGGTGAACCCGGATGTCAGGCCGAAGATGATACCCGGCCATGTGAAGTTCATTTCCTTGCCCGTGCCGAAAATCTGGGGTCCTAGGGACACGCAGGTTACGCCGCAGATGGTGATCAGCATGGCGGATATTTTCACCGGGGTCATTTTTTCACCCAGCAGCAGCCATGACATGAAGGCTACCCATGCCGGGGCGGTGTAGAGCAGAACCGAGGCCAGTGCTGCGCCGACATCCTGCACCGCCAATTGGTAGGAACCGTAAAAGATGGTCACACCCACAAAACCGAAGCCGATAATCTGGGGCAGGTCTTTGATGTCGATTTTTACAGCCCGGATGCGGCAGGCGTGGACAGCGAAGAGCATCCATGCGAAAACCGCTCTCCAAAAGGCATTTTCCAGCGGAGCAACTCCCTGCTCAATGGGGAATTTGGAAATAGGACCGATCAGCCCCCACATGATGGCGGCACAGATGACGAAAATACAGCCTTTAATATTCACGGCAAATCCTGTTACACTGGGAAAAGGTTGATCAAGACCGTTGGTCAGCTTAAAGAGTGTGTACCTGCTGTAAAAACGGACAGTTAAATAAATTTCATTACACTTAACGAGTTGTATGCTGTTTCCCTTGCAGCGTAAACCCTGTTCGTCCGGTTTGAGTGTTAATCAGCTAACAGAAATGGAAGATATAAAATTGAACGAAATTGACAGACTTGTTGCAGATGAAAATGATGAGGGCATGCGGGTTGATAAGTTTTTGCTTAAACTGCTGCCCGAAAGCGGTTTACGTGAACGCAGGCGTTTAATTGAGAACGGCCTGGTGATGGTTAATGGCCGCAGTTGCCGTTCAGGTTTAAAGATGTTTCCCGGCGCGGAAGTTGTGTTGCTTGAGGCTGGTGAGATGTCTTGTTTTGTAGAGGCATTGGCAAGGGTCAAGGTTGTTAAGCACGGAGATGGGTTCGGCACGGTTTATAAGCCGGAAGGTTTGCATTCGGCTGCAATTGCCGGAAGCACGGAGTCTTCTGTTGAGGAGTGCCTCTCCGGTATTTTTCCCGGACAGGACCCGATCCTTGCAAACAGGCTGGATTTCCTTACTTCGGGAATGTTGCTGGTTGCTTTCGGAGTTGAGCGGGAAAATGAATTTCGTGCTTATGAGGATTCCGGCACAGTGGATAAAATCTACCATGCCAGGGTGCATGGCATTCCTGATGAGGATTTCATAGTCAAAAACAGGCTGGATACCTCTGACCGAAAACGCACCAAAGTACTTGAAGAGCAGGCAGGACCGGAACGCTGGTCCAGTGTAAAGTTGCTGGAAAGTTGCGCGGACGGGACAGCTTTGATTGAAGTGCGTATCGCCAAGGGCGCGCGCCACCAGATCAGGGCGCACTTAGCCTATGCCGGATTCCCGATCCTCGGTGATCCCATTTACGGAAAGGATGACGGGGCAGAGCGAATGTTTTTACATCACCAAAGGATCAAGCTGCCGGGATTCGAGGCGGTTTGCGAGACAGGCTGGAAATAAGAAACGCCCTTGGAGAAATTCTCCAAGGGCGTTTTTAGCTATTAATTGCAAGTCAAATTAACTGACTTTAACTGAAGGGATTCCAAAGAGGCTTAGCTTCTTATCAGTCCTGAAGGGCCGCGGAGGAAATCCTATGACAGCAGCAGTGCCTTAGCGAAGTCCTCACCGTTAAACGGTCTGAGGTCTTCCATTTTTTCGCCCAGCCCGATGTAGGTTATAGGCAGTTTGTGCTGCATGGTTACTGAGATCATGACTCCGCCTTTGGCAGTACCATCAAGCTTGGTCAGGATCAGTTCATCCACGCCGATTTCCTCATTGAAAATCTTGGTCTGGGAAAGGGCGTTCTGTCCGGTGGTGGCATCAATGACCAGCACACTGCGGTGCGGTGCTTCGTCGTGCTTTTTACCGAGTACGCGGCGGATCTTGCGCAGCTCTTCCATGAGGTTGGCTTTGTTGTGCAGACGTCCGGCGGTGTCGAGCAGCATGAGGTCGTAACCGTTTTTGACAGCGTAATCGATTGCTTCGAAAGCGACAGCGGCAGGGTCGGAACCTTCAGCCTTGGCATAGAACCCGGCTCCTACGCGGCGAGCCCAGACTTCCAGCTGTCCGATTGCGGCAGCGCGGAATGTATCACCTGCAACGATGAGAACCTTGCGGCCCTGCATCTGGGCGCGGTGGGCCAGCTTGGCGATGGTGGTGGTTTTACCGACACCGTTTACGCCGATCATCATTACAACTTCCGGCGGGTTGAAAGCCTTGATGCGTCTGGGAACCTTGAATATTTCATCCAGTTCTTCACGCAGCAGGTCTTTGAAATTCTCGGGATTGGTTTCCCCGGACTTGCGGATGCGGTCTTTCATGCGCTCGACAAGTTCCATGGAAGCTTCGTAACCGACGTCAGCCATGATCAGGATTTCTTCGAATTCTTCCCAGAAATCATCATCAAAAGCAGTGTGGCTGGAGAGCATGGAGTCGATGCGCTTGGTGATCTGCTCACGGGTCTTGTTCAGACCTTCGGAAAGCTTGATGAACAGGCGGCTGCGCTCGTCTTCTTCATCCTCAAGTTCAAGGGCGAGAGCCAGACGGTACTGGAGTTCGGAGCGGAATTCTTCCACATACTCGTAGTCCATGTCTTCAAGCCAGTCTTTGAAGCGGGCGATAAAGTCTTCAGCTTCATTCTTGGGTGCTTCAAGAGCTTCCAGCAGGAAGGAAAGACGGACCCAAAGGTCGTCCCCGGCTTCTTCGATGCCTTCGAGGATGAGTCCCAACCATACGGAAAGGCGTGGTTCAGCCTGCTGCAGTGATTTGGTCAGGTCGACCTGCCACTGCGGCTTGTCATCTGTGGACTGGGCTTCGGTTTCCATAACCGGTTCAAGAATGGTCGGTGCGCCCGGTCTTTCTGCTGCAGGTTCCGGTTCAGCTTCCACTATGAGAGCTTCCTCAACCACCTCGGGTTCGGGAACGATTTCAGGCTCGACAACAGGCTCCACCACGGGTTCCGGCTTAGCTACTGGTTCTTCGACAGCAACAGGAGCTTCTTCTACTGGCTCCGGTTCAGGAGTCGGTTCCGGTTCGGGGGCAGGCTCTTCTAATGAAATTTCGGGTTCAGCTACAGGTTCCGGTTCTACTTCTGGCTCCGGTTCAACAACCGGCTCTTCGATGACGGGTTCTTCTGCAATCGGTTCTTCGACAGCAGGCTCCTCTGCAATGATTGTCTCTTCAGGGATTTCTTCTGCTGCAGGCTCTTCTACCTGTCCAAAAACAGGTTCTGGAGTCGGCTCCGGTTCAGGAGTAAGTTCCGGCTCTGGCTCCGGCTCAGGAACAGGAGTCGGCTCCGGCTCTGGCTCCGGTGCAGGTGCTGGCTCCGACTCAGCTATATCTTCCGGTTTTTCTTCTTCCTGCGACTCGTAGTCATCACCGAGATAATCTTTAAGTGCTTTCTCAGCCCTGTCTTCCGGACTGCTCCACAATTTTTTTACTTTAGAAAAGAATCCCATTGAAATCCCCTTTGAAGTCTATTTTGAACAGGCGAAGATAGCGCAGTAATCCCGGATACGCAACCGTCCGGTTTAGGCTCTTTTCGATGTCCGTTTAACAGATAGGCATTAGCAGGGATTAGTCCAGAGGCGGGGCTTAACATAAGAAAAGCCCCGGTGAGATGCACCGGGGCTTGGGAGAGACAGAAGTAACAGTAAGTTTAGTCCACTTTGCTGTATGCTTTGGGAGCAGCACCACAGATGGGGCATTTTTCAGTAGCTTCACCATCCTGTGTGTGACCACATACGGAACAGATGTAAAATTCTGCTGCAGAGAAAACGTCTCCTTCACCGTTAAGAGCTTCGGTATAGAGGTTTGCGTGGATTTTTTCAGCTTCGTTAGCGAAACCGAAGTAGCGCAGAACAGCGTTTTCGCCTTCAGCTTTTGCATCTTCCATCATTTCAGGATACATGGATTCGAATTCGTAGCTTTCACCTTCGATTGCCTGCTTGAGGTTCTCTTCGGTGGAACCAATTCCTTTCATGAGGCGCAGGTGAGCGTGAGCGTGGATGGTTTCTGCTGCTGCGGCTGCGCGGAAAAGTTTTGCAACGCCTGGCTTGCCTTCTGCTTCTGCTTTTTCTGCGAAAGCGAGGTATTTGCGGTTAGCCTGGGATTCGCCTGCGAATGCTGCTTTAAGGTTTTCAAGTGTCTTGCTCATTGGAATTCTCCTTGTGTTCGATTTGAATGTGTATTTATTGTAAAAAACTTTGTTCCGTTTCGTTGAAATAATTAGTAACGGTTCCTATTATGGAATGCAAGTAAAAAATGAAAAAAGTTAAAAGAATGTTTTCAGCGGGCTGAAATTCAGGATTAAAGGCTTAACTCTGCGAGGATTATTGTTTTGCCGCTGTATATATTAATGATGCATAAGTTTGTTGAAATTTACCCGTCTTGGGGCTACATCTTACGCGAAGCGCAATTGTCGGCGCTAAACCGAGTGATTGGAGATAATTTATGAGAAGAACATGCGTGAAAGATATTTTGAATGCCGAAGAAGCCTCTTCCGAGATTCTGGTTAAAGGCTGGGTACGCACCAAGCGTGACAACAAAGGCTTTTCTTTTCTGGAAGTGAATGACGGCTCCTGCCTGAAAAACGTGCAGGTCATCATTGACCACACCCCTGAAATCGAAGCTGAACTTGAGAAAATTTCTACCGGTGCATCCGTTAGCGTTACCGGGGAACTGGTTGAATCTCCCGGTAAGGGGCAGAAGTGGGAAGTCCGCGGTAAGTCCATTGAGCTGGTCGGTTTTGCTGATCCTGAGACTTTTCCGCTTCAGAAAAAACGTCACTCTGATGAATTTCTGCGTACAATCGCGCATCTTCGCCCGCGCACAAATAAATTCGGGGCCATGTTCCGCATTCGTTCCGAGCTTTCCTACGCGATTCATAAATTTTTCCGCGATAAGGGATTCTTCTACGTGCACACTCCGATCATTACCGGGTCTGACTGTGAGGGCGCTGGTGAAATGTTCCGGATTACTTCTCTGGACCACGAAGCTCTTTCTACCATGAAGAAAGAAGATCAGGCTGCCAATGATTTCTTTGGCAAGGAAGCACACCTTACTGTTTCCGGCCAGCTTGATGCTGAAATGTATGCTCTTTCTCTCGGACAGGTCTACACTTTCGGTCCTACTTTCCGAGCAGAAAAATCCAACACCCCGCGCCACGCTGCGGAATTTTGGATGATTGAACCCGAAGTTGCTTTCGCCGACCTCAATGACAACATGGATCTTGGCGAAGATATGGTTAAATATCTCATCAACCATGTTCTTGAAAATTGCGCCGATGACATCGAGTTGTTCGCTAAATTCGTTGACAAAACACTGATGGATACCCTGCGCAATACTCTTGATAACGACTTCGAACGAATCACTTACACTGACGCCGTAAACCTTTTGCAGCGTTGCAAGAAAGCCAAGAAGTTCGAATTTTATCCCGAATATGGTCAGGACCTGCAGACTGAGCATGAAAGATACCTGACTGAAAAGCATTTCAAAAAGCCGGTCATCGTTTATGATTACCCCAAAGAAATCAAACCGTTCTACATGCGTGTGAACGACGATGATAAGACCGTTGCCGCTATGGACCTGTTGGTTCCCAGAATTGGGGAGCTGGTAGGCGGTTCACAGCGTGAAGAGAGGCTTGATGTTCTGGAAAGCAGAATCGCTGAAACCGGAATGGATTCCGAAGAATACTGGTGGTATCTCGATACCCGCCGTTTCGGAAGTGCACCGCATGCCGGATTCGGAATGGGCTTTGAGCGTATGCTTATGCTGCTCACCGGCGTGACCAACATCCGTGACGTAATTCCGTTCCCCAGAACTCCCAAGAATCTCGAATTCTAATTACAAAACATCATAAGGGCCGTCTTGCACGGCCCTTTTTTATTATATCATGCTTTCTATTCCCCGATATATTCATGAGTCAGGCCGTATTCCAAGCATTAACCTTGGCGGTGTCACTTTTGTGCAGTACCGCAGTGAAAAATCTGAGATACGGCACGAAACCTGTGTTTCGCAGCACTCTTTGGTGTTCATTGTTGAGGGGACCAAATATATTCACTCAGCTGATGGCGATATTGTTTTGGAAAAGGGCGAAGCTTTTTTCTGCCGCAAAGGTATTCACCTGATGTCCGAGATGATCCCGGAGCAGGGCGGTTCCTTTGATACAGTACTTTTCTTTTTCGATGATCGCATGTTGAGCGAGTTTGTGGATTATTTAGCGCCTGAAGAGAGCAGTGATAAAGCAGCAGGCAAAGCTGTTTTTAGAATTAACGTCAGCGAACATATTAAGATTTTTTTATCTTCAATAATGCCTCTTTTTGAGTCTTCATTAGGTGAAGAAGACGATTTTTTGCGTCTTAAGATCCGGGAGCTGCTTCACTATCTTTGCTCATCAGCCGGAAATGAAGATTTCTTGAATTTTTTGCTGGACTGCCGCAACGGATTGAAGACAGATCTTTCCGCAATTATGGAACAATATTTTAATAAAAACATCAGCCTTGGCGATATGGCTGAACTATCCGGGCGCAGTCTGTCCACCTTTAAGCGTGAATTCAGCAGGACATTTAATACCACACCTGCAAAATGGATAAGGGAACGCCGCCTTTCATGGGCTGCCCAGCTTCTCCGCAACTCCAATAAGAATATTACTGAGATTACATACGACTCAGGGTACGACAGCCTTTCCCATTTCAGCAGCCTTTTCCGCAAACAATACGGCATGACTCCCCGTGAATATCGTGCTGAACTGAATCCGTTAAAATCTGAACTTTAATCGAAAGTAAGTATTAATCCTTTACGCTAGTTTTCTTTCATCAAAATCATGGAGGAAATCATGCGTAAATATGTTTTCGGATTAATATCTTTAGTTCTGGCCTTGGGGCTTGCGGCATGTTCCGCAAAAACAATCAGGATTGACGGGTTTTCTGCACCCGAAAGTGTGACCTCTGACGGAACATATTTTTATGTTTCCAATGTGGGGGAAAAGCTCAAACCTATGGATAAGGACGGCGACGGGTATATTTCCAGGCTTTCCGGGGATGGAAAAGTTCTTGAGCGTAAGTTCATCAACGGGCTTAATGCCCCCAAGGGAATGGTTGTTCTGGGCGGTGTTCTATATATTAATGATATCGATCGACTCAAAGGATATAATCTGTTGGATGGAATGCAGGTGCTTGATCTGGATTTTTCATCTGAAGGAACGTCTTTTCTTAACGGGATGACTGCAATCGGCGAAGGTAAATTGCTGATCTCGGCAATGGATATCGGTGCTCTTTTCGTTGTTAATACCGCGCCCAAAGCAAACTTCAGTAGACTTGATTGCGACACAGATCTCTACGGCCCCAACGGACTTTCCTATGATTCTAAAACCGGGACAATTTATCTCTGCTCATTCGGCAAGGATCACCAGCCCAATGGAATTGTAGGGAAAGGGTATATTGAGGGGGATAAGTTTATTTTTGAAAAGACCTGCCAGAAAAGTGGATTCTATGACGGGATGGTCTATCATGAAGGCGAAATCGTCTTTTCAGACTGGGTCGATTTCAGGAAAGAGGGTGTTTTGATACGCCAGAACCTCGCGACAGGGGAGCTGACCATTCTTGATCTTGGTGAAAAGATCGGCGGACCAGCGGATTTTTATCTGGATACAAAAGCTAATAGGATATGGATTCCCATGATGCTGGAAAACAAAGTCATGATTGTCGGCTATTAATTCGGCTGCAAAGGAAGAACGCCCCGTTTTCGATGAGAAAGCGGGGCGTTTTGTTTGTCTATTTCAAAGGCATGAGCAGTAAAGTTACAAGGTGTTCGGGTTTAGTGTTCTGCGGATCGTTCATGTACTGCTCGTAACATGGACTTTCAGCGTGGTTTTCGCCGCTCTGAGGAAGCCATTCGGTGTAAAATTTGAGCCATGATTCACCGAGTTTTTCATATGGTCCCAGATGCGTAGTGACTGCATATTTTCCGCCTTCGAAATCTTTGATTTTGATTCCATCAGGTGCATCAATTCCATTTTCGATGGTTATGCATGCTTCTGAACGCAGTTTTTCTGCCGGAACTTCCCGTGGGTCATCATAATAAACACCGTAAAATCTTGTCTTTGGGGTGAACATTTGCGCCGGACCAGCCCACGCGCAGAGTTTTTCCCATGCCTTTCCCACCTCTTCGTACGGTCCAACGTGCTCAACGTAAGCCAGTTTTGCCGCGTCAATGGTCCAGATTTGAACGTCCATTTTGAAAACTCCGTTTTGTTTCTTGTTAATAAATAGCCAGCCAGAGTTCCGTGACAGCTTCTTCAGGCGGAACATCCGGTGGGACTTTTATATATTTTTCAAACGATGGAACAATGTTTTTCAATTGATAACCGCTGGAAGGAAGCCATTTTCCATACAGTTCCCGATAAGCCGCGTGCAGCCCTTCATACGGACCATAGTGGGTTGTTACTGCATACTTACCACCGGGTATGACCTGAATTCCCATTTCCGCCGGTGTTTCAACTTCTTCATTAATGCTTAAGGAGGCATCATAGCGGATTTTTTCTGCCGGAGTAATGTCCGGGTCATCGTAGGAAAGACCAAGGAATTCTGTGTCTGCTTTAATTAATCCGTTGCCGTATCCCCATCCACACAGTTTGTCCCAAGCCTTGGGGACTTCAAAGTATGGTCCCATATGACGGATAAATACGACCTGTGTTTCTTCACGGGTACGGATTTCAACTTTGCTTTCAGTAGAGGAGTCATCAACTTGAAAGTTATCAATGCTCGGTTCCGGGCGATAGTGGATTTTACCGTCATCGCCGGGACTGACCATAGCCCGCGAGCTGTTACGGAAATCACTGGGAGGGACGAGAAATCTTTTTTTGAAAGCCCGGCTGAAGGTTTCCGGTGACTCGAATCCTGCATCAAGCGCAATATCCATAACAGAATTGTCAGTGTAGCAAAGCCTGTATGCAGCCCGTTCAAGCCTTAATCGACGGACGTGTTCTTTAAGGCTTTCCCCGATCATTCCCTTGAATATGCGGTGAAAGTGGGCCACTGAAAAACAGGCCAGTTCCGCAAGGGTTTCCGGTGAAAGGTCGCCATCAAGGTTGCGCTGGATGTAGAGCAGGACTTCCATCATCCGTTCATTATATGGCTGCAATAGCGTGGACATTTGTTTTCCTTTAGCAGTTTGTGTTTGTTCAGCTTAAGTAAACATGTTTTCTGATGTTTAGCATGACATTTTTTATCATCTCGGAAATTTCTTGAAAAGAAAACAGAGTTATCCAAAATTGATAACAGTTGATGATTGCCCCTATCTGAGTTTAAGGTAAGAGCATGAATAAATTAAAATTGGCAGTCTTACTGGTGCTGGCAGCCGTCTGTGTCTGCGCATGTAATCCTGTTAAAAAGTTTGTCGGCAATCCGTGCGTAACCAATTCATCAACAACTATGCAGAGTATTGTGGATTCTTCGGTCTGTGCACTCAACCAGATGCGTGCGAAGCCTGTGGGCGCGCATATTGATCATTTGCTGGAAGATGCACGGGCGGTCTTTATTTTTCCGGATGTGTACAAGGCCGCGTTCATGATCGGAGCCGAAGCCGGACCGGGGGTGCTTTGCGCCAAAGATGGGACCGGTTTCTGGAACGGGCCTGCGTTTTTCAATATGGCCGGATTTGATATAGGCTTGCAGGGTGGGGTGGAAGGTAAAACTCTGCTCGTATTTTTGATGGATGATCAGGCTCTTGAATCTGCACTTGGCGGTAAAATTGATCTTTCTCTCGGTGCAGACTTAGCGGTAGGACATACTGCCGATCGCAGCAATAGGGGAACATTCGATATTGAGGGTAACATTCTTTTGCTGGTAGATCAGGCCGGAGCTTACGGGGGCATGACCTATCGAACAGGTGCTTTCATGGTCAGCAAAGATTTCAATAAACGCTATTATGGTAAAGATGTGAGCGTGAGTGAACTGCTGATGACTCATAAATATGATAAGCCCGAAGCGGATCAGCTGCTCATGAATCTGGCCGGTATTTATTGATTTTGGGAAAGTCGGCAGTTGATTCTTTTTCTTTCTCGGGTGTAGCGTAGTAGATCCTCGCAGATAAATTGCGCGCCATGGTAAAAGGCGAAAAACTGTATCATTTTTTGTAGATAGAACCTACGTGTTGCACCTTCGTTACGCAGGGTTTCAAGTCTGGTTTGAGATGCGATGAGAGCCTCGTGCAGGCTTTTTTCGTCGGGAATTCTCTTGGAGCCGATATCCCGCATGGCTTGTGCGGTAACTTTGGCAAGCTGGCGTAGCTCTTTCTCCATGATAATATGATATCCTTCACCGTGGACATGGTTCAATGCATGGAGCATAGCCCGAAGATGAGAGGCGCATTTTTCTAGTATTTCGACCTTCATCCCTAGCAGCTGAGTGTCTTCAATATATATAATACGTTCAAGACGGAGAACTTTGGTGTAGACTTCACGGTTTTTGGTAAGTTTGCTGTTGAATGCTTCAAGAGCACTTGGTATGAGGCAGCTTTGTTTATCAAGAAATCCATCCATCAATGTTTCATAGTTAGCTGCGCACTCTTCGAATTGCTTAAATAGGTCTGTTTTGAGTGCTTCAGAAGCACGCATCGGCCAGACAGCAATGCTGGTGATAAAGGCACTGCCTACTCCTATGCCGATTTCGAGTACACGGAAAAGTCCGAATTCCACCCGGTTCGGTTCACCTAGACTGGCCAAAGTGACAATTGTAGTGGTTATGGCTGCCATTTTATAGCGATTGTTGTAGCGGGTCATGTACGCGCAAAATCCAACTGACAGGAATAGTGCCAGCAAGGTCATATGCGGAGTTTGCGGAAAAATAAGAATGCATAAAACTCCGATAAAAGCGCCGATAGCTGTACCTGAAAAACGGTACCAGCACATTTTAATGGAGTCTGCTACATTGATCTGCATGACAATCACGGCTGAAAGTGCGGCCCAATAACCGAATTTCAAACTACAAAGGTCGGCCGCGATATAGGCTAAAACAGCGGCAATGCCGGTCTTGAAGCCGTGTTTGATATGGGGGGCATGGGAGGTGAAGGAAGGAAAGTTCATGGTATGTTTGATGATTAGTCTGTTATATGTTTATTGATCAGGCTACTAATATGTATAGTATAAGAGGATTGGCAATAGTTAGTTAGCATTATTTTCGAAAATGTGATGTAAAACGTTTTACCCCGCCCAGTTAAGCCATCCCCAATTCGCCCACTTGAGATATACCCCAAATAATTCCAAAAACCCCTTGACCCTTTACGCAGTTTTCCATAGAACCACTCTTCTCGACGCAGCAATGGCTGGAAGTCACAGGCGCGTCGGGATTTTTTGGCCTGACCGGGCGATAAACGGTTGACATGGGAGGCGGGTTAGCCTAGTTTCCCAATCCGCACTGAGCGAAAGCAACGTGCCTAGATCATTGAAAAAATATTTTGAGAACATCGAAATTAATGATTGACATGGACG
>PPCM01001083.1_pt1 | contig 14336 bp, 8 predicted proteins | sample 1555541 | NCBI WGS metagenome assembly PPCM01 (sample SAMN05284479, study PRJNA326546) | Marine sediment metagenome, whole genome shotgun sequencing project. | isolation source: marine sediment | place: Germany: Wadden Sea | collected 2012-09-05 | reverse complement strand
CGGCCGATCGTGCAGATCAACGCCCTGAAGCAGCTCATTGGCAACCTTGAGGTGCGATGCCCCAACCCGCCCCGAGACAGCAACGAATGCCCGGTGCTGACCCTCGATGGCCTCGACGGCCATCTGAGCGACTGCCCGTGCGCGGACAATAGTTGATAAATGTGTGTATTCCGTTCTCCTGGCCGATCCGTCGGTGTCAGCGTCATGGCGATGGTCGGGAGGGGCACGATGCAGTCCATCTGCTGCACCTGTCGGGCGCTGTTGTCGCCATTAGACCACATTGAGTCCCGCTGCTGATCCGCGTTCGCCCTTCATCCACAGCGTCGTGCTCACCACTCGTGACTCGGCATGTCGGTGCGGGTGATTGCAGCGGTCAGTAAAAACGACACAACATACATTTATCGGCCTTTACACATGGTCGCTCGGTGTCACAGACTTGATACCACTCGAGTGACTTCCCAGGAAACGTCCACGCTCGGGATATAGCCCGTATGTCCGCTCAGGAACAAGATGTTGCCCTCACATCCATCGCAGCGGATGGGCGGCATGTTATGAGAGTGGCCCGAAAAGACTGCGACGGGCTTGCCGGGGCATGACAGCAAAATCCTATCGAAATAGGCCTCCGTGAACATGTTTTCGATGTTGAACTGCAGCATCTGGTCGGGCAGGCACGTCTCGAGCTTGATGTGGACCTCACAGTCCTCGGATGGCCCATGCATCTGGCCATCCATTAAAAACTGGCCTGAAGCATCAGTTGTCGTCTGATGGCCATCACAGTAGTAAGTGGTGGCCAACAGAGGCACTATGAGAAGAAGTAAGACAGACAAATGCATTCTTGGATGAATGGTTTGGTTTAAACCATGGTGTCAAAAATCTGCCAGAATTGGCTCCGGCAGCCAGGATGCTCGCGGCCCTGGACCTTGCGCCCGCCAAACCCTGCCAAAACCCTGGCGGCTGCGAGCATTGGGCCACATTAGTTGGGTAGAGGCTGCCTTATTGTGCACATCCTTGGTGAAGATATTTTTGAAAGAGTTCATGTTGCCGAAAAAAGAAACTGTTTATCACTCACTCGATCTAGTCTAGCTACACCAGAACAGCACATATCTCATCTTCCACATTAGGTAAATCTCATCTCTGAACTGCCTGGGCCTGAAGTATCAACCTCCGCATCAAAGCTATGGTCCGTCCCCCCGCGTCCATGATGAAATACCTCCGTGCCGCCATCGCCCGGCCCCACTCGTCTGGTCCTATAAGGCGTGCGGCGTACACGTTAATATACGGCCTGAGTCTACCCAGTAATGTCCCATATGCCGGCGGCGGGGCCTCCACCCCAGCCTGTATGGGGGACGCCACCGCCTCGAGGGCAAGGAGGGCATGGTACATCACGGCGGGTGACGCGGGGTTCTTTAACAGGGCGACCCAGGCTTCGGTCGCGGGGGTGAGACATGATGCGTGTCGAACGGATGGGGAGGTGGCGCATAACACCCGGAGAAGCGCCGCACACGCCTCCCCGTTCTTCTCGCTCTTATCACCAAGTCGCCCTATGAGTGCTGCTAGCGGGTGAGGCTGTGTGGAGAAAAGGCACGTCGTGAAGAGACGGCCCATCTTGGGACTCTGAGAAAGAAAGAAGAGCAGCCGGAACGCAACAAACTCGCAGCCTGGGGAGATTATCTCCCCTTCAGTGTCTGAAATCACCGCAGAGAGCGTGTTGATGAGTTGATACGAGCCAATTCCGTCCATCGTGGACAGCTGGCCGCAATACGGGAGCTCGAGAATGGATTCTAGGAGCTGGAATAGAACGCGCGTGCGATCTTGAACCGTTTCGCATGCCTCAGCACGCGCCGCAAGGGCCCGCGGGTTGGTCATTCGTAGTTTTTGAAACGCAGCAGTTTGATTTTTGGCTCAAACGTAGCATGCCAGCCAGCCCCCTAACAACATACTACCCGAGTAGGCATGACACACGGCAACCATACCCAATTGTTTATATATATCTATATATATCGACTGACCAACTTGTCACACGGGTCAAAACTGAGCCCGGTCTGGCTTTTTATCTGTTCACCAGCGCTGTCACGAAGTTACAGATCTGGAGCGACTACACGCGAAGGATGTACAAGAACGTTGGCATCTCCGGAAGATTGTCCAACGCGGTGTCCACGCTGCCGGTACACTCACCCCATCCCCGACCCGACCATGAACTTGGATCGCCAAGGAGAATGTGCAGCCCTGGGCCCATCCCCGGCCCCGTCCCGAATGGTAGGCAGGACGGGGCGCCAGGTGGGGTTGTGAATGGTGGCCTTCGTAGATACTGATTTATAGTCTTGCCGGCTAAATGGCTCGGCGCGCCGAATCCTTGAATGTTTTCAAGAAGCGGTTAGCTTCTCCGAAGGAGTACCGAGCCGAGTTATCGCGTACAATTCGCGATAAGGTCCGTCGCAATCGGAGTGAGCTGTACGACAAAATTCGAGAGCGTGGGGTGAATGTACGTCCAGAAACCCGCTGTTCAACCATCTAACACAGGCAGTAATGTCCGATTTGTGCACTCAAGGCCACCGCTCGCTCCGCGACTCTCTTTATGTCCCTGACGAAGTTGATCGGGAGATTGCGCTCGAGCAGCTTCTCATGGCCGAGCTCGAGAGCGAGCTCGCTGACGAGTACAACCAGCATCTTGTGGAGGAGAAGGAGTTGGAGGAGGCAGGTGACATTGACGACCTAATCGCCGACTTTGACGCTTACCTTGACCTTGACTGATTTTCCCCTTCCCATCAGAGAGAAAGAACGATACACCAATTCAAACAGGCAAGTAGGGATGCGGCATGCTTGGTGTCTACTGTCTCACAACGTGACCGCGAACCTCAACCGTTCGATTATAGATAAATTTATCACTCCTCGCCAACAGTCGTCCGGAACGTTTTGATCGGAATCCGCTCAGTTAGCATTCGATTGTCACTCAAAAGCACCACAACGACCACCTCAAAGCCAATCTTGAACAGGTTGGTCTTTGCGGACGGGGCGCAGAACCGGCGTGGGAACATCATGTAAATGGGGATGGGTAGGCCTCTGGCAACGTCGTCCAGAGCGAGCTGAATGTTCTGGACCTCAGAGCGCTCCTCGCGGGTGCCGATACGTTCGTGACGGACGAGCTGCAGTTCCACTGACTGAATTGGGTCGGTGCACTTGTTGACGGTGACGTAGCCAGTCATCGGTTCAATGAGATTGCAGTTTGTCGAGTCAAGACGGCCCGAGATGTCGAACGCGGGCATGGGTGTGGTCGATGTGGACGGCTCCAGCTTGTCACTGGAGAGCGTAAAGTCAACAGGGTTCATTGGCAACGAAGTGGTTTGCGGCACTTCAATGGCAAAGTCAATACGCTGGACAATGGGGTTAGCCTCGCCCATGACGTATAACTTGGCCGTGATGTAGTATGAGACGCTCACTAGCACGCCGCGGTATGACTCGTACAGCTCTGTACCTTCCAGAGGCCGTGTGGGGAACTCAAAGGGGATCGTGGTCTCGCCGTCAAGCATGCCGCCGTCCATGAGCACGCCCTCGAAGGAAAGGATGTCCACAGTCTTCGTAGTCTCCTTGGGTGCTTCAGCATCAGTCTTTTCAGCACGGAAAGCGATCCGGCCGAGAGAAATGAGATGGAGACCGCGGTGTCTGAGCGATCCTTGGTCGATTTTGATTAGAACGCAGCCCGAAACGACTTCTCCGACGCCATAGATGCGCTCGGGCCGGTCAAGTTTGATGTCAAACGATGACATTCCTGTCGTCAATGTTTTCTGAGCGTTGAGGACCTATAAATCATTTTGTTAAGTCTTGGTATTGAAACACCAACCACCATGCATGTGGAATGTGCCATTAGTTACCAGCTACACATTGTTACATCGAAAAAAAACATAAAGAAAAAAAACCTCAAGGCTTATCCGGCTTTACTGTATCGATAGTTGGTCTTCATCCTCAAGTGAACCCAAGGATATCAACCATCCGGTGCCAGGGCCGCCCAATTCACGTTACTCTCGCCCATCTGGAGGTAGTTAACCCACACCCGCCCCGCCGCCGCCCACACGACAGCGACACCACCCGGGACCGGACCCACCCCACAACAGTCGACCGCAGGCCCGCCCCGACGAGCCCCCCACCTCTCCAGAAGTCGGGACCGCTCCCTGTTGCTTCGGGTAACCTCCCGACCCGCGTTGGTCTCTCGCTTGTGAGCAATCTTGGAGGGGTTGATCACATGACGCGCGGCGAGTGGGATCTTCACGTTTTTCACAATGCCACCATCCTCTTCAACCTTATAAACATATATAAAGTCGGCGCATCGGGATGACGAAGAAGTTTTGGAACGGTTTGTGGACATGCACATACGGAATATGTCACCATGCTGGACCAAGACGTCGCCCTGAGACGTTCCGTAGACTAACACGGTCGGCCCTGATGTGCGGGGTCGGGCGATGGGTGGTGGCGTTGGAAGTGGCGGCTCTGAACTGTCAGAGAAATCTTCTTCAGCTTCGGGTTCATCTGGTGTGGGTGTGAGGTCTTGGTCTAGTGATGCTAGTGATGACGCCATGGCTGTTATCGACACATCCGTCATTGAAGTATGGAATAATGGTCTGATGGCCCCACCGACGATAGAATTTGCCCCAGCATAGAATGGCGAAACGAGAATCACTCCTTCCTTGTCGCACCCGAACGCGATGGCTGGCGTGCCCTCCCTAACCATTGGCACCACCGCCATCGGATCGCGGAGCGCCACGGTGCGGTGGATCGGGGTGAGGGAGGGGCGGGTCGGGTCGACAAGATAAACAGAGGCGTTAATGTCAATTATAAAGAAAATTCCGGAAGAGGCGACGGCGTGGACGGGTGGGGTGCGGGTTGTCATCGATGCCGCCCATTGGATCGTCCAGTCGGTGGTCGAGGCGACTGTGGGTCGAGTCCACAATGTGAGTCGACCTGAGAGGTAGCACACCGCACAGACGATCGAAGGGGTGGGGCCGGGGGTGTTGATGGTCATGGCGGCCGCCGCGGTGACCACGTCCGACAAGGGTTCGGCTGGGGTGTCAGATGAAGCACGGGTGGGGACCTCGGCCTCAGTCTTGACCTCTGCGAGGGATACTGGGGGTGTAGGGAAGCGGTATGTTTCCGTAACGGTCGCTGTGTCGCCATCAATGTTCACTGTGGCGATAAAACACGCGCATGACGTCGTGATTAGGACCTCCACTGGGGCATGGCCCGTGGGAAGCACGGCTATCGTGTATACGTCGCCTAGCGGGTGGGGTATGCGCCAACAGCCGATGGGGCCGCCTTTGGCAGCGTCAATAAGGAGGAAACTGCCTTCATGGGCCACCGCTGGGCCAATTGCCCGGGGTTCTGCTGCTGCACCAAACATAAAGACACTCTGGTGTTCTTCAACAGCGCCCAAGTGGCACACAGCGCCGAAATCACCTACGTCGGTCAGCGTCCAGAGCCTGGATGACTTAGCACCGTCTAGGATGTTCTTCTGTGCGTGCCCATAGTAGGTACCGATAGCGTACTGCTTTTGCACGCTCGGGCGCTCGGTAAGAGTCTCGTACGAGCCGCGCATTAGCGTGGTGGCTGAAAAAAATGGTGACTGAAATAAACCGCCATAATGAAGAGACGCACATGCCTGATGAGCAGTCGTCAAACACCACCATTCTTACGTTACCAGTTCCACAATACAAACACTTCCATTGTTCAATTTATTGGATGACATCCTTTCATCCTCTATGGAAAGCATCGCCTCCATAATGGAGGATCATTCCGAGGTAGACGACCACTCTCTGCGATACTTCGTCCAGAGTGTGAAAGACGTGCCTGAGATGCATCTAACCGAGCAAATCGAAGCATGCATTGCTATTGCTCGTCGTAAGATTCTTACCATGAAAGTACGTGCCGCCCACACACACTCACACAGATATCGCAGATGCATGACCCCGAATATAGCCGCGAAGAGGATTTTACGGCCATTCCGCTGCTTCTTGATCAGCTTGTATTCAGAAGCCCCGCTGTTGAGCGCACAGTGGCCCTAATGAAGAAGGAACACCCTCCCAGAATGTGCGGAAACACATGGACACGGGGCTCACGCGCGTATCGCTGCCTAACCTGCTGCCACGACCCAACCTCCGCTATTTGCGTCGACTGCTTTGACGCTGGCGAACATGTGGGCCATAACTACAACTTGATGACCACCAGCGGCGGATGCTGTGATTGCGGCAACAACGTAGCGATTGAGCGGTCCGGTTTCTGCTCGCGGCACCGCGGCTATATTGAGGATCCGCCTGAAGATGTGATCTCCGCCGACCACCCAGATTCGCCACGGCCGGCCATGATCATCATCAGCGCCCTCTGCGAGTCGGTCACGGTCGCCCTGATGCGGCTCTCAGCGTCGGACCTTGACGCCGACGAGGAGATTATCTGTGTCCAACACATTGAGTTTTGCATCAAGTACCTCCACAAACATATCGTGACCACCCGCGTTGATTGGTTGACTAGGCTGATCGGCATATCTCTGATCACTGAGTCGCCATTCCAATTATCCGTCGACGCCACGTTCCCGCATTTATGTGACCCCAACACTGATATCGGGTCGACCCTATCCCACCCCACCCCGCCGACGCTTCTTTATTATAAAGAGCTGTCGTCGCGCCGGCTCATCCCGCCCGCGAGCGACGACCTGTGGGCTGAACTAACGCTGAATCTCGTCTCGGACCCCTTGGTCAAGGCTGCGATACTCCCAGTCTTCATCCGCTCTTTTTATGACCACATCACCGTCTTCACCCACAAACTCATCCCATTTCGGCCGATCGACAGCCCCCTAACCATGCCACGGATGGTGGCCCCCGCCACCGCTGTTCGGGACACGGGCCCGTGGTCATCCCTTGACGTTCAGCTGTTATCGATACCTTCATTTATAGTGCGCGGGATGGAAAGATTCGGGCTGTTGCCGGCAACACTGAATACGTTCCACGCCAGTTTGATCCCTTACTGCCTGCCCACCGACAGAGGCTCGCTGGTCGACCCGGCGGTGGCACATATCAACGTTGACGACCTCGCGCGGGAGTACCTGGCTCTGACCCCCACCCGGTCGCGATTCTTCTTCCCCTTGAACATTTCCACACCGTCGATTTATAGTGCCGCTTTATATGATTTGAGTTTGGTGTTTGCTCATGTTCCGGCGACGCAGGTCATTCTGTATCACAACGCCACACCCAACCCACCCATGCTCCCCGGCCCGGGCGATTATTCCCAATCGTGTCCCAACCCGCCCGCCCAACCCAGCCTGACGCCCGACCCGACCACGTCGTCCGCCTGGGCCGCCCTGGTTGAGACCCTCGGGATGTTCCAGGCCATGGATAGTCAGGTCCGCATCCCTGAGGGCCGGCCCCACATCTCGGTGGATGATCAGCTGTGGAAATCAACATTCAGCATCGAGTTTGATTTAGAGAGTATTATATCGCGACTTGGACTGGGCCTGGCCGCGGGTATCCAATGCCTGCCCGATGAGCTCTACTGCGGTGACGTCGCCCGCACCACACCACCCCCACCCTGCCTGCCGTCCGAACCACTCCGGGAATCCGTCGGCCGCATCATCGACACGTTGTTAACAGCGATTCAACAGTCACTCACGGACGAGGCGAACCTCCACAACCCCACAGTAGACACAGGAATGGTCGGCAGGGACGAGAACTCGCCCTTTGGCGCCCATCTCGGCCTCGACGGGGCTCCTACAGGGTGTTTGGTAGGCCTTGACAAGGATGGCCGACCCGTTTTGTCAACGTCAGATATCACACCCTTCTCCGTACATATAATCCTGCATAGGCTTCTGGCACTGTTTATTAAGGTGGCTCATGACCAATGGGGCTATAATATGTCTGATCTCGTCCCCCACAAGACCACCCTCACCCTCAACGCCCATCTAGCGGACCCAGCCCAGCCCGACAACGTCCGCCCCGTCGGCCCCATCGCCCTGCCCTTGCCCGTAGGCCTCGCCCTTCATCCGCTCCGGGCCCAACTCCTCTTAGCTCAGATCGCCACAGGGGCATGGGTTCGAAACGGGTCATTCCCCGTTGGCGTACCTAAAATTTACGGATCGGGAATGCTAGCTGACACGATGGCCGACCACGACATATACCTCATCCAGCGATGCCTGGCCGACATGGACCAACCCGCACACTTCCTCCTTGAAGCACTCAATCTGCTCCCCCTTCTCGACTCGACTGACCCAAGGCCTATGTTGCCACAGCTCACACCAGATAGGGTTGAAATGTTTACAGCGCGGGTGGTCGGCATCATTATCGCTGTCACGACGGCGCGGGTCGGCTGCGGCGACACCATCGACACTTGCAGGGCCCGTGATTTAGTGCTGACTTTAGGATGCAAGCGGCTAACTTATAGCAAGCTCATGGCTGCACTTCGGATAGGTAACAAGGGAAGTGACCGGGATGCGGCGGCCGAGATGCGCGAGATGACACCAACGAGCCAGTTCCAGAAGATGCTCAACGAGCTGACTGATTTCGCCCCCGGCACTGGCCTCGGCCCGGGACTTTACAGACTCAAACCTACCGCGTGGGCGCTTTATGATCAGTTCCACCCACACACTGATATGGTCAGCGTGGTCGACGATCTCGACGCCTACACCGCCCTAGCTAGAGATAAGCTCGTCCCTCAGGTCCTCGAGACTCTCACGGCCACACCCCAACCCTCCACCCTCGCCCAACCCACCCAACCCTGTCCCCTGCTCGCCATCCACCACACCGAGGAGATGGCCAGCCTCGTCTGGGCCATGGGTGTCCGGCTCTTGGTGCTTCATACATCAGCCTTCACAAGCATGTTGAGAATGGCTTATATCGCATTCTCGACCGTCTCTGACTCCGCCCGACCCGATCTATGCCGTTCCTATGCCCTTAGGCGCCCTTGGGACGCATCGCTTGGGTCGACCCCACCACTTGTGGGCGGGCCAGGCGATGCCGGAATATCCATCGTTGACATCATATTCAACATAGTTTATCGCGAAGGGAAGGTGGCTCAAGAATCCGTGACCGCCTATGCACGCCAAACCCTCCAGATGCTAGGCGAGGCAGGCCTGGGCGACGTGATTGACATCCTCGAGCGCTATCGACGTGGGGCTACCAGCCCGTCAATTGGTCCATCAAGAAAGGACCGTGCCCGCCAGCTGCAGAAGGAACGAATGGCTCGGATGCGCGCCAACCGAAACAAATTCATCGAGACTTCCGGACCAGTGGAAGAATCTGCGACAGATACGGGTTGTGACAGCGGGACATGCCCAATCTGCCACAAACTCATGGTGGTCGGCGAGGAGCCCTTCGGTGTGCTGTCCCACGTTACTGCGTCCGCCTTGTCGCGGCATTCGTGGTGGGGTGGGGATTATGAGATGAGTGGAAGACCAGCCGTATCTCCGTCCGCTCTGGTAGATTCTGCAGATATTGGGACAGCGCGACAGACTCTCGACGGTCGACTCGCGATGGCATCAGAACTCCACGGGATCAGAGCTGATATAGCCAATCGTAACCTGGCCAACATTCCTAATGCCTTCCGACGGCTCGCCACTCTAGTGGAGTCAGGCATAGGGAACCAACTCAGCTCGTTCCAGCCCGAACAACTCGTGGCGTCAGCGGTGGGCATGCTGATGGTGCCCGAGGACGATTCTGCGTCAGACAGCCCCGGTGCAATCACACGACTGAACCCGTTCAGAGCGTTGAATCAGAAAGATCTCACCCTGCCCTGTCTTCCGATGATTAGCGATGACCCAATGCCACATGCGGGTGGGTGCGGTCATCTTGTCCATTTGTCTTGCTACGAACAATACCAACAAGGGAAAATCCAGGAATATATGAGGATATCTGGACCACCCGGGGTCGAACCGTTCGTATTCGGGGAAACCCCTTGCCCCCTGTGTTCTCGCCCGGTCAACGCTATTCTTCTCCATCCGGCATGTGCGGTCACACCAAAGAAATCATCATCATCAGGCCACATTGAGCGGAAGGTGGCGCACGCCGTGGCGGTCGCGTGTCGCCACGGTGCGATTTATCCCCTGGCTGTGACTGCGGCGCTGCCTGCTCTAACTGAACGGCGGGTGGCAGCTCGCGTGTGTACGTTGGCACAGACCTTCGTTTATACCGTGTTATGCACAGAACTCGCCCTCGATTGTTCATCGAGCGAGCTCCCGCTAGGTAGGCAGCTAGCAGAGCAACGCATGACGGTGCTGGCCTCGCTGCTCACGGCGTTGAACATCACTGCTCGAAAGGCTACCACGCGTCAGGCTGAGCGGATCTTCAAGGCCGCAGCGTTCACGGAAGCGCCGCCATTCGAAGGGGGCTTTGTCTGCTACATCACCAAACGCGTCTTCGCTGCCATCCTCGGTTACCCGCGCCCCTCACCGCCACACATCCAGGAAGAAGGGTCAAACGACGACGACATGACCCTCGTTCAACAGGCGCTGCAGAGACACACACTCATCGTTGACGCCGCATTCATGGTCTACGAGGCGCTCCAACATCCCACCGCTGGGACGTCGGGTGAAGTCTGGGCAATCGCATCGCGTTTGATTTTGGATCTCGGCGCGCCTCCCGGGCCGGCGCTGCATATATCACATCTTCCACCGGTCGGTCTAGATCTCTTCCACGAATCTTATAACAAGCCGTGTCCGTCGTGCCGGACGCCGTACGACGCGTGCGAGGAGATCTTCATCTGTTTATTGACTGGACGATGGATGTGCTCGTCGTGCATCACCGCGCGCGCCCCACGCACCGATCTCAAGTCTCATCTGATTAACCAGGGCGGCATGGTTGCTCTTATTGGTGTCAAGTCGTCGACGGTCACCGTTCTTCATGAGCCCCGCGTCACACCCTGGGGCAGTCTATATCTTGATGAACATGACGAAGAAGATGCCGGCTATGAGAAGGGGCGGCCTACGGTGCTCAGTCCGGAGCGGATGAGGGAGCTGGTGGCCTTCCTGGCGATGCACGTGGGGACGTCGGGCCCGGGGGTGCAGGGCGGGTCGCGGGTCACGCTGTTTAACAACTGAGGGGTTGTAAATTGATAGATTTGGGGGGGGGGGTTGGTAATGCAATGTAATATTCACATCGTTGGGCGGTGGGGGCAAAGCTGGGTGCCGTTCCCGATCACGTCGATCATGATCCGAGACCCTAAACAACCGACGTTGTCTTTTTTTTATTACTTCTCGCACAGCGCTTCAACGCCGGGCATCACGTTGCCCTGCAGAAGCTCGATCGACGCGCCGCCGCCAGTCGAGATGAAGCTAAGCTTCTCTTCCGTGCCCCAGTTGGCAGCAGCAGTGGCAGTGTCGCCGCCGCCGACAATGACGGTGGCGCCCTTGGCGGTGGCCTCGACGGCAGCATCCATGATGCCGCGGGTGCCCTTAGCGAAGGGCTCGAGCTCGAAGACGCCGACGGGGCCGTTCCAGACGATGGTACCGGCGCGGAGGACGGCCTCCTGGAAGCGCTGGATGGACGCGGGGCCGCAATCGAGGCCCTCAAGGTCGTCGGGGATGCCCTCCTCCATCGTCACGACGGTGGTGTTGGCATCAGCGGAGAAGTCGTCCGCGGTGGTGAAATCAACGGGGAAGATGAGCTTGACGCCGAGCTCCTTGGCCTTGGCGAGGATGTCCATCACAATCTCGGCGCCCTCGGGATCGTAGAGAGACTTGCCGATCTTCATGCCCTCGGAGACCTTGAGGAAGGTGTACGCCATGCCGCCGCCGATGATCATCTCGTCGACCTTGGTCAGCAGGTTCGAGATGAGCTTGATCTTATCCGAAACCTTGGCGCCGCCGAGGATGGCAAGGTAGGGCCGGGTGGGGGCCGAGAGAGCCTTGTTGAAGTAGTCCATCTCACGCTTGAGGAGAAGGCCGGAGACGCGGACGTCGTAGCCCTCGCCAAGCATGGAAGAGTGGGCACGGTGAGCGGTGCCGAAAGCATCGGAAACGAAGACATCGGCGACAGCGCGGAGCTTCTCGCGGAAAGCCTTGACGTCAGCAGCAGCGGCGCCCTTGCCCTCCTCCTCCTTGTGGAAGCGAAGGTTCTCGAGGAGAACGAGCTTGTCCTCGGGCACCTGGGTGTAGTCCTCGGCGAAGCCAACAGGCATGTCAAGAAGCTCAGAGATGCGCTTCTGGACGGGACGCAGGGAGAACTTCTCTACAACCTCACCATTCGGGCGACCCAAGTGGGAGCACATGATGACCTGCTTGGCACCCTTCTCGAGAGCCAGACGCACCGTGGGGAGGGCCGCGGTAATCCTCGCGTTGTTGGTGATCTCGAGCGTCTTCTTGTCCATGGGTACGTTGAGATCGAGACGCATGAGGATCTTCTTGCCGCTCACGTCGATATCTTGGATGGATTGCTTGTTCATGTTCGTTTGACACTGAAACCAAAACTATAAATATGATCTTGATCAAATCGCACCAAATCAAATGGAAACACAAGGCCCTGCATAACAGCTCTCAGTGCTACAGTTTACACCCCTAATCCTCTGATTCAATTGCACAAAAATCAGACACGGTACTTTGTCGACGGATTGCGCCGCCGCGAGACATCGCGAGACGCCTTGAGACGAGCCTCCTCCTTCATGCCAAGGTACATAGCAACGGCATGAAGCCCCTCCTTACAGCAGCCCATCAGCTGGGACCGCACGGCGATGCGATCTTTTTCGCTGATTAGAGGGGATGACAGATGTTGAGCATGGGCCGCCTTCACAAAAGCCAAGTGCCTACGGACGCCCAGGATTTCTGCAACGGTGGCATACGATGCCCCCGGGTATCTGCTGAGCACATCGTCAACAAATGTGCCGAGTTTCGTTTTAAGAATGACGCTAAAAAGTTCAGGATCCGTACTGTCGCGGAATGAGGCCACAAGCCCCGGGACATTGTCCAGCGTGTACGTCTTGGCGATGTCGTAGGCATGTATGAGGGACTCGATGTCGAGGCGATCGGTGCTCGTTGTGGGATTCACGCCATGCGTTACCTTCGTTTTAACTACAGAGTCCGACATGCGAGCAAATAGCTCACCTAGATCAGTACCAAGGCTTCCAAGTATGAGTGCGCAGTAGTACAGGTATGAGCCGAACGCCTGGTCCTTGATCAGGGCCGGGTGGGGGACAACGTGTGAAAGAATGAGCGGGATATGCTCACGTGTGAACGTTCGAGAGAAATAAAGGTACCGAACATACCATAGATGTGCATCTGTGACCAGGTTCGGGGCGTCAGGTCCAGGGCCATCCATGTACGTGCGATAAACAAAAAGTTCCTCGTAAACCGTCTTAACAAAGTCCAACGTCACGTTTTGTGTCCCATATTCACTCAGTGTCATGGTGTGGCTGCGTTCCAGTATGTCTGCATACGTCTTTCCGTACTGCTCCTTGTTAGTCATCATTTTCGTTTTTTTTGCATGTCATTCACACACTCAAAGGCACTGTCACCAACAGGCTACACACATGGGAAGGCAGTGAGCCCCATCCCAATCATGGATAACGGATGAAGTGGTTTATAGATTTGTAAATCTTCTCGTATCCGCGACTCACATGGCCACCGCCCCGTACTCCTTGGTCCATTCCTCCAGCTCCTGCATCACCTTCCCGCTCGTGCTGGGTCGTACCGTCCCCATCGCCTTGGTGAAATCATCAACCGTAAGGGGCCGGAGATCCTTGGCGTCCAGGCCCTTGAGGCGGGCCGCGGGGACCTCCCGCACGCTGTAGAACGCCGCCTCGCGCGCCAGAGCTGCCATATCCGAGCAGCTGTAGTTGTCAGCCACGGAGGCCACGTGTGTGATGTCTTTGTCTTTGAGAGAGTGCCTCTGGTTCTTGAGCATCTTGTTGAGTACTGCCGCGCGACCTTCTGTCCCCGGCAGCGGGATCAGCAGCCTCTTGGGGAAGCGTCTCAACACGGCGTCGTCCAGTTCCATGGGTCTGTTGGTCGCAGCGAGCACCACGACGCGATCAACGCCGTCACGGGCCACCACGCCGTCCATCCGGACGAGGAACTCCGTCTTGAGGCGGCGGGACGCCTCGTGCTCCCCCGACGACCGAGCGGACAGGATGGAGTCGATCTCATCGATGAAGATGACGCTCGGCTGGAGCGCGTTGGCCACCGTGAAGAGCGCGCGCATGAGCTTCTCGCTCTCGCCGACAAACTTGGAAACGAGTGACGAAGCTGAGATGCTGAAGAACGTTGCGGCCGTCTCCGAGGCGAGCGCCTTGGCGATCATAGTCTTCCCGTTACCCGGTGGGCCGTACACCAGCAGACCCTTGGGGGGCGCGCGGAGGCCGGTGAAGAACTCAGGCTT
>PPCM01001080.1_pt1 | contig 14350 bp, 12 predicted proteins | sample 1555541 | NCBI WGS metagenome assembly PPCM01 (sample SAMN05284479, study PRJNA326546) | Marine sediment metagenome, whole genome shotgun sequencing project. | isolation source: marine sediment | place: Germany: Wadden Sea | collected 2012-09-05 | reverse complement strand
CAACGTCGAGAGCCGCACGGTTCCTCCAGATATTGGGGGAGCTGGTGCGGAAAATATTGGGGTTGAAGCGCGGGCAGTTGGCAATTGCCAGAATATCTCCGCTGGCTACTTCAACAACTATGGCAGACCCCCACTTGCCGTTGTATTTCTTCACTGCTTCAGCCAGAGCGTTCTCTGTTACTGACTGCAGGTGTGAGTCAATAGTCAGGTGGATGTCTTTACCGCGCACGTCCATCTCACGGCCCATGGCGTCAAGGTAGAGCCTGCGTCCGGAAGCGTCGCGCTGCACAACGAACTGTGCCTTGCGGCCTGCAAGGCGGTCGTTAAATTTCTTTTCAAGTCCTTCAAGCCCTTTACCGTCAATACCGGAAAAGCCCAGCAACTGCCCCGCAAGGTAGTTGTTGGGATAGAGTCTGACGTATTCTGTGGTCAGGTATACGCCGGGTAGTTTGGCCTGCTTTATCTTTTGGGCAATGCGGTCATTAATCTGCCGCTTGATCCAGATAAAGTTGGACTTTTTCGAAAGTTTCTTTCTCAGCTTTGCCTGTGAAATGCCGAGAATCTTTGAAAGTTTATACGCTGTGCCACCCACATCGGTGACTTTAACGGGGCGGATGTACACGGAAGAAGCTTCGACACTGGTTGCCAGCAGGTTGCCTTTGCGGTCGAAGATGGAGCCGCGTTCTCCGCGTTCCAGTTCTGCCGCAAGGTGCTGCCGGGAGACCATGCGTGAAAGGTCGGCACCCTTGAACAGCTGCAGCCATGCCGCTCTACCCAAAAGGCCTGTCCAGACAAGGGCGAAAAGGACCATGACGAAGAGCAGCTTTGTTCTGCTCGCCTTCAGGCTTTCTTTTTTCCTTTTAGCCATTGTTTGGACTCCCTGTTTACAACTATGGTTTCGCCTTGTTCGCGGGCCGTCTAATCTGTCCTTGCGAAGTAGGACCGAAACCGTATTTTTTTGCCAGCTCCCTCAACCTAATAGGTGAGAGGAGATTGTTTCTTTCAACTTCCAGTTTTGCAGCCAGAGCTTCCTGTTCATCGAGCCTTTTTTCCATGCGACGCAAGTCGTATGCTTTGTCGACTCGCTCGATGTTCAGCCAGACCGAAACCAGCCCCAGTATCAGTGCTGATCCCATAGTCAGGGCCAGGGCCATGGCTATTCCCTTGGAATCACCTTTCATGGCCTTTTACCTGTCCTCCCCGGTCCTTTCGGCTACGCGGAGTTTTGCGCTTCGGCTGCGGGTGTTGACCTTCATTTCCTCCTCGGTGGGGAGGACCGGTTTTCTGGTCAGCACATGCATCCGTTTGACCTTTCCGCAGGTGCACATGGGCTGCATGGGCGGGCAGTCACAGCTTTGTGACTGGGATTTGAAGGTCTTTTTCACGATGCGGTCTTCCAAAGAGTGGAAGGAAATGATCGCGACCCTTGCGCCGGGGCTGAGCCGTTCCGGAATCCGGTCAAGGAAGTTTTTCAGTTCTTCCAGTTCCGAGTTCACGGCAATGCGCAGTCCCTGAAAGGTTTTTGTCGCCGGATGGGTCCGGGACAAGGCCCTGCGTTTGGCCGGGTAAGCTTTCTCGACAATGGAGGCCAGCTGCAGGGTGGTGGTGATTTTTTCTTCTTCCCGGGCTGCAATGATCGCCTTGGTGATCTTGGAAGCCAGCGGTTCTTCGCCGTACAGTTTTAAAATCCTGTTCAGATCGGAATAAGAACCCTTGTTAACAATGGAAGAAGCCGGAGGCATTCCGCCTGCCGGGTCCATGCGCATATCAAGCGGTCCATCCTTGATGAAACTGAATCCGCGCTCGGCATGATCCAGATGCAGGGAAGAAACACCGAGGTCCAGAACAACGCCGTCCACGGTATCCCAGCCCAGTTCATTCAGAGCCGCCTCAAACTTACTGAAAGCAAGGTGAAACCTATGGGCTTTATCGCCAAAAGGGGCCAGCCGTTCGCCTGCCAGTTCAAGAGCCTGTTCATCGCGGTCAAGACCGGCCAGTTCGGCTCCTTCGCCTGCTGCTTTGAGAATTGCGCTGGAGTGTCCGGCCATGCCGAGAGTCCCGTCAAGGTAGCGGCCACCGGGTTTGGGAGCCAGCCATTCAATGACTTCGTTCAGCAGGACGGAAGTGTGGACCTGTTCAGGTATTAATTTCTTGCTTTCCATAATTTCCTGATTCAAAACGTTTTGTCGGTTTTAGAGCCGTACTCGGGGGGGAGTCGGTGTAAACCGTGGCGGTTTTGAAAATCAAGTTTTAAAAATCTAAAAATGCGTGTGTCTGTGGGACGGAAACGCGAAATCGGCTAGAAGGGGAGTTCAACTCCGCATTCAGCCAATTCGTCTGATACATCATCAAAATCCTGTTCAAGCAGTGCTTCGTATTCACGCTTGTCCCAGATCTCGAATCTGTCGCCGACTCCGGCAAGGACTACGTCCTTGTCCAGCTTGCCGCTTTTCCGCAGATAGGAAGGAATGGTGATTCGACCTTGTTTATCAAGGTGAACTTCTTCGGAACCTGAAATGATTATTCGGATGAAATTTCTGAGTTTCCGGCTGGGGCTCTTGATGCTGGTGAGCTTTTCTTCAAGTACGTCCCAATCCGGTGGTGTGAATCCGACTATGTTTCCTTCGAAAATAGTCAGCGTCACGCAGCCTTCCGGGGAATCAGAATAGACTTGATCCCGGTACTCCGGCGTAAGCATCAGTCTGCCTTTGGCATCCATGCTTCTATGTGCGTGACCTCTAAACTTCATTTTTCTACCACTCAATCACACAGATTTACCACCAATTCCCCCCGTCTCACCACCTGTGTGTGAAAATGGTGAAAAAGTCAAGACCCCTCAACAAAATAAAAGGGTCGAAAACAGGCTGTTTTCAATGCCTGAAGCCGATTTTGACTCCTCTAAAAGCTTATATATACAGCCCTTAGAAAGAATTAATAAAACGGGGAAAAAAGTTTATATTTTTTTTAAAAATAATAGATAAAAATCGTAACGTGTCAGACACAGGCTTCACGAACAGGGCTATGAATGCTATAGGGCAAGTGAAATCCATGATTCGCATCTATTTTCGCAGGCGAAATCCCTACTGCGCGGTTTTGAGGTGGGAAAATTTTAAATGCGGATATGTTTTATTAAACACAAGTAATTTCAGCTGTTTATAAGTTGTGGGGTAAGGTTGAGATATGCATGCAAAAGGTAGAATGGATGTTCCAGATGGCTTGAACGAGGAATATTACCAGATCAGTCCAGATATTCTCCTGAGTTTCAATAAGTTCAGACCACCATTGGATATTTTCATGTTCAAGGAAGATGTTGCCCGCATCTCTGCTTTTTATAAAGTGGGTGGGAGACTGAGCAAGGAGCAGATAGAACAGTTGGCCGGGATGGTTAAAGAGGGGCTGATCTTCGTTTCCCGCAAGGACCATCCGGTATATGTAAAGCATATTGCCTACCAGCTAGATCTTGTCCTTATCGACCGTAACCTTAAAGAAAGCGAAATAGCTGATATTTTTATTGAAGCGCTGACCATGCGTATGAGTGAATTTCTTGATCAGCCCGTGGCTGCAGTTATGGATAAACTGTGGGCCGATCTGATGGTACTGACAGAATACCTTTGGAACGATCCCTTTCGTATCAAAGCCCTCACCAAGAGGTTGCACAAGGAACATACCCTCGGGCAACATAGTGTAAACTGTGGTGTGCTGGGCCTTATGATGTATATTCGCATGAAAGGGGATGGGATTGCCAAAGGGGACATTACCAGAACCCATTTCAACAGGCTTGCCGCCGGTTTTTTTCTACACGATCTGGGTATGAGTAAAATTCCTTTGTTCATTCGTGAGAAGCCCAAGCCGTTGACTACAGATGAGCGGCAGAAGATTGATAAGCACTCCATGCTCGGCTATGAAATGCTTACCAAGCTTGACCTTAGATACAAGGAAATAGAGGCTTGTGTAGTTGAGCACCACGAAAGGTTGAACGGCAAGGGATATCCTCAGAAAAAATCCGGACGGGATATATCCCAACTGGGCCGGATCATGGCTGCAGTTGATTCCTACTGTGCCATGATCACCAAGCGTCCCTTTGCCGAAGCCATTGACCCGCTCAAAGCAGCTGCGGCAATTTCTCAGGATAAGGGCTACGACCCGGAAGTGACCAAGAACATCCAAGCCTGGGCTTTGACCTTGAAGAAATAGCATTTACCCATAGCAAAATTAAACAGCCCTGTTTCCGGGAAAGGAAACAGGGCTGTTTTTATATGACAGCGAAATAAAGTGGCGAAGCCTTCACATATTAAAACTGCTGAACCAGATCGCGGGTAACTTCACGGTAAACCTCGTTCAAGAGAACAACGCCGATGATGTTCCCGCCTTCCTGAACCAGTGCCCAGGTGCGTTTCTTTTTGCGGAAAATTTCCAGAACTACGAGCATGGGGTCGGTAGGTTTGAGGATGGCTACATCCTCTTCGATATACTCATCAAGAGCTTCGGAAACGCAGGCAGTTCCGGCGCGTTTAAAGGCCCGGTCCCAATCGGCTTCTTCGGTCAGGCTCAGGTCTTCATCCTTGAGTACCAATTCTTCCACCGCCTTGAGCATGGTCCAGATGGAAACAACCCCGCGGAGGGATCCGTTTTTCTTTTTCACTACCACAACGTGGTTGTCCGGGGTTTCCTTCATGCTGTCGCGCAGTGTGCGTACTGCTTCGGCAAGGCTTGCGGAATCCTCAATGGTGGAAAAATCTTCATTCATTATATCCCATGCACGTTTTCTCAGCAGCATCGAAATCTCCTTCTGGACTTATCTGTGGTTAGCGGTTGAACAAGTTCAGCTTGTAATCGTTCACATTGTTTAAACCATATTTCGCGTTTTCACGCAAAGGCGGATTATTCAAAGTCAGCCAGCAGCGGCCCTACATGAATTCCGGCGACCATCGGATTCTCCATGTAACTCTGGCTGATCCGCCAGTATGCCTGATGCAGATGCGGTGAGGTTATACCGTTCTGCATGGCGTTGTAGGCTTCCATAAAAGCGGCCAGATGGTCGCAAAGTTTGAGCAGTTCTCCATCTTTTGGGTCATAGGAATCATCATTGTAGCGGGCATCAAGCTCGTCAGTGGAAATCTTTTTGGCAAATCCTCCGACAAGGGCGGCGGCGTGGAATTCAGATCCGGTATCCACACCGAGAAAATATCCCAGCCGATCAGCTATCTTTCCGTATCCGTTTTTTTTGAGTGGATCCATGATCCTTCTCTCCATTTCCTGCTCTTCATATTCGCGGATAAGTTCGCCGATGGTGGGATCTGATTTTTTGACCGGGGAAATGATGTCGCGGGTCAGGAGTTCAGGGATGTCGTGAAAGAGTCCGGAGAAAAAGTTGTTTTGCCTTCGGGCTGGGCAGGCCCCTTTTTCAAGGCTGAAAAACCATGCAAATGTTGCGACGATGAAGACGTGTCCGAGTACTGACGTTTCGGGAACGCGCGGGGTCTGGGACCAGCGGGTCTGGAACCGTAGACGTCCGCATAAATCTGCAAAACGTCCGAGCGCGGTTGATTCGGAATGAAGCAGTTCGTTTACCCCGGAAAGGTTGGAATAGCTTTCCAGACGGTCGATGAAGCTCTGTTCGATTCCGGCAAGTTCCTCGTCCATCTGGTTGAGATGCTTGAGGAGTTTGAATTCGGAGTAGCTGGCATACATGTGTGAGGCGTCAAGAATCTGTCTGGCAAGGGAGTTCTCGTCGGGATTGAGATGATATTCGGTCAGGCGTTCCCAGAATTCCCGTCCAAGGGGCATGAGTCTGGGACGCAGCTGCTTGAGAACCCATTTGGAGAGCTTGCGGTAATGTTCGGGATTTTCTTTGATGCGGTAGAAAACAGGAGGTTTGATGTCGGTAATGACCATACGGAACAGGTACTCGAATATACCGCCTTCAACGATTTCGTCTCCCAGCCTGATTCGCTCGCGCTGGTCCAGCTGCTCCTGATTGAGAACAAAGAGGATCCAAGTGGCGATCATTTTATGGGCCTGCTTGTCTACCTCCACCATTTCCATGGGCCGGAGTTTGTCATTCCACCTTTTCATGAACGAACCGGAAAAAATTAATTGCAGCAGGCTTTTTCTAATAATTGGCATTTCAGTCCATCCTCTCTGGCGGGAATTTAAATCCGGTTATGCTTGAACGTGCTTAATGACCAAATCCGACCGGAATCTTTAGGAAAGGGCATTCGGCATGCAAGGGCAGGAACTGGCCTAATACTACTTCTCCTTCGTAAAGCGATTCCATGTCATCTTTCAGGTATTGCTCCGGGGTCTCAATCAGCTTGCGGTTAACTTTCAGCGGTTTGCAGAAAACTTCACCCCAGTTTGTGCTGTATACAAAGTGTACTTCCTGAACTTTTTTGGTTTCCGGCGGGACACAGAGATTAACGATGAAGAACCCTTTTATAATGCGTTCCGCGTTGAGTGTTTCTTCGATGCGTACATTAAAAGTTTCTTTCTGCGGAAAGAAAATCATCAGGTCCTGAATTAGTTTTTTCACTTCCCGTTCACGCAAGGGGCCGGAATTGATGTCCGTCTTGACCTGCATTTCCTGACCATACAGTCCGTTCAGGGCCAGCCAGACCAGCATGAAATTGAGGTCTTTTCCCGACTCGATTTTTGTCACGATATTTCTGGCCCCGGATTCGTCCGGGTATTCGCCTTGAATCTGCCATAAGTTTCCTGCTTCAGAGCGGGAAATGATTATGGTTTTGAAAAAATGTGTTCTGGGTCCGGGCAGGGAAAGACGTAATATCTTGGCCTTACGCTTGGCAAAAGCCGCAAAGATAACCCTGCCGAGACGGGTCAGGTCCTCGGGGGTGATTGCCACTCCGGGGAATTTATCCTGTTCTCCGCGTACTTTCATGTAGGTGTTGATCATGAACTGGTTGATCTGCCTTCCCAACTCTGCCACGGAACTGAAGTCGGTGAGACTGCTGAAATCTTTGACCATGTCTTGCGGGGTATTTTCGGAAAGACTGGAATTAAATTCCATCAGTTCAATATCTTCAGTCCTGGATATATGATCCTCAGCAGCTTTTTCGCCCACCAGCCCGCATTTCAGGCGTAGGGCCATGGCTGTCAGCCATGAGTGATCTGCCTGATCGCGTTTGGCATAAAAAACAGCCAGCTCTTGATATAGAAGCATGTATGGGTCTGTGCGGAGGATTGAACGGGTTCCGTGCTGGACGTTCTTTTTAAATTTTTCGCAGAGCAGAGAATATTTGCTGTCTGAGGTGTAAAGCTCCAGTAATCCGAATTTCATGATCGCTTTGAACGGGCTTTTGATCCCTTTAACAATCTGCCAGAGGGAGGCTCCGAAAAATTCTTCCATCGGAATACTCGGCACATTGCCGAGATCAACGCAGAATCCTTTTCCTTTGAGCAGCATTACTCTTTTTTTGCAGGTCTCGTAGGCTTTGGTTTCAGCTTCCGGAGGTGTGAACCACCACAATGGAGGTTTTCCGGCCAGCAGAAGGGCGGTACGATAAAATTCTTCTTTAAGAATTGCACTCTGGGCAGAACCGGAACTTTCTTCGTCACTTAATCCAAATTGGTTGTTGCGTACCTCTCGGACATCCATGGTGAAGAAATGGACTTCCAGACCGAACTCACCGAGAGCCCACTCTTCGATTTCTTGCAGTTTTCCAATCAGGTTTTCCCGTCTATCAGGAGCTGTCCCCCTGAAATCACAACAGACCCAGCAGTCAAGGTCTGAGTCTGGGGTCTGGGCAATCGTTCCCGTGCTGCCGATGGACATGAATGCTTCAATGGGGATGGCCCCTATTCCGCTCTCTTCATATTTTAATTCAGGAAAAAATTCATCCAGAAGGTCAGCGGTCTGCGGGGTTATTTCATAGCTGCTGATTCTTGATCCGGTGCTGACGCTATCCATGCCTGTTTTAATTTCAAAAACATTTGTATGCAGCAAGGCGGGGAGTATCTGTAAGAATTTTCGTCCGCGCTCATTGATTTTTGCCGCAGCCCAATCCAGCCTGCGCTTGTTGTTTTCAGTGAACTGGGCTTGATTGTGCTCAATGTCTTTGAGTACAAACCAGCGTTTGATTGCCTTATAAAGTACTCCCCGTCCATATTCATCAATCTTACCGAACCCGGCAGAACGTTTTTTAAGGTTCTCCCTTTTTTGCAACCGTGAAGTAAAAGATCGGCTCATGGCTTTGAGCAATTCCGGCGAGTCGGTTCTCACATTCATTGCTTCACAATATCTGGTGCTGCAGTCATCAAAGTTTGAGCCGGTTACGAGAGAGTCTTTAAATAGGCTGGTATTGAAGTTAGATAAGCAGAAGTCAGAGCCTTTGATTGTTCCCTTGTAGAAATATGTTTCACGGAAATCACAGATTTCGAACAGGCTGGTCAAAAATCTGGTGCGGCAAAAATATGCACCGGGAGTAGCAACAGCCTTGAAACGGCAGTTCTTGAAATCACTCAGGAAAGTGATTGCGGAGTCAAAGTGGGAGTTCTGGAATTTGCAGTCTTTTAAAGTGCAATCGTAGAAATTGCTTCCATTCAGGGAGCAGTTTTTGAAAGTGCAGTTCGTGAATTTGCTTTCCAGAAAAACAGCATCAGCAAGTGAACAGGCATTGAAAGTACATCCTTTAAAGGAGCATTCTTCCATGAAAGAATCCCGCAGTTCACAGGCTTCAAAGGTACAATTCTGAAATGTCAGCCCCTGTGAAATGCTCTTCCATTTGTTGAGTTTGTGCAGTCTTTGATTAGTGATCTGCCCGTCAGTAAAGATGTCAGGCAGGCCGTCGGATTGGATTTCCTGTTTACCGAAAATTCTTTTGAATCCTGTGCTCTCGGGTTCCTTCTTCTCGATGTTCAGGACAATCGGGCCGCCGGATTTAATGAAATCAACACCGGGAACATTTTTGCCTTCAACTATTTCCGGTCTTGGGGGTTCATTAAATGCTTCGGTTTCTATTATTTGAGCCAGCATCGGCTTTAGACTGCCAGTTTTGTTGCTGCGCGACTGTTTAAGCACGTTGCTGAGGATGTTTCCAAAGCATTGCGGATCTTCTTCGCTGATGGTGGAGAAGAGGACAGAAAGTACCGGAATATGGAATGTTTCGGAAATGCCTTTCATGAATTTGGCAAAGCCGTCACTGCTGAGTAGAGGGACCCTGTTTATCAACTCGGCCCTTAATTTAGGAGCTTCATTGAAAAGCTGGATGAATATGCGTGCGCGTTTACTGCCCCCGAATTTGGCCACGATATCCATACCCGCCTTTGCCAAAGGCAGGGAAGGAGACTTGGCTAGCGGCAGGATCTCTTTAAGCAGCTCATCATCGATTTCATCAGCAAGTCTTTCAACTGCCCGCAGGACCTTCTCCATAATGATCGGGTCCATTGTTTTCAGATGGAAAGAAATATCATTGATGATTTCTTTGTCCGGGTAGGGAGGCATTGTTTCTGTGCAGAATGATATTTCTTCAAGGCTTTCCGGGCTGTGTAGTTTTTTTCGGCAGTTTTTGCCGAAGTTCCCGGTCATAAACTTTTCCAGCGATTGCAGGGACAGCTCACCCTTACGGGTTCCGTTGCTGCGGAAGAAATCCATTGACTCGCTCATACTCAGATCAGAAATCCTATCCAGCTGCGATTGTGCATACTTGATCCGTTCAGGAATCTCTCCGGGATTCACTGCCAGCATGCGGTCGGCGATAGCGATGGCGGTCTTGTCTTGCTGCGCGGCAAACCACTCCTTGACCCGTGAAAAGGGTAGGGAACGGTGGCACAGGATGAGGGCGGCCAGATTTCGGCCGCATATCCCCATCATAGCCAGATAGTCGAGACAGATGGCAGCTGTGCTGTCAGATTCATCCTGTTTATAGGAACTTATGCTGCTGTCATCGGCTTCTTTCGCAATAGCTTTTACAGCCATAGCATGAAGAAGTACTCCGTATTTTACAGCTTCAAGTCCTTGTGGGGAATTCTCTGGCCTGCTGAATTTACCCTCCAGTTTATAGCGCAACTCAGCCAGTTGGCGTTCTTCCGGAGGGTAGATGGTCAACCTGCGCAATTCCTCAAGCAGGGTATCATGTTTTTCTGTCTCAGCCATGTAATATTCTGACCTGTTTAGACTGTTTTCGTCAACAGAGCGACGGATTCCACGTGCGACGTATGTGGGAACATATCCACTGCAGCAAAGCGTTCCAGTTTGTAAGTTCCATCCATTTTTGCAACATCACGGGCAAGAGTCGATGGGTTGCAGGAAATGTAGAGAATTTTGGACGGTGCAAGTTCAATGAGCTTCTGCAGGGACGGATCGGGAACCCCGGAGCGGGGTGGGTCAACTATGACCATGTCCGGGCGGGGCAGATTGTCGGGCAGGCCCTTTGCCGAGGCAAGGTTACCGACGATGTAGCTGGTGTTTTCCAGTCCGTTAAGTTCGGCGTTTTCCTTTGCGGAGCGTACAGATTCTTCGGAAACTTCGATTCCGATCATCTTGTCCACATCCTTTGCCATGAACATGCCGATACCGCCGGAGCCGCAGAAAAGGTCCCAGACGACATCATCAGCTTTGGGGTCGGCAAGCTCCACGCTTTTGCGGTAGAGCACTTCCGCGCCCTTGGAGTTGGTCTGGAAAAAAGCATTGGGAGTGATCCGGTATTTGACTTCTGCACCGTCGGCACGGGTCAGAGTCTCGGTAATATATTTCTGTCCGGTCAGCGAGATAAGGCGCTCTCCGGTTGCAATATCAGCACGCCCTTTGCGGGTGGAGTGCGCAAAACTTTTCAGCTGAGGAAGGTGATTGGAAAGAAGCTCTGCCAGTCCCTTGATGGTGTGGTGGGATTTGGCCGGTTCTGTGAGCAGGTGAATCATCATTTCGCCGCTGTTGTGGGAGTAGCGGACCACCAGTTTGCGCCAGTAACCGCCCCGGTTGTGGCGGTAGCTTCCGATTCCGGTACGGGCGCAGTAGTCGCGGACCAGAGCCGGAACGTCTGCACACTGTTCCGGGAGTAGGGGACAGCTATGGATATTCAACACATCGGTTTCCGAACCGCGCCGCTTAAAGCCCAGTTTTAGTGAGTCGCCAATGCCGTGAAAGGAAAATTCCATCTTGTTTCGGTATCCGTATTCCAAAGGAGAAGGCTGGGCTTCAGTGCCCATGCCCGGAGTCTCTTCGGCAATTTTGCCAATCCGCTGTAGGGTTTCAGATACCTGACGCCCTTTCCAATAGGCTTGGGCTTCATATTTGATGTCCTGATGCAGACAGCCGCCGCAGGATCCAAAATATTTACAGGCGGGAGTCTGTTCGTCTTCCACGTGGTCGACAATCTCGGTACGTCTGGCTTCGGCAAAACGCTTTTTGAGCTTGGTAATTTCACAGCGCACAGTCTGTCCCGGTACAACTCCTTCAACAAAAAGGGTCAGCCCTTCATAGCGGCCGATACCTTTCCCTCCGAAGGCCAGTGATTCGATTTTAGTTTCAACTATATCGCCCTTGTTGATGGGCTTGTTTTCATTAGGCATGTTTGACAGTTCTCCTTTGGCCGCTGTACGCTCAGTTTTATGATTGATAAAGCTACAGCACTTGAATCGGTTTTGAGGAAGTTAAAAAAGCTTCCCGTGGGGCATTGCATAGACCTGCGCACTTACAAACGCAACCGTTCCCTGCTAATTTTGCACGATCAGGAGCAGGAATACATTATTTACGAAGACGGTTATGAAACAATAGAGCATCGGGCCGCCCTGAAAGGGATGAAGAAGCTTTTGAAGACTCTCTTCAAGAGGGAGTTTCCCCGTAGCAACAAAATTCGCATGTACGAGCTTGGCGAATATAATGAGGAAAAGCATCGTCGCGAAATGAAAAAGCTGTAAAGGCTCTCTTTGTATGAATGTCGAAAAGCTTGCCACCACCCCGAAATCTGCATAAAGGTAACATGCATTGTACTAAATTAGGCAGGAGAGATAAATGATCAAAAATATTTTCTTAATGCAGCTTTTGCTGCTGGTTTTTACTGCTCCATCCTTTGCTCAGAACGGGACTCAGGATAAGACTGAAGAAGCGGTTGCTGTACAAGAGACAATTGTTATTCCTGCGGATTACCGTGAAGAAGGCATTGCTTCATGGTACGGTGAAAAATTTCAGGGCAAGCTTACCGCCAGCGGTGAGCCTTATGACATGGAAAAAATGACAGCTGCCCACAATTACCTGCCGCTGGGGGTGAAAGTCTCAGTCACCAATCTCAGCAATAAAAAAAGAGTTGCCGTAATCATTAATGATCGTGGCCCCTTTGTTCCTGACCGTATTCTTGATCTCTCCCGTGCCGCAGCGCAGGAGTTGGACTTCATTGATTCCGGCAAGACCAAGGTACTCATAGAACCCTATCGCCCTGAACCTGAGCCGGAACCGGAACCAGCAGCCGTTCCCGCCCCTGTTACAGCGCATAAAAAACTCTACGGTGCTTTTTATATTCAGGCTGGCGCATACAAGGTTAAAGACAATGCGGACCGGCTGATCGAAAGGTTGAACAAGGCCGGGTTCCAAAACACCCGCATTGTTCGGGTTGTTACTGACAGTGCCCAGATTTTCAAGGTCCAGTTGGGCATGTATAAGACCTTAGCCAATGCCCGCAAAGCGCATATGTCTCTTGGCAAAGGTTTCCCGGGGACTTTTGTTCTGGCAGATGTGATTCAGGATTAGAATAGTGTTTTCCAAAATTTTGTCGTTTGTCTGGTTTGTTGTGGAAACAAAAGGTTGGAAGCTTTTGGGGTACTTATTTTCCATTACCGGGCTTATTGCGTGTGTTTCTAAGCTGTGGGTGGACTATTCGGAACGTAAAATTGATGTAGTAATCAAAAAATATAAAAAATATAGAGTAATAAAGTTTTGGAATTGCTTTTACTTGCTACTGTCTATCATTTGTGTGGCTGGTATATTGTATCATGAAAGTTATCCAGGAAAGGGTCGACTGTTTAATGGTGATATTGTAGGTTTGAATTTTCTTTTGGGTTATTTCTGGATTTCTCGCTGTAATGAAATATTTTTTGCTTTTCTGACTGATGCGTATGATAAGTTAAAGCCTAATGCCAGTAACTCCAGTTCTCTCCTACCTTATGAGCGCATTCAATTGGCACTCAAAAGTTATTTGGAGCTAATATTAGATTTTGCTCTGCTCTATTGGATACTTCCGGTAAATTTTTGGATTTCATCCTCTTTATGTCCACGGGAGATGGTGGAAAACATAGTGAATGCTCCTGTGTCTCTTGTTGATTTTCTTTATTTTAGCGGGGTGACAATCACTACATTAGGGTATGGTGATATTAGTCCTACTCATTGGTGGCCAAAGTTTTTGTCTGTCTATGAGGTTCTTTGTGGTTTTATTCTTTTGGTTGTTAGTTTTACGGTTTATACAGGACTGAATAGTGAAAGTGGTGAGATCTCATGATTGAGGTTTAGGTCTTTCCATGTTCCACAATTTTCTCGGATATAAAAACGGCCCCTGCACTGGGCAAAGTGCAGGGGCCGTTTATCTTTTATTGATATCCGCAGTTACTGCAGCGGCTTGTCGTCTTTCTTATCTTCTACTTCAACATCAATGATATCATGGTCGATGCGCCTTTTGGGCTGCTCCTGATTGGTCCAGGCTGTGAATTCAGAGTTGTGATGGACCACGTGGATGTTGGGGTTGTTTTTCATGTTTTCAAACTGGGTTCTGAGCATGCGTTTGAAGTAACCTCTGGTGACAGGAAAAAGGATAAGCAGACCGAAAAAATCGGTCATGAATCCGGGGGTCAGCAGGACAAGTCCGGCAAGAAAAATCAATACCGCATCGAGGATGTCCTCGGCGGGCATGATGCCTTTGTTCAAGTTCTCCTGAACCTTTTGCATGGTTGCAACACCTTGTGATTTGGCAAGTGCAGCTCCGGCAAAGGCGGTCAACAGGCAAAGGACGATGGCATTGAGGGTCCCGATTTTGGAACCGATCTGTACCAGAATGTAGAGATCGATCAGGGGAATGAGTACAAAACCCAGAAAAATCTTAGCGAACATTTAATCTCCCGTGCTTAATTTCGTAGTTAGACGTTCTGAAATATAAGCATCAATCCCATGATGACAAGCAGTACCATGACGATTCTGCGGTAAAAATCCTCCGAAAGCAGTCCGGAAATCATGCCGCCTGCCAATGTTCCCATCACAATGGGCAGGGTGGAAGCCAGAAAGAGCTTAAAAATATAAATGGTGGTCAGTCCGCTTAAGAGATGGCCGACGGCTGCCATTATGCCTGCGGCCATGAAAAAACTGACTAGAGTTGCCTTGAAGCTGTCTTTGTCCCAATCGCGAAGGGAAGTG
>PPCM01001079.1_pt1 | contig 14363 bp, 10 predicted proteins | sample 1555541 | NCBI WGS metagenome assembly PPCM01 (sample SAMN05284479, study PRJNA326546) | Marine sediment metagenome, whole genome shotgun sequencing project. | isolation source: marine sediment | place: Germany: Wadden Sea | collected 2012-09-05 | reverse complement strand
CTTCAGGAGCGCCTCAAGGTCCCCGCTCAGATCCACCACTTCTCCCACGCTCTTGAGAAGAACACCGCCACCGCTCTTGTCAAGTTCCTCAGCAACTACCAGCCCGAGGACCGCATTGCCAAGAAGGCCCGCCTTCAGGCTCTCGCCGCCGCTAAGGCCGAGGGCAAGACCGTTGAGCAGAAGAAGCCCATCTTCGCCAAGTACGGTGTCAAGCACGTGACTTCCCTCATCGAGAAGAAGCAGGCCAAGCTCGTCGTCATCGCCACCGATGTTGACCCCATCGAGATTGTCCTTCACCTGCCCACCCTCTGCCGCAAGATGGACGTCCCCTACTGCTTCGTCAAGGGGAAGGCCGTCCTCGGCCAGGTTGTCCACATGAAGACCTGCGCCACTCTCGCCATCACTGATGTCCGCGAGGAGGATGCCCGTACCTTCAAGCAGCTCGAGGAGAGCATCGGCGGCTTCATGGAGACCGCCAACCTTCACGCTATTGGTGGCGGCAAGCTCGGCCACAAGAGCCAGATGGTTGTTGACATCCGTGCCGCTCGCGTCAAGCACGAGCTCGCCTCCCGCAAGGAGCTCTAAGTTATAAACTTACCGCCTCAGGTAAAGGCGTCGCTACTGCGGCGCTGATGATGAGGACGGGGCCTTGAGCCATCTGTCTTCTATCTTTTTCTTTTCAAATACGCAAGTGTTCGAAATGATACTTTGATACATTTACCGATACGGAAGACTGTTAAAAACATCAATTCGCTCCAACAAAGATTAGGCTAAGCCACACCTTTACGCATCTTTGCTGCCGGTTCCAATTGGCTTGTCAATTTGTCGTTAATAATCACGTTCTTATTTCTGGCAAAACGAAGAAATGGACGCTCTGAGCAAGTACTTTGACAAAGAGGTTGCTGCACAGATGCTAATGTCCATGCTTAAGCTAGCTACCCGAAAAGTAATGAAGAATGGCTCAGCTGAGGATATTGGCTACGATTCCCTTTCCGACAGCGACGAGTGGGACTCCGAGGAGGCCTCCATGATGGACGCCTTCTCGCTCTACCCCTTCTCCATCTTTTTCGAGTTCCTCAAGCTTGGATCCTTCATCATTGAGATTGTTCTCGTCACTGCAATCATCATCCTCGTTCGCGTGCATGCCTATGCCGACATCCTCGGGCGCCGTGTGACGGCCATCCTGTCTCTCGTTGCGGGCATTGGTGCGATCCACATCGTGGAGATCGCGCTGCTCTTCGTGACAGTGACTATCATCCCGGCCGGCTTCATTGTCGGTCTTGTCATATGGCCACTGCTGGGCTTTGTTTTCATACTCGGCATGCTGAATATTGTTGTCCTCGGCACGCTGGAGATCCTTAGCATTGTCGTGTCCTTCGCTGTGTCCATCCTCATGGCCACCACGGGCGTCGTCATCACGATAGCCTTCTTCAGGAATAGATGGCCTAACAACGGCCGCCCCCACCACTTCGCCGTCACACGGACCGAGTTCTCGGTGACCACCCTCGTGTCCATCGCGCTGTTCGGGCTGTTCATCGTGTGCATCCTCGTCCCCCTCGTCGAGGCCATCGCTCTCTGGACGATACTCACGATCGCAGGCGTTATTGGCGTCGTTGTCATGATCGCCGCACCAATCGGGTTCAGCACCGCCAGTAGCCGCACACCCCGGGACAAGATGGCGCTGGGTGTGGCGATAATGACGGCGTTCCACAGCATTGCCGGCCTGTTGTTCGGGGCCATTATCGCTGCATGCGGCATCGTCGACGTCTACACGCTCGTGACCAACACGGACATCGACGCAAGCCACCTAATCGCGCTGGGGCCGCTCAGGATCATGATGTACGGCTCCAACCAGACGATGCAGATGGCGTACGCCGCGTTCATGGGGATCATGATGATTGTGATGCACCACACCCTCGCTAAGAAGGAGCCGGAGTACATGGACCCCGCCTGCCTGGACGAGAACATTGACGGCGGGGTCGACCCACTCGGGGACGGCGAGGAGAACGTTCAGGTCGTCGACGGGGACTACTACGTGTAATAGATTGACAGGTAGGCTGTAAATACGTTACTAACTTTGTCGGGGGCGGCTGGCCAGGAATGATGAAAACTGGGAACCACTGCATTGGATATAAATAAACCGGGCAATGAAAATCACAGTCCATGTACAGAAGATTCAGTGGAGCCCCACGGCATCATGGCATGGCCCGCTACATGACTAAATGCCACTGACTCTCGAACCGGATTTATTGCTGATAAAATAAAACTGCCCTCAATCATGGCATCTGAGGGTGTTACCGACGATGTACCGGTTCAAACCGACCGGTATGGGTTCATTATAGACGACGACAACCATTCGCAGCAGCCAAGCCAAAGGCAGATTGCGTTGGAGCACAAACGGATGGAGAAATGGACGTACATGCTCGACAACTGGGAGAGGTTCCATAACTCGGAGAAGCTGAAGACGCGCGTGCGCAAAGGGATCCCTGAGCCGTTCCGTGGGCTTGTCTGGCAGAAGTTGTTGGGTAGTCGGGTGTTATATGAGAGGAATGAGGTCCACACCGTCAACAGCGTGTACTCCAAGATCCTGAAGGACCACGACGCGGAGGCCGAGGCCGTCATTAACCGGGACCTCGCCCGGACGTTCCCGCGGCACCAACTCTTTGTGGAACGGGAGAGACGGGACCCCCCACCCGCACCTGCCGTGGTCAACGACCATACCAAGACGGAGGAGAAGGAGGGGGAGGACACCGAGGAGAGCGGGCAGTCGGCGCTGGCCAACAACCTCCGGGGGTTCGCCGTGTACAAGCGGGAGATCGGATATTGCCAGGGCATGGGCTTCATCGACGGCATCCTGCTCATGTACATGTCGGAGCGCGAGGCCTTCTGGGCGCTACGTCAGATGATCCTGACCAAGATGCCTGGAATCTTCGACCCGGGCTTCCCGAGACTACAGGTCAGATTCAAACAATGGGCCAAGCTGCTCGAGCATCGGGAGCCGGCGGTGGCGCGCGTGTTGAAGCGCCACAACATCGACCCGTCGTTCTACACGACGCAGTGGTTCATGACGCTCTTCATCTACAACGCGCCGTTCGGGGTGGCGATACGCGTGATGGACTCGTTCATCCTCGAGGGCGTGAAGATCATCTTCCGTATGGGTTTGGCCTACATCCAGACCGTGAAGCGGCGCGTCCTCAAGGCCGACTTCGAGGGAGCAATGACGGCGCTGCAGAAGGAGCCGCTGACCATCACCATGTTCAACGAGGCCATGAAGATCAAGCTGAGTCGCAAGGAGTACGAGGTCGAGGAGGACCGGTGGGCCAGCTCCACCTGAGGGGGGCATTGATGTATAAATTGCTGGAGCTCGATGATCAGAGGATGGCGGCAGGGGTCAGGCGTGGGGGCATTGGATTTTGGCCATAGGGCTCAGAACAGTACATGACTAGCTCGGGCAGGTTCATGCCGAATAAGAGAGTTTCATCATTTCGACTATTCATTGAAATCGGTCTATTCCTCAACGATGGACCCTGCGGCCGACAAGTCTGACGTGGAACTCCGCGTCCACTTTCTCAAGTGGATGGAGCAGTATATAGCGTTTGCAGTCCCACAGCCCCCCTGTTACGCAGCGATCTCTACACAGTTGACCGAGCTGGAGGAAATCCAGAGGCTGTGACCGTTCCCGACATGTATGAGGACCTCATAAGCTTCTCTAGCCCGCCAGTATCCCGCATAGACACCATGGAGATCAGCCACAGACACCCGAAACGTGCCCGAACGCTGGCCGCCGGCGACGCCGAGATATGGGCCGCCGCACACGCTGTCGTTGATCAGCTGCATCAGAACACCGAGTTCGTGTGGTTTGCAGAGCCCGTGGACACTGCGAAGCTCAACATCCCCGAGTACGACCGGATCATCAAGAAGAAAATGGACCTGCACACCATCCGGGATAAGATCGCCCGGGGAGACTACGAGGCCGTGGACCACGTGGCCGACGACGTCCGGCTCGTGGTGCGGAACGCCGTCACGTTCAACAAGCTGCCGACCCACGCGGTCCACACCCGCGCGTTGACGCTGCAGCAGACATTCGAGGTGATGTGGAACGCGGACGTCATCCCGCTAATGGGGTCGGGCGTCGAGGCCCAGAAGCCCAAACCAGCCCCGGAGGCCGAGCAGCCGACCGAGGAGCCTGCCGCGCCCATCGAGGCTGCGGAGGAAGAAGCGGACGTTTCGATGGGTGCCCAGGAAGCCGAGGAGCCGATGACGAAGGCCAAGCGGTCCCAGATGCTGACTGCGCGTCTCAGTGAGTTGATAGAGCGTGACCCCGACGCGGTGGAGTCGGTTCTGGGGGTGCTGGGGTACCAAGATGACCCCGACCAGACGTACTCCATCGATCTCGACGAGTGCACCGAGGAGACGCTCGGGCGGCTCGAGACGTACCTCAAGCAGCAGGAGGACGCGCAGGTATAAACTAGTAGGACAGCGGGTGGGGCTTCTTTGCGTCAGGCTGGGAATAAGTTGGCGGTTACGGGGGGTGAGCTGAATGATCAGATTGCGGATTGGCAGGCAGGAATCGATGCGGATTATTTCGATCGACGTCCACCATTATTGTACAGTAGGGTAGGGTAAGGTAAATAATTCTGTTTATCTCAACCCGACCGAGGTGAGATCATGTATACCTAGCCGGTGTGCAGCCTGACAACCTGACGGCATGTGCACTCTACTCTCTATTGCATGTGGGTGCAGGTGGTGTCGGGAATTTCTTTGCGTCAGGCTGGGCAGTGGGTGGGTAATGGAATGTCAGGCTGTAGTAGTGGGGTGGCCGTAACGTGGGGTGTGCAGGGAGTTGGATGGTCAGATTGCGGACTGGCAGTCAGATACAGATAATCTCGACGTCCCCCATCATAAACGTTGTTGGTAGGGTAAGGTAAAATGAATCCGATTTACCTCAACCCGCCCGAGGTAAAGATCACGGTAGCTGGCGAATGTGAAGCCTGACGCCATGGGACCATGTGCACTGTTCTTTCAGGCATCACCTCCAAATTTCATTTACACTTACATCAGGGCCAGGATCGCCAACACGACCGCGGCCACCGCGACTGCCGCCCGTCCCGCCCCGCTACTGCCCGGCACGTCTCTGTTGATGTACACCTCGATGTTGTTCCAGGGATCCCGCGATCCGATCATGATGTACTGTTTAGTGCCGGATGACCCGAAGTCGATGGTAAAGCCGTTGTCGTTGTAGTTGGCGAGCCGCAGGGTCGTGGGGGTGGCGGGAACGGGGCCGTACACGGCGTCGACGAGGGCGCCAGTGATGTACTTTCCAGTAATCGCATCGGTGAGAATGGCCTTCTTGACGAGCTTGAACTGCACCTTGGTCGTGACGGCCGCGTCGACCGAGAACGACATGCTCTCGAGGGGCAGCATGGTGACCTTCAGCCCGTCGGCCGGGATGGGGGTGATGGACAGGGTACAGGTCACACCGTTATGGCCCGAGTCGCAGACACACGCGTTGTTGACGCACATGCCGGCGTTGCACCCGCCGATGCAGCCGGGCATGGTGGCGAGGCTGGTAGGGGTGGGGGTCCAGGCTGCCCGGTCGAGGGCTCCCCAGGCGACCAGGGAGTAGGGCTGGGGCGACATCAGCATGTGGCCGTGGACGTACACGTTGTGGACGCCGGTGGTGAGGGCGGTCGCCGGGATGGTCACCCGGTGGTTGACGTTGTTGGCGTCGAGATCCTCGCCCATGGCCGGCCCGTCGTGGTTTCCGGTGTACCACACGCCCGCGGGGGTCTCAACCCACAGCCCGAGCCCGTTGACCAGGGTGAACTGGCTCCCGGCGGCGGCGGGGGGGTCACGCCACGCCATCGCCACGACGAGCGGGACGGTGGCATCGGTGACGGTGACGGTGAACTTCTGGACGGGCAGGGCCGTGGTGATGTCGACCGACTGGCTCTCCTCCTTGATGAGCAGCGTGTGCTTCCGGAGGTTCCCCAGCCCGACCCGGCCCCACCCGTTGACGTTGTTGGGTGTGGGGGGCACGTCCGGGTAGTGGGTCGGGGTGGTACTGCCCGTGACGGTGCTCCGGCGGTACACGCCGTCCATCTCCTGTGCCGTGGCGATCAGGGCGGCCCGCATGAGGGAGGAGGTCGCCACGAAGCCCGCGGCGGGATCCTCGCTGCCGTCGACGTGCATGCCCTTCTTGAAGAACTCCTGGGCCAGCGCGACAGCCCCGGCGAGGGTAGGGGTGGACATTGACGTGCCCGTCATGGCGATGAAGTCGGTCGAGAGGTCGCACGTGGGGGCTCCGACGGCGTCGTTGACGTTGCGGGCCGACACGATGTAGTTACCCGGCGCGGCGAGGTCGGGCTTGGTGCGGCCGTCGAGAGTCGGGCCGAGCGACGAGTAGTACGCTATGGAGTTGGCCCGCCACGACGTTAACGTCTTGGCCTTTGCTATGGTGCAGTAGTCAGCCATGTCACCCGAGGTGAAGCCGTGGGGCGTGACGGTGGTGGCGTTATCGCAGAAGACCTCCTCGAAGGACTGGTAGCCCGACGATGACGAGCCCACCGTGATGGCGTTCTTGGCGGCGGACGGGGAGGCCACGGACCACGGGCCGGTGGACGCGCCGTCGTTCCCCGCGCTGAGCACGATCGCGAGCGTGGGAATGAGGTAGGCGGTGCGGTCGACGCCGAGCATCATGCGGTCGTACGTCTTGTCCGACATGCCCGTGAGGACGGACGCCGGGTAGCTCCAGCTCGACGAGTGGACGGTGGCGCCCATGTCGGCGGCGGGCTTGAAGTAGTCGTTGTACAGGTCGTCTGGGATGGACATGGACGACGTTGTCGAGTTGCCGAGGTCACTGAAGTAGAGCCGCGCCTTGGGGGCCATGCCGCGGTACCCGTACCCGGCGCCCGTGGTGGAGGGGCAGCCCAGCACGGACCCCGCGACGTGCGTCCCGTGGCCGTTGTTGTCCTCCTTGTTGGAGGTGGTCGACGTCTTCGAGTTGTAGTACAGGATCTTGCGGTGGGTTTCCATCTTCTCGTCGAACGTCACGGGCACGTTCTCGTCGTGGAAGAAGCAGTGCTTGACGTCCACGCCCGAGTCACCGATGCCGACGATCATATCCTGCCCCACCAGCCCGAGGTCAAAGAAGGGCCGCGCGCCCTCCCGGTCGATGGACAGCTCGTCCTTCGCCGCGTCGCCCTGGAGGTTGACCGAGGCGTACACGTTGTCCACCTGCATCTCAGTGTGGCGGCCAATGTGGGCGACGCCGGGCAGACCGGCGAGGAGGCTGGCGACGGACGCGGGCGACGTGGCCAGAGGGAGACCGATCACGAGGGTCGACGGGGTGTGGAAGTGGATGAACAGCGGCATCGCCACCGTCTCGAGCAGGGCGTCGGCCTCGGACACGGCGCGGGCTTGGGCATCGGACGTCTGGGGCGTGTGGAAGGCCACGACGATGTGTTCCACGTGCATGTCGAGGTCCGCAGCGGCGGTGAACGTCTCCCGCAGGTCGGGGGGCGTGATATCGCGGAGGAGGCGGGGATGGGGCGCGTCGGCGGCAACGTCGGTGGAAATGTGCGCGGGGACGACCGAGACGGACGAAACCGCGCCGTGCTCCTCAAAGGCAACAGGGTACGACTCGCAGTAGTAATAGTACTTGTTGGGACGGCTTATCGCCTGGAGCGAGCAGCCAAGAGTGTCAAAATGGGCGGCGTAGGCTGTGTCGGCCTTTTCCACCACTACTTCGATGAGACGATGATCGTACTCATGACAGTAAGCGAACAAAACAAGCAGAAGTGCCAGAAGCACAACCGTCGCTTGGTTCCCCATAAAATGTTGTTCTTGGTCGTTTATTTTTAGGATTTTTTTGACTTAGTCTCGTGTGAGCGCCACCGGGCGGGCCAGTAAGGCACTTAATATTCCCGTGGTTGGGTTGAAACCGAAGAGAATTATTTTACAGCGTTGCAGTTCCTATCTTTCAGGAATTCGTCGAGAACCGCGTGTCCACCGTGAAAAGCACCGGGAACCCTATACTGCTAGCGACCAGCCACACGCAATTCAGATCCAAGAGAACTTTATAGCTATATGTGAAATGTCAGTTGTTGGGCATATCGCAGTTGGTCGTTACGAGAGCCCTGGTCGGCTGTATGGTCTGAAGATTGTGCATGGTATGGTGGACGGTGAGGAGCGCTGGGAGCTTGAGAGTGACTTCTTGATGGAGAACTTCTCGACATCTGTCCGTTCTGTGGCTTACAGCCCGCAGATGAAGATGCTTGCTGCTGGAGACGACGACGGGAATGTTCAGCTCATCAATATGAAGAAGATGCAGCGGATTGGGTCGCTAGGGAGCCACAGTGACGTCATTCTGGGCATTGCGTTTGCCAACAAGCACATTCTGGCCGCTTCCGGGGACAGCACGGTATCTCTCGTCAACACTGCCGACGAGTACAATGTGGACCTTGTACTGAAGGGCCACAAGCCCTCCACGGCCGTTGCGGGTCTCGCTGTCCACCCCTCCTCCAAGATGGCCGCCACCGTCGGCGATGATCGGTCCGTCCGGCTCTGGGACCTCGAGAGAGGCACGTGCGCCATGAACAAGACGCTGCGAGCCCGCTTCTTCGGTGTGGCGTGGCTGCCCGACGCCCTGGCCCTCGTTGGGTCCCGCACGGTCCAGATTCACCGGCTCGAGGATAACTTCGAGAGCCCGATGGCCGTGGACCCTGACGATGGGGCGTCCTGGACGGCCGTGCGGGTGGACGGGGGGCTCCTCTTCCTCGGCGATTCGATGGGGCGGGTATACTGCTTCAACACGGTCAGCGGGGAGCTTGTGGATGTTATTAAGGCCCACGATCAGCGGGTCAAGGCCATAGACGTCATTAGATTCGCTAAAGACGGCTACCCGTTCGTCGTCACGGTTGGCGCGGGTGTCACCGAGAGTGGGGTGGCCCTGTGGTCGACCGGGGAGGGGGAGGGGCGCCTCGACCTCCTGGCTGAGATGGAGCTGCCATGCCGGGCAACGTGCGCAGCGGGGTGCGGAATGTAGATATAAACTCATCGGATGCTGCGTTTATACGTTATAATATGGATTGTGTGGTCGTTTCCCTGGCCTAGACCATCGGGCCAACCACAGGGGGGAACACCATCGTGCCAAGCTCACGGAGAATCAGCAGCAGGAACAGGAGGGACAGCCCCACGCCAAGGGAGAACAGCGTGATCCACGACATCACGTTGATCCCCGTGCAGAGGCTGCTGTGCGTGTGCTTGTTCTTCTGAAGCTCTGACTGAACAACCTCAAAGCTGGCCTGCTGTGTTTGTGTAATGAGACTCTTTGCCCTATCAATCTTCGTTTCCAGCTCCTGGATCGCTTTGCGGCCCGCTACCTCATTGGTGCGCCGAGATTTCGGATCCGGCCTGGGAGAAATGGTTATAGAAGACCTTCGGGCAGCTTTTGGCTGTCTCTTAGTCTTTGAATTGCCCCTTGGACTTAAGTCGCTGACATCTAAACGCGTCTCATCGTTCACAATGGGAATTTTCGTCATTTTCATCATTCGAACAACTTATAAATCGTCTTGGTCTTTGCTGTGCGTATATGCTTGTCCAATCGGGGATGCTATGTACCGTTAACCCATTGGCCCACAATTTCCACATAATTAAAAACCGGGTTGTGTTGCCGGCAAATGCCAGTTTGACGATTCATTGCGTATTTCCTTTGAGACCACAATGAACGGCCAACATCAGTCGCAGTTCCAGATAATAACCAACCAGCTTGTTGCTTGCCACCACCATACTCTTCAGGTGCAGTTTGATCGTATGAATCACGAGGTTCAGTCTTTGCAGCGGGCCAACGGCTCGCTCAAGGAGATAATCAAGAAGCTGCGGGTCGAACTCAACGAATTGCGATCAGCCGCGGCTGTGAAGCGCAAATCATCTTCTGCCGGAATGCCTTCCACTGTTCTTCCCGCCACCCTTCCCAGCACTGGATGCACCGAGGCCCGCATCCCGCCCAGCCAGCCCCAACAACTACCGACCAGTCCAGCTCCCAGCATCCCTCACAACAAGGAGGCTGTGGCGGGTGATGCAGAGACACAGATGCCTCATACGCCGGGACCCGAAATGCCTGCCCCAACGACGCGCGTGTACGTCACGGCGCCTGAATCCCAATCGGCGGACGGCTATTGGAAGGACTGAACAGCGTGGCCGGTGACGTCATAAATGGTGGGTGTTGGTGTGGATTTGTGCCGGCAGTTTGTTATGAAACGTCATGGTGGCGTTCTGAATGTTATAGAGCGCTCTCGACAGTCAAATACGGGCAAACGTAGCACCGAGTCTCTGTTGCGGTCGCTGGTTCGGACTCCAAAGACAGTTCCGCGGCAAACTCCGCTGCCAAGCCACGGATTGCAGGCAGCAGACCCGATTGAGGACGATACAGCACCTGCAGAGACGCTGCTCAGCCAGATCACACCGATCCGGCCCGCAGTTATTCCGATGTCCCAAATTGAGACTGTGGAGCTGCCCGAGTCCCCGCTGCCGGACGGCCAGGTCCACGAGGAGCTCAACCCCTTCATCCGCCAGGTCCCCGACCCGACCGACGTGCCGTCCCCCCAGCCGCTTGTCACACCGTCCGCCGCCCTGGCCCGTCGCGCCCGGCCGAATGTCCCACACAACGTCCGCACCCCGACCGCGCGTGCCGTGAGCCAGGCCGTGCGGCCCACGCCCGCCCCGCCCACCGGGTCCGCGCGCGTCCTGTCGCGGATCACTCCCCACCGGACGCAGCTCAAGGAGCGGCTCCAAGAGCGGCAGGCGACCGAGGAGGCGACCGTTCGGGGCCCACTGTCCGCCAAGCTGCTCGAGTGCCACAAGGCGCTGGACGCCGAGCGGCTGGCCCTGGCGGACGCGGTGACGTCAGGCCGCACGGTCCCCGACCAACTCGAGGTGGTGACCATCACGCGCGAGTTCGGCATCGCCCGGCTGGCCTGCCGCACGACCCGCCGGGAGCCCGTCGAGGTCGTCATCCCCCACGCGTTGTCTGTGATGCTCTCCCTGGACCCCGGGGCGCCCATCATGGTGGCCGGCGGGGAGCGGGCCCGATGGCCGGGGGGGCTGGGGATCGTCGGCCCGTTGGTGTGGACGACGGCCATTGGGATGGAGCAGGTCCTCGATGCACCTTGAGACGTGGGGCAGGCACACTCATGCATGCTATAAATCCCCGGGTGGATCTAGTAATTTACATTGCACCCCATCACTCGTGTGGTGCGGTGTAATAATCGATCACCTCCCGGCTCTCCCACACTTCCTTCGTGCATTCCAGCCACCGGAAGCTGCGGTACATCCGGATGGCCTCCCGGATCACCGGGTCCTGCCGAAGTCTGTCGTACTGAACACACAGCATTTCTCGGGCGGCGTCCGTCACCCGGGCTGGGTCGGGCGGCAGGTCGTCCCACCCGGGCGCTGTCCCCGGCTGCAGGGCGTGCCCCGGCTCTATAGCCTCCCCCAACCCGGTCATCCGTGCGTCGTGTGATAAATGGCGGCCCGACGGCGACTGCTCGACGGCCAGATACGCCGCGGTGCCGAGGGCCATGGCGGGCAGCACGCCGTGGATTCGCACTGTGTACACCCGCTGGGCGTGGGCCATGTCGTGGAGGTTGGCCTGCAGCTGGTCGATCCGGGCGACGTGGGGATGGGGGTGGGGCGGCCGGGTGCGGTACCGCGTCACCTTGTCGCCCGAGATGACGGCTGTGCGGACCGTGGCGGCCTCCCTCACGTCGGGCGGGAGTCTGGCCGCCGTGTCGGCCGGGATGTCGATCATCACAAGCGGCAGGGTGCGGGGGGCCCTCCAGTAGTCCTGTAAGGTCAGCGTGAGGCACCCGGACAGGTACGCCTCCACCCCCATGCCCCGGACCATGTCGACTGTCGTCAAGTCTCGGCACCCGATGGGCTCCATCGCCTTGAGCCACGTCTTCAGCCCGCCGTGGCTCCTCATATAAGATGCTATAAACATCGACACCGGCACCCACTCCATCCAGTCGGGCGGCGGGAAGTGGAAGGGGCGATGCGCGTACCACCCGTTGCCCATCACGGTGAGCGTCGTGGCGCCCGGCGGGAGGACGGACGGCGGGGTCCACTGCGGGAACTCTCTGAAGACGGTGGCGTCGACCCGCGGCAGGTGCTGGAGGCCGGCGAGGGACTGGACGTGGTCCCCCACGTTGTTGGGCAGCGTGTAGTCGAGGGTTGCGAAGGCGCGCCGCGTGATGTTCAGTCCGGCCTCCCACTCCTTCAGCTGGACGTCGGTGAAGCAGGCCCGGCACTGTGACAGGTAGAGCGGGTCGTCGACGCTGTACACAGCCTCAGCCCCCGCCCCGCACGGCTTGACGCGGGTCGGGTCGGGATCGGGCGTCCAGGGTTGGCTCAGCACGTCCCCCAGGAGCTCGCCACACCCGTTGTCACGCATGTCCGTGCGGCCGGCCAGCACCCGCATGGCGCCGGCCACCAGTGGGTAGGTGGGCATGACGACGGCCTCGTCCGGCAGACCCCCCGCCCCGCCCTCGGTGTGGTAAAGGGCGGTCGGGTCGACCGGGCGGTGGAAGACGACCCCCGGGGTGACCCCGATGGCGCCATACCGGTACACGGCGGACAGCAGGGCGGCGCGCTCCAGGAGTGGGATGAAGGCCCGACCTGCGGCATACTTCACGAACTGGATCCCCCTGGCCCAGGAATCCAGAGGCGTGGGCACAAAGTGGGCGCGGGCGTTGAATTTGATCGTGAGGAGCCGGCCGTGGTCCGCGAGGGGCGCGAAGGGGTCCGCGTCGCCCGGAAAGGACGCGAACACGACGATCCTAGTGTCCGGATGGTGTCTGAGGGCCGTGTCGAGCGTCCGGAGGAGGGCCGCGGGGTACTCGTCCGGTCGGAGCCACACGGCGACCATGTCGGGCGTCTCGGGTCGGGTCAGGGCCCACGTCTCGGTCAACGGCCCGATGTCGACGTACCGCGGGTTCGTGGCGTTGTACTCGCCGTCCCCCGTCATGTATAGTGAGGCGGGTGTGGGGGGCACGGCCGTCGTCGGTGCCGTGGGGGGCATCGTGGCGACCGGGTGGGTGGGCTGGGTCGGTGCCAGTGCCGTGGCTGGTGCCAACACGGCCGATGAGATGGCGCCCGACCCAGCCGATGCTACCAGACCCCCACACACGACTAGGGTGGCGCCAAGAGCCAGTACACGGGCAAGGTGGGGCGTGACGGGCCTCCGTCGGACGACATGGTACGTGGCCAACTGACCAACGGAGACGATGGCGATGAAGGTCGGCACTGGGTCGACCCCACCCCCCTGGAGGAGACGGGCGACTGTAAAGGCAGTCGACATGACCACCGACTCACCCAACCCGATGACAACCGTCGACACGGATGACACTAAATGGTGGACACAGGCGATGGACACGGCCAGCGACACGCCAGTCAACAAGACGGGGGGCAGGGCGGGCGGCGGGGCGAGCAGGACGACCGGGAGGGACACTGCCGCCAGACAACAGGCCCCGACGCCCGCGGCGACCGGCGGTGGGGGGGCCGTGCGGTGGGACAGAGCGACGGCGTGGAGTAGACGGAAGCCGAGCGCGACAGCGGCAGCGATGGACGACGCGGAGTGGGTCTGGGCCCGCCAGAGAGCCGCCGCCGCCAGTACAAATCCGCCCACCTCGACCACGACGGCCTCCGCACGGCGTATGGGTCGCTGAGCAAGGGCGAGGGCAATGACGGTCAGCAACGCATCAAGAGGCGCTGGACAGAGGGCAGCAGTCGCCGCAGACGTGACTAGCGTGCCACAGAACGTCACAGATGTGACTGCTAACGGCCCAAGCTGCGTGGACCGGATGACTGGGCGTGGGGCGCTCAGGGTCCAGGCCAGAGAGTAGACGATGACGCCAATACACGCGAAAAAGGAGATCGCGATGACAGACTGAACACCAGTTTGTAGCCCAAGCTGCGGGGCGTAGTACACAAAGGAACTGAATGCCACAGCCCAGACCATACAGCAAAAAACCGACCTTCGGGGAGCAATCTGCTGTTGTGCAAGGTGTTCATGCGATGCTTCCGACCCATGGGTGTGCTTCCCGTTTTTTCCGTGGAATACGGGTGGTATGAGGCCCCAAGCATTGTCAGGGACCTCCATCCACACTTGATGACTTCGCTCGATGACAAACCGAAGAATTGATTACCGTTCGTAGGGGCGCCCCCGAAGAGATATGGGGTTGCCATCAGGAGGCAGATGCGGTGGTCACGTATGGAGGATCTGATATAAAAATGTATCGTTTATAACAATCATTTATACGCCACGGTCACGGACATCCCCATGAAGGGCCGGCACTCGAGTTGTT